>Ga0210377_10000170_pt1 | contig 61417 bp, 72 predicted proteins | sample PLM4_65_b1redo_FD_155480 | JGI IMG/M metagenome (GOLD analysis project Ga0210377, IMG submission 155480) | Groundwater sediment microbial communities from an aquifer in East River, Colorado, USA - PLM4_65_b1 redo | ecosystem: Environmental > Terrestrial > Soil > Riparian zone | place: USA: East...
TCACTCTAAGTCTAAAGCCTGCTTCATCATCAAGTTTTACATTATGGTACTTCAATTGTTAAACACCTCCTTTCTACACCAGTATTCTATTAGGAAGTGTCCACGATGTCTTTACACTAAACGACATTGACTTTTAAACTAACATTGTTATTATGAAACTTATAGACAAATTAACCAACATGTGGGGAAACTTAGGGTTTCGCGTCTTGACAATCACGTCGCTTGTTATTTTTGGTTTGTTTGCTAGCCCTAAGGAAGCGCTCGCTGTGATCCAAAGTTTGAACGGCGAAACAGGACAAACCCAAACCTTCCAGAATGATACAAATGTAACAATTACCCCCTCGAATAATGTTCACTCTCTTGGTTGGTTGGGACAACTATCTGTATCCCGAGGAGGGACGGGAGCAGGATCATTTACTGCAGGTTCATTGTTGTTCTCTAATGGAACTTCTATTTCACAAAATAACTCTAATTTATTCTGGGACGATATGAACAATCGGCTTGGTATCGGTACTGCAACACCGACTTCCGCCCTTGAAGTTCAAAATTCTCGCACTGGAGGTCCTGGCATCTTCTTTAATATTACTCAAACACAGCCGGCCACCAGTGATAACTCTGATTCGACTCTAAATCTGCTTCACACTTTAAGTGCGAACTCTAGTACAAATGAATTAGTTTCAAGAGTTGCGAACCTGGAACTTACCAATAATCTAACAGGAGGAGGGATAATTCAAAACGCACGCGGTGTTAACCTTGGCTTTCACAGTAATTCAGGAACTGTAACAAACGAAGCTGATTTTATCTATGTGGAAAATGGAACGACAGAAGGACAAGTAGATAGGACAAGGGGAATCGTAATAGATGCTCTATATGCGAATGATGTTGTCGGAATAAGCATTGATAATCAGACTTTGGGCACTAATAACACTAATCTTTTAATCGGCAGTTACTTTCTGACGCCAGGTAACTATAGTATTTATAGTGCATCTCTTTATGATAGTTATTTTGCTGGTAAAATTGGTATAGGAACGGCAAGTCCCAACGCCAAACTAGATGTGGCTGGAACGATAAGGGGCAATTCAACAATGTTTTTGGGGTCTTCAACAAGTCCGGGGTGTGTTGTTATGGGAGATAGTGATAGTAGTGGGGTTACTTATGTAACCGTAAATGATGGGGTGCTGGCCGCATCAACCACTAAACCAAGCGCCTGCCAATAGAAAGCAGCCTCTTATTTCTCCAAGTTAAATTTGAGTAACAAACTATTCTGTAATAGACTAGTGCAAATGAAGGTATTAATTGGAACACCAATCCATATTTACAAAGATTACTGTATGGAATCGTGGATTCAGAATGTATCTAAACTAGAATATCCAGCAGATCTACTTCTTGTAGATAATTCCCCTACTCCTGATTATATAGAGAAAGTTAAGGGGTATTGTACTAAATATGGTATCAAGAATTACAAGATTAAGTATCTAAATCTTCCAGATGATCAGGAAACTCACGAAAGAGTGGCTAGAAGCGAAGAAGTAATAAGACAAGAGATACTTGCCAAAGATTATGACGCTTGGTTTTGCTGGGAGTGCGACCAGTTAATACCAAATGACGGCTTAGGAAAACTAGTTAAAATAATGGAATCGGGGAACTTTATGATGGTTGTTCATAATGGCTGGTCCAAAGAGACCCCAGGTGAAGCGGATTTCGGCCTTGCTGTAGCTTTATTAAAAAGATCAGTTCTTGAAAAATACAGTTTTATACTAGAGTTTGGAACGGATCCAGATATGCCCAATAGTTGGATATCGGCCGGTGCTCCCTGGATCGAAAAACAAATAATAAGGGATGGGGGTAACTTTGTTCATGTTGATGGAGTAATTAGGCCTATTTATCATTTATAAACTAGTGAAAATTTTAATCGGTACGCCAATACATGAGACTAAAGATTATGCCATGGAAAGGTGGATTCAGAATGTATCTAGATTAGAATACCCAGCAGATCTATTAATGGTAGATAATTCCCCTACTCCTGATTATGTGAAGAAAGTTAAAGGATATTGCACTAAGTATGGTATTAAGAATTATAGAATCGAGTATATTAATTTCGATCAGGGAATGACAATTAACGAAAAAGATCTAAGAATTGAAAAATGCCAAGAAATTATAAGACAAGAAGTTCTCACAGGTGGTTACGATGCCTGGTTTTCTTGGGAGTGCGACCAGATTATACCAACTGACTCACTAGTTAAACTTATGAACCTCATGAACGCTGGTAACTTCATGATGGTAGTACATAATTCCTGGGCCAGAAACAATCCAGAAGAATTTAATCCTGATATGGGGGTTGCCCTAATTAAAAGAGAGGCTTTGGAAAAACACGGTTTTTTAGCTGATGAGGGGTTTGAGCACTGGAAGGGTGGTGACCGATGGTTCAAAGAACGAGTATTTAGATCAGGCGGCAACTATATTGATGTTTACGGGCTAATTAGCCCAATTTATCATTTAGACAAATAAGATGATGAAAATCTTAATAGGTACACCAATACATGAGATTAAAGATTATTCAATGGAAAAATGGCTTGAATCGGTATCCAAATTTGACTATCCTGCCGATTTACTTATGGTTGATAACTCACCCAGTATCAATTATGTAAAGAGAGTAAGGGGCTACTGTAAAAAATATGGAATAAATAATTACAAACTAATACATATTAATGTAAATCAAGATTCTATTCTTGACGAAAGGCTTTCCCAATCAAGAGAAGTTATCAGGCAGGAGATACTTACCAAAGAATACGATGCATGGTGCTCAATTGAGTGTGATGTTATTGCCCCACCAAACGCCATAACTAAACTTGTTGATTTAATTCGCAGATATTGGATGGTTAGTCACGTTTATCCAAGCAGAGTCTATTCGAACAAAAATAATGCAGAATTTGGAATAGCTTTAATAAAACGCAGGGCACTTGAAAAGCTGGGTTTTCTAAAGGGATACGGTAATATTGATCCATTAGAACCAACCTGTTGGTATGGCAACGATGTTTGGTTTATCAAGCAGCTAGACGATAAGAGTAATGGAAAACGCAGGGTTGTTCATGAAAAAATTTATCCTATTTATCATCTAAATAAATGAAAATTTTAATCGGTACACCAATACATATAGTTAAAGACTACTCGATGGAAAGGTGGCTTAAAAATGTGGCTGAGTTAACTTTAGTGACTCCAGCAGATCTATTAATGATAGATAATTCCCCTGGCCTTGATTATGTCGAAAAGGTTAAGGGTTACTGTGAGAAGTATAAAATTAAAAATTATAAAATTCTGCATTTAGAGCTTCCCCCAGAGCAAGGCGTCTATGAAAGAGTGGCTCGCGTTAGAGAGGTCATCAGGCACATAATTCTTTCCCAGTATTATGATGTCTGGTTTTCTTGGGAATGCGATCAATTGATACCAAATAACGGTCTTAGTGAGTTACTTAAAATGATGGAGTCCGGAAACTTTACAATAGCCAGTCACAGTACATGGACTAGGGAGAATCAGGAAGAAATATTAGACGAGCTCTTTGGAACTACTTTAATTAGTAGGGATTGTCTAGTAAAACATGGTTTCTTGCTCGAATTTGGTACTGACCCCGATATGCCAGATACCTGGGAACCTGGTGAAAAATGGTTCAAAACACGAGTATTAAGAGATGGAGGCAGTTCAATCGAAGGAGACGGACTTCTTAATCCTGTATACCATCTAGAAAAATGAAAATCTTAATCGGTACGCCAATACACCAAGTTAAAGATTATTCAATGGAAAGGTGGCTACAAAATGTATCCAAGCTAGAGTATCCTGCCGATTTCCTTATGGTAGACAATTCCCCCGGGCCTGATTATATAAAAAGGGTTAAAAATTACTGTACCAAGTATGGAATAAAAAATTACAAGATTGTACACATAGAGCTTCCCCTAGAACAAGAAAAGCACGAAAGAATTGCCAGAAGTCGCGAAATAATCAGACAGGAACTTCTCGCTCGTGACTATGATGCCTGGTTTACATGGGAATGTGATCAGATTATACCTACTAACGCTTTGGGTAAGCTGGTTAGTATAATGAAATCAGGAAACTATATGATGGTTAACCCTAATAAATGGAATAGAGAAATTTCTACTGATCCCAATACTGATTTCGGCTGTTCGTTAATTAGAAGAGAACTCCTTGAAAAGTACGGTTTTCTCAACGCGCCAAATAATTGGGTAGATGGTGAAGCTTGGTTTAAGGATCGAGTTTTAAAGGGCGGGGGCAATTATATTAACATCTATGGGATTATTAATCCTATTTATCATCTAAACAATAGTTAGTTATCTAAATGTCTAAATACTATCTCTCAAACGACGCAATTACTGGAACAGGTCCTACAACTTGGAGAGGTGCTTGGGATGCCAATACCGGCTCAGCTGTCACCAGAAGGCTCACGGAAAATATAGGAGCTGGAGCATTCACAACTGTAGCTGCCACGGAAGCAAATTCAAGCACCTCTTGGGATGTTGCTCTAGGGCGCTGGGTTTCAGACCCGTTGACCGATGCCGTTACTTTTACAACGGGAAGTGACACTTGGACAACTATTTTTGGAGCATTGATGACTACAAACGGCGCACTTGTTTCACATGTTCATGTTTACTTCACCACTGGTGATTCCGATACGGTTGGAGGGACCATAGTCACCAACGATATAGCTACTGCAGGCACACCAAACTGGCCCACAACTGCTGCAGGCGATCGATTTGATAATTCCGCGACTAACCCCGTAAGTCTCAGTGCCAGCCCTCTGACCGCCCAAGTAGGAGATCGTATTGTCGTTGAAATTGGGTATCAAGCTCAAAACAGCCTTACGACAAGCATTACTGGTACTATGAATTACGGTGGTAGTAGTGGTAGTGACTTAACTGACGGAAGCGCAAATGTTACAACTGAGCCAGGCACTTTTTCATTCAGTACTACTATTCCAAGTGCTTCTCTATCGCCTTCTGCTTCTCTATCACCTTCTGCTTCTCTATCACCTTCGGCCAGCGAAAGTGCTTCCCTCTCGCCAAGCGCTAGCTTGTCACCCAGTGCATCTGCATCGGCGTCACTTAGCCCATCAGCTTCTTTGTCACCATCAGCCAGCGAATCGGCCTCTCTTTCACCATCAGCCAGCTTGTCACCCAGTGCATCTGCTAGTGCCAGTTTGTCACCATCTGCTTCTTTGAGTCCATCAGCATCCATGAGTCCTTCGGCTTCTGCTAGTGCCTCACTTTCTCCTTCCGCATCATTAAGTCCTTCTGCTTCTGAATCTGCATCTCTATCCCCATCTGCATCTCTTTCACCTAGTGCTTCGACCAGTGCCTCACTATCGCCAAGTGCAAGTTTGTCGCCGTCTGCCAGCGCATCGGCATCCTTAAGCCCAAGTGCAAGTTTGTCGCCGTCTGCCAGCGCATCGGCATCCCTTTCACCGAGTGCATCACTTTCACCAAGTGCTTCTGAAAGCGCAAGTTTGTCACCATCGGCGTCTTTGTCACCATCAGCCTCTGCATCCGCTTCTTTAAGTCCTTCCGCTTCCTTATCGCCTTCGGCCAGTGCTTCGGCAAGTTTGTCACCTAGCGCATCAGCATCAGCATCTCTTTCACCATCAGCTAGTCTTTCACCAAGTGCTTCTGCTAGTGCTAGTTTAAGTCCATCGGCATCACTATCGCCCAGCGCATCGGCATCGGCATCTTTAAGTCCTAGTGCGTCTTTGTCGCCAAGTGCATCTCTAAGTCCCAGCGCATCGGCATCAGCATCTCTTTCGCCAAGTGCATCTCTAAGTCCCAGCGCATCGGCATCAGCATCTCTTTCGCCAAGTGCATCTCTAAGTCCTTCTTCTTCAGCAAGCCCCAGTGATGCCACCGGAATAAGCCCTTCTGCATCCATGAGCCCTTCGGCTAGTGCATCTGCTTCGTTGTCTCCATCGGCTAGTTTGTCACCTAGCGCTTCAGCATCAGCATCTCTTAGTCCGTCGGCTTCTTTGAGCCCATCAACAAGTGCAAGTGCGTCACTTTCACCAAGTGCATCTCTATCTCCATCAGCATCTGCCAGTGCAAGTTTGTCTCCATCAGCGTCTTTGTCACCAAGTGCATCGGCATCGTCGTCTTTAAGTCCAAGTGCTAGTTTATCTCCTTCTACATCGGCTAGTGCATCTTTGTCGCCATCCGCATCCCTTTCACCATCAGCGTCTGCATCCGCTTCCTTAAGCCCATCTGCATCTATGAGTCCTTCGGCTTCTGCATCGGCGTCTTTGTCACCAAGTGCGAGTTTGTCGCCGTCTGCATCAGCCAGTTCAAGTTTGTCTCCATCTGCTTCGTTGTCACCGAGTGCTTCTGCTAGTGCATCACTGTCCCCAAGTGCAAGCTTAAGTCCCAGTGCATCTGCTAGTGCAAGTTTGTCGCCGTCTGCATCAGCATCAGTTTCTTTGTCTCCATCTGCCAGTGCAAGTGCTTCACTTAGCCCTAGCGCATCTCTTTCACCAAGTGCAAGTGCTTCTTCAAGTTTGTCTCCATCTGCTTCTTTGTCACCGTCAGCCAGTAGATCTGCATCCTTATCACCATCTGCTTCTCTTTCTCCAAGTGCTTCTGCATCGTCGTCTTTAAGTCCAAGTGCTTCAGCTAGCCCTAGCCCAGCTGTAACAAGTCCAAGTGCGTCTATGAGTCCTTCCGCATCTCTAAGTCCTAGCGCTTCTCTTTCACCCAGTGCCAGTTTATCTCCATCTGCTTCGTTGTCGCCATCGGTAAGTATTAGCGCTTCTCTTTCCCCTAGTGCGTCACTTTCACCGAGCTCGTCTGCATCTGCGTCACTTTCACCCAGTGCATCACTTTCTCCTTCCGTGTCACTAAGTCCTTCAGCAAGTGAAAGTCAGTCTCAATCAGCCTCACTCTCACCAAGCGCGAGCCTTAGCCCTTCTGCCAGTCCTTCTGCTGGAGGTTCAAGTGCCTCTGCGTCGCTATCGCCTTCGTCTTCCCCATCAGCTGCTCCAAGCGGTCCTTCGTCGTCCGCTTCTCCGTCTGCTGGAAGCATAAGCCCTTCAGCATCTGTGTCTCCATCAGCCCCTGCCAGGGAATTTATACCTGTTTATGAACCTCCTGTGACTTCTAGAAACCGCATGATCTTTAATCGAGAAATTGGAACTAACGAAGGCGTGCGTATCTTGGTCGGACAACAAAGAATTCCTTCCTGGAATATCCTAGGTAGACCTGAAAAAGTAAAACCGGGAACACTTGGACATAATACTCAAACAAATAATTTGGAGTACTGGAATGGGTCCGAGTGGTTAACTCTGCACATGAGGTAAATTCAAAAAGGAATAATCTTCAGGAATCTATTGATAGTCTCAAGCATGCTTTTTCGCGTATTCTATATCCCTATCAATTTCTTCGTCCGAAAAGTCTTCATTTTTCCCTTTTTTGATTTCTACTTTGATGTCTCTAAAGAGTTTATTAACAAGCTTGTCCATAACTTCACCAGGAATATATTTATACATATCATTATTAGAGCGATCAAGAAAACTGTATTTTCTGCCAGCCCCTAACTCTTTTACCCACTCGCGGTGGGCTTGATGAATCCATTCCTGACATTTTTCTATCTGCCCAAAGGCTGAATACCAACCCGCATAAGCAGCAAAACGAAGAGAAGAAGAAGTAAATAAAAAGACTGGCTCTTTATAGGGCTTTTTTATTTCGAATGTTTCGTTACCAAAAATACCTTTATGTAGACTTACCCTTCCTGGCAATAACGTAGTAGGTAGTCGGGCCTGCCCCCATTTTTGCCAAAACCTTTATATCCTCGAGCCCTTTCAATTTTGCTTGAGCAGTGCGTTTGGGAACGTTTAAAATATCAACAACATCTGAACTGGTAATTTGTCCCATCGTAACTACAAAATCCACAATTTGTAGTTCGTCCTTATCCAAGTTATTTCTAGTCGCCATTAAATCTCCTATCCCGGACAGGCTTAATACCTGATCTTTGACTCTTTTGGCCTCATAGAGAAACCCTGCCACAAAGTATTCCAGCCACCCGCTCAAGCCTGCCTTTTGCCTGTCTTTATAGGTCTCCCCTGTTTGCAGGGCCTGATAATATGCTTTCCGGTTGCGGTTATAGTAGTCCTCCAACACCAAAATCTTTTTAAAATCCCATCCGGATTGGTATAAAAAGAGTAAAGTCATCAATCTTCCGGTTCTGCCGTTCCCGTCAGGAAAAGGATGAATTGTTTCAAATTGATAATGAAATAAACCAGCCCTGAGAATCGGATGTATATCGCTATTCTCTCCAAGCCAGTTGATTAAATCATTAATAAGCTTAGAGACTTCTGGTGCTTTTGGCGGCGTATATACTACTTCTTCCTGCCCGTCTAGCAAAATGTTGACTATATAAACCGGCCCGAGTCTAAAAATCCCTGCTTTTTCTTTGCCGGTTAACCCTTCAATTACTTTCTGGTGGATCTCCAATATGTCGCTGGTATCAAAGTTACTGTTTGATTCCGATAATTTATCTATTTCTCTTAATGCCAATAAGTAATTTTTTACTTCTCTAATTTGTTCTTCTTCGGCATTAATCTTCCTGCCTTCGGCTACCTGGGCAACCTGATATTCCTGAAGTTCATTTCCTTCAATTGAGGTTGAAGTATGAGCCATCTTGATAACGGCCGCGCGCCTTAAAAAAACTTCTCTTTCGGGTAACAAGGTTAACCTACCGACCAGAGCCTTAATTTCAGCTATTTCAGATAACTGAGTCAGTATCTGGTTCGAGATCGTATATTTTGGACTAAACATATAACTATCATTATATCACGCAATAATCACGCAGGTAATCGCGCAAGGAAAAAAACCGATCCTGCTCTTGCTGCAGAATGTTACTGGTTATATAATGATAATCAGATAAAATGCCAAAGAAAACTTCTCCGCTTCTAGTTGATATTGGCCAGGGCCTATCCATCATGATTGGTTTGCCAACAATTGCCTCCTGGCAAACGTCTGATAGGCCTGAAAACCCTAAAAATGGAACATTTGGTTTTAACTCTCAAACAAGTAGTTTGGAATACTGGAACGGTTCCCGCTGGCTATCAGCCCCAATGAGCTAAAATATTACCCCTTGTCTTTTTAAGTTTTGAGTTATATAGTCGTATTAAATTGTCATGTTTGATTTTCTTAAAAATATATGTCCAACAGAAATAATCGTTTTAGTCGTAATTGTACTCATATTTTTTGGCAGCAAAATAGCCGTCAGACTCGGTAGGGCAGGTGGTGAAACAGTTAAAGAGATTAAGAAGATCAAAGATGAGTTTACTGGGGGTGAATCAAAGGACAAAAAGGAGGTGTCTAGCTAATTATGTTTAAATCAATTGGCCCAACTGAACTTATTATTGTGGCTGTAGTTGTGGTTCTGCTTTTTGGTGGCAAAAAAATCCCTGAATTTTTCAAAGGTTTAGGAGACGCCATTAAAGAGTTTAAGAAATCTTCCAAAGATACTGACGAAAAAGACGAAGCATAAGACCTTCGGTCTTGGCTCCAAATTCTGCCGAATTTAGTAGTAAAAATTTGATATACTCTTACTGCGGTGGAAAATACTAAATCTGGAGAAACTTCTGAGTTAAGCGCTCTGGTTGCAAAATATTCCCCTTTTATAAAGGAAGTAAGAAAAAGAATAATCTTTACAGTTTCTGTCTTTGCAGTTTCTACAATTACTGGCTTTGTCTTTTATCAAAAAATAATTAAATTTCTGATTAATATTCTTAATCTTAATGGAATTAATCTTGTTTTTACCTCACCCTTCCAATATATAAACCTTGCAATCAGCTGCGGTGTGGCAATTGGATTAGTGCTTGTTTCTCCACTTCTGGCCTATCAAATTTTGTCTTTCCTAAAGCCAGCCTTGAGGGAAAGGGAATATAAAATGGTGGTTGGCTTTTTACCTATCTCGGCTGTACTTTTTTTAATAGGATTTTCATTCGGAGCCCTAGTTATGAAATGGCAGATTGAAGTTTTTTTGATAAGTTCGACTTCGTTAGGTATTGGCAATGTCTTGGATATTAGTAAGCTTCTATCGACAGTCGTTCTTACTTCTGCACTTATGGGAATTGGGTTTCAGTTTCCAATAATACTGCTTCTTCTTTTACGTATTGGTATTATTAAACATAACCAATTAAGTAAACAGCGCCTCTGGGTTTATCTCGGATCCGTCATTTTTGCTATTCTTCTTCCACTAGATTCAATTTTAGCCGATGTCTTACTCGCAATGCCACTTATAGTACTTTTTGAACTTACATTAATCTTGGACAGCATTTTTGAAGGAAGTAGGACAAAACAAGCTTCTCAAAGCATTATCTAGTAGCCTATCTTGTAAGGAGAGACCATATTAATACTTTGCAAGATGCCTAGATTGTCTATAAAAGGAGAGACCTTACAAGGATTTTGTGGACCGTGGCGGAATTGAACCGCCCTCTCCGCAATGCGAATGCGGTGTTCTACCGATATACTAACGGCCCATGCGCTTGTCAAGCAGGCGAACCCAGCTTTAAGCTTCCGTTATCTAAGGAAACTCCGTGGATTAAGATTAGATCCGTTGCTTTGCCTTATCTCAAAGTGAAGATGGATACCAGTTGACCTTCCGGTTGATCCCATCTTTCCAATTACGTCTCCCCTTCTTACACTTTGTCCTGCGACTACGAATGCCGTCTGCAAGTGGCCGTACAATGTAGTGTAGCCATTGTGGTGATTGATTATGACCCTATTTCCATAGCCGCTGCCGTCAACCCAGCCAGAGACAATTACGGTACCGCTGTCAGCAGCCAGAACATTCGGGCTTGCGCGGTTGGCTATGTCAAGGCCAGGATGGTACCAGGCAAAGCCTTGAGAAATAACTCCACTTGCCGGCCAGACAAAACTTCCAGTTGCAGTAACAGTTCCAGCATCAGGTGTAAGCTGTCTGACTCTCGCAATTGGCGACCAGAGTACTTCTGTTTGCTTTATGCCATCAGGGACAACAACGGTTTGTCCTACTGCTAGCTCAAATGTTTCATCATTAGAAAAAGTGTTAAATGGAAAGTCAACTATAGCCTGGGTTTCTGAATCGTACTTTTTAGCAATTGAGTAGACCGTATCCCCCTTCTGAACCTTGTGAGATACACCAGTAATGGGAAGAATTTCTAACGTCTGATCGACTTTTATTGAATCTTTTGATGCAAGGCTATTTTGCCACCTGATTGTGTCCTCACTGACTCCAAACTTTTGAGCAATAGTGCTTACCGTATCGCCTTCTACGACGGTATACTCAAGGACTTTGGCTCTTAACTCTGGATGAGCGATCTGTGTGGTTGTATTGTCGTTTGTGGTTGAGGCGGAAAGCACTGATGATGGCGAGCCGACACTCCATGGGTCAACTGACCTTCCTGGGAATTCTTGGGCTATAACTGGCGCGATTGCGATTCCTAGTGCGGCCAAGGCCGCCATTCCGGAATGCACTAACCTTCCAGCCATTTTTCCCCTTTGACGATATAAACTTGTTACAAAAAAACCTTTTTGTTCTTCAAACTTAATAAACTGAAAATGAAGCGCTCTAATAACAAAACGGAAAAGCTCTGTAGAGAAAACTTTTAGATCAGAGCCAAACTCTAAAATCTTCTCGAGGGGGTCCTGCATAGTAGACTATTATATCAAATTGTCTTTAGGCTTGAGAGGAACTCCTGATTGGATTCTGTCTTTTTGAGCTTTTCTAAAATAGTAGCTGTGCGCTCATCATCGGGAACCATATCAAGCATGCGCCTTAGAGTGTGGACCTTTTCAAGATTTTCTTTACTATACAAAAGCTCTTCCTGTCTGGTACCGCTTCTAGTAACGTCAATTGCTGGGAAAATTCTCTTTTCTGCAATCTTTCTTACGAGATGGAGCTCCATGTTTCCGGTACCCTTGAATTCCTCATAAATAAGGTCGTCCATTCTGGAGCCTGTATCAACCAAGCAAGTTCCAATGATTGTAAGAGATCCCGCTCCCTCAATTTTTCTTGCAGCTCCAAAAAATTTCTTGGCTGGGAAAAGGGCAACCGGGTCAAATCCACCTGTAAGAGTCCTACCCGAAGTTGGAAGTGCTAGGTTATATGCTCTGGCGAGCCTCGTTACTGAGTCAAGAACGATGACAACATCCATCCCTATTTCAACAAGTCTTTTGGCACGCTCAAGAGCCAACTCTCCAATCCTTGTTTGGTTTTGAGGGCTTTCGTCAAAATTACTGGATGCAATTTCTCCCTTGCCGTCAGTAATTTCTTTTATGTGTCTTGTGATGTCTGTTACCTCCTCAGGACGCTCTCCAATTAGAACCGCCATCAAGTGTACTTTTTTATAGTTTTTAGCAACTCCAGTCATAATGTCCTTTATAAGCCAGGTCTTACCTGCTTTTGGAGCTGAAACTATTAATCCTCTTTGTCCGAAGCCAACTGGAGCAATTAGATCTATCATTCTAGTAGTTAATGTATCTTTATCTGTCGCAAGTGTAATTTGTGTATCAGGGTATATTACCATCAAATCGTCAAAGTTTGCCCTGTCTCCAACTTTTTCAATTTCAGTAGCGTTTACTTTTTCGACCTTAAGAAGTCCCCAATATCTCTCATTATCTTTTGGGTGTCTTGCTTGCCCCCCAACCAAATCCCCAGTTCGCAAGTTAAATCTTCTTATTTGAGAGCTTGAAATATAAATGTCTTTATCAGATGGAGCAAATTTTGGACGGATTAGTCCTGATCCTTCATTGGCAATATCAAGTATACCCTCCACATATTCTGTAGGAAGGTCACTGTCGGGCAAAACCCTATCGTCAACAACCAAAGATGAATTCGCACCTGTATCGTTATTCATGAAAGAAAAGGAAAATCCTTCTATTCGAAGCTAGATGTATGTTATTACAAACCGCTAGCAATGTCAACAATGAAGTTATTCAACTGGTTTTGCAAGTATGAGCCAAGCCAAAGTTATTCCTAGAAATACAAAGCCCAAATATTCCAAAAGATGTGGCCAAAAGAAAATTATTACTTCTCCATCTTTGTCTATAAACCAACCATTTGCCCAAGAGTTTACTTTCGTGTGGGGAAGAACCTTACCACCAGAAAAAGCTATCCATCCATCTTCATAACCCTGACCAAGAACGAGTAGGCCACTACCCTGGGTCTTTACCTTATACAGCCATGTGCCAGTCTTATTAACTTCCAAAATACTAAGACTGCTTTTCATATAGATATTGCTTTTATTCCCAGAATATAGATTAGTGAGAAAGTTAATTGGAATTTCAAAAAATTCTATTGAATTAATCTCGTTTTCGGAAGCTATCCTACCAAAAGATCTAGTCTCTAAATTAAGCGTATAACCTTTATCTATTTCGACCCTCCTCGGTAAAACGATAAAATATTCATCAAATTTACCTTCAAGTAATAGCTCTTCTAAATCCATTCTCCCTGTTAGTTGATTTTGTAAATAAATCTTGAGCCCCCTACCCTCTTTGTTCTCACCTTTTATCCTTAATAGGTAACCTTTTCTAAAACTTAAACCAGGATAATAAAAATAATCACAACTTACACCATCGTCTTTTGCAGAATAAGTGACTGTATTTCCATTATTCAGTTTACTAATACTCCCTCTCTTGTTTAAATCGCAGTTTTGAGCTCCTCTATAGCCTCTATTTTGACTGAAATCTTCTTTTATGGCGTTATCTATGGGTATTTCAACACGGGCATCTAATTTGTCATTTGAAAGGCTTATTTTTGAATCATTAGTAGTGATGTTTACATCTGATCTTGGATCGAAATTTACAAAAGGAAATTTAATACCATTTTCGCTCTGGATATAATCTCCAAATTCAGAGTAAATTGGATCAATTTCAGAATAATTCAGGTTTGCATTTACACTTGCATACTTCATAGGTGACCAAACATACTTCTCGCTTTTAATAAAATTTGTCTCGTAAATTTTTAAGAATCCAAATTCCTTCACAAATTTAATGTGAGCCGAGTGGCTAACTAACCTTTTAAACTCTGGGGTAAAAAGAAGTTTGTTGTCCCCACCGGCATTAATAACAGACTCGTCCAATAGTAGATAGCGCACTTGATACTTTTCTATGGTTTTTTCAAACGCCGTTAAATCTTTTGAATAAAGCGCGAAACTTGCTTCGTTGTAAAAACTTTCGTTAAAAATGCTCCATCTATCATAATCTCTTATTAAAAGAGGATTCTTTATTCCAAAACCTAAGAAACCAGATCCCTCGTATTTCCAATTATTGTATTGCCATCCCCATTCTGTATTCATGGGCAGGATAGCCACTCGACCTTCGTCGTTTATATTGAAAAAGACAAATGCCTGTTTGTAGTAATCTGGCATTTGTGTCCTGACAACGCCACTAATCAAATTTCCTCTAAAAGATGGAAGCATGTATGTTATTAAAGCAACCGTAATACTCAGGGATATAGGTAAAATTAACAATTTGGTCACAAATTTCTTTGAAATTATGGCAAATACTGTAAAACAAAAATAGCCAAAATAAAAAGAGACTCCGAAAAGGAAAGGAATTGAAAACTTTGTAAATGGCATTCTTAATCCTTCTCTGAAAATAGATATGTCTTTATAGAAAAATGAATAAATATCTCCAAGCGGAGGATTAATATTTACTATAAAAAACAAAGAAATTAAAAAAGGAAGCAAGAGCGAAACACCAATTTTGTTTCTTTTGACAAAAGAAAAAATAATCCCTAGTAGGGAAATTAAGGCAGTAGCATAACCAATGGTTTTTACGGGCTTCGAATCCAAGTGTCGAGCCCAAACACTCATAAGTTCTATATATCTGTTTTTACTAAAATCGAATGCTTGCCAAGAAAAAAGAAAGTTTTTACCAATAGCAACGCTCGTTGGATCTCCACCATAATCCCGATTTCTAATGAAGGCCTCCTTACTAAAAAGTTGGTTTATCTTCGAGCTTGAAATTATCCCGCCTTGTTTTACAACAGAATAAATATTGGGTAGGAGCCAAAATGAATTTATCAAAAGTACTAAGGAAATTAAAATAAGCGAGCCTTTCAAATTTTTGAACTTTTCCAAGAAAGAAAGAACTAATAAAAAGACAACAAAGCAAGCTAAAAAAGTATAAAAAAGAGTTGCCGCATAGGCCATTGGAGCTGAAAGAAAAATAACCAAAGCAAACAGAATCAGATTTTTCTTTTTTCTTTCAGCTAAATACTTAATCGCAAGGTAAAAAACCCAAGGAATGGTAGCATAAGCTACTAGGAACATCTCGAACGGAACAAAGAACTGCTGTAATGTGATGAGGTTCAAGAGATAAAAAAGTGATCCCAAAAACGAACCTGCTAAAGAACTCCAATTTTGTTTTTCCTTCCAAAAAATATATTCCAAAAATAAATACATCCCCAATGGACCAAGACAAAGTGAAGTAAGAATAGAAATGTAGCGAATAAATGAAGTGGGAATGATCAGTGAACCAACCCAAAGCAAAACAGTCCTGGGCAGATCAGCCATAGACGAATGGGCAGCTATTGCCCCAATCCCTTGGTCTTCTCGCCAAACTCCAGAGACCATTCTCTCAAAAGCTAGGCTAAAGTTAAATTCTGGATGCAAAGAGTCCCAGCCAACAAGCCAGGTTCCAACAATATAATTTTTTAGAAACAGGAATAATGAAATTCCGACTAAAAAAACTACAAGCAAAAATCTTACTCGCCTACTGTCCACTGCTTAACAACTCTTTCTCCTGAAACCACAAGCACATCTACAACACCGCATCCGTTTCCGTCTGTACAATTTGGTGCAACCTGCATAGCCTTAACACGATCTTCGGCCAACAATTTCCACGTTGTTTCAAGACTTGGATCAGCTAACGGTCTGAATGATCCATGCCAGTTTGAACCTGGAATTACATTTTTAACAGTATAATGGGTAACTTCTTGCTTGTAAGGGTCTGGTAATAAAATAACTACAGATCCTCGTTCAGCTCCACCAGATAGCTCAACACCATTAATAGATGCTGGGCCCCCCGTAAAGACTTCTATTTCATCCGGCGCAACGTCAGTATTCCACTCTTTACCATTGTAAGGAATTCCTCCTGCCTGATCATAAGTAGCTTTCAACCAATCAAATTCTAATGTTGGTTGAGAACTCGCTTCAATTACCGTTGGCTGAGCACTTGCTTCAATTGTAGAACTAGGTGTCATAATTGGATCTACCCTGGGTGTACCTGTAGATGCAGTAGTGACTTCTTTTCCTATTGGCGATCTTAAAGGCACTCCAAGAACCTCACAGGCCAAGCCTGATAAAGCCAATGCTCCTACCTTTAATGAAGCTCTTCTAGATATTCTTTCACTCATAATTAATCACCACCTTACTTACCTCTTAACTTTCTAGAGATATAGAATAATCCTCCTGAGGTCAAAATAGAAAGTCCACCAACCAAAGCGGGCTCGAAGCCCCCAACTGCAGTATCAACTGGAACATGTTCTGGAGCTTGTACTCCGCAAACAACTCCTCCCCCGTAAACTTGGGTACAAACCTGTATTTCTTGAGCAAACGTTTTTCTTGGTATAAAAAGAAGGGCAAAAGATAAACCTAAAGCGAGAGTAAATTTTTTTATCATTAAATTGTTGGTAATTATATAACGGTAGAGCATTTTAAGTCAACTATGGGTCAGTTTCTAATTAATCTTGCATATCTAAAAATTCTTGTACTTGTATTTAAATCACGGCAGGTATAAAGAATAAGGTCTGCAGTATAGTCAGTTATCATATCCCCTTCTTGCAGACTATATACTCCATAAATATATTTTCTCTGGTTCCATATTATTTCAATAATGTCCCCTTCTTTTAATTTAGGTAGGTTGTAAAAAGAGTTTTTATATCTGTATAAATCTGACCAGATAAGATAGCCAAATCTATGTGCGGCCAAAATAATTGATTTGTTTTGGTCTATTGGAGTAGCAAAATCAGGAACCCTCCAAACTCCCTTTTTTAAAGCCTCTTCATAGCCAACAGTACTTGCTTCGTTTATTTGAGTGTCTATCCCAATCGATCGAATAATTAACCTATTTTCTATTGGCAAAGAAGCATTAAAAGCAGGAGTAAAGACTTCTTGTGTTGTATCGAAGTTTTTCGCACTTATCGGTGTGTCTACGATAGTTTTGGCATTGTTTGCTGAAAAATTAGGTGAAATAAGTAAGTACCAAGCTGATGGAGCAAACAAGATCAAAAATATGGTTATTCCTAATGCCAAAAAAACTCTTGAAGCTTTAATTAAAAACAAAGAAAAATTATACATGGGCAGAAAAATTCGCCCTTTACCCCTTAGATAGTGCCTGTAACTATATAATATTCCTTCTGAGTGGGACATAGAAATTAAAAATCGGCCCCAGAAGGAACGGGTAGATCGCCTGCCCTACAATCCACCCGTCCCTGCCAAAGCCGACCAAAACACTATTGACAAAATCTCCAAGTTATCACTAGTCTTAATGTTGATTTATCTTTTCGCTGTGCAAAGCCTGTCCTGAAAAGATAAATCTAGTAAAAAGAGCATTTCTATTCGTGTATGTATTCCGTCAATTTGGCGGGACAACCCAGCGATAGCGATGCTCTTTTTTAATTAAGAGCTTCAAAAAAAGACTTGTTAAAGATCCTAAAAGTAATTTAACACCATTTATAATGTTTGTCAAAACCTATAATTTATATAACTTATCAAACTTACATCCCCATAGTTTAATTACTTCGAAAATCAAGTTCTATCTTCGGTTTTTCTACTGCTGATTTGTAAAATTGTGGATAAGTCGTTGATAACTCCTTAAGACTTCGTCAAAACCTGTTATTTACTGAAGATATCTTTTAATAGCCTGGCTTAAATATTTAGTTTCTTTATTTGAAGCTACTATTGTATAACCTAGTCTTTTAATCTCTTTTACTCTTCTTTCCTGCTGGGTTGCTTCTCTTACCTCTCCTAAAAGATCAATTTCTCCTACTGCAGTCATCTTTTCAGGTAAGATTTTATCAAAATATGCACTGGCAATAGAAAGACATACGGCAAGATCAGCACCAGGGTCTTTTATGGTTACCCCACCAACTACGTTTATGTAGACGTCATAGTCATAGATAGGAAGCCCTGCCCTCCTTTGAAGTATGGCTAAAATGAGCTCAAGGCGCTTCTGGTCAAACCCTTGGCTGACTCTTTTAGGAAATGGCAGCTTTGAAGATACAACTAAAGACTGGATTTCAACCATAATTGGCCTTGTTCCTTCCAAAATTGTGGTTACAACTGACCCTGGAACGCTTTTCTTTCCTCCCGAAAGAAATAGTTTATCTACGTTTGTAGCTGAATTGAGGCCAGTTTCATCCATGGTAAAAATTCCCACTTCATCAGTAGGCCCAAAACGGTTTTTATAGGCTCTAAGTAGCCTCAAAGTCAGCGTTTTATCGCCTTCAAACCATAAAACTGTGTCAACAATATGGGCAAGGACGGCAGGACCTGCAACTGAACCTTCCTTTGTAACGTGTCCCACTATAAAAACAGGTGTATTTGATGACTTGGCAAAGCGTACAAGACGAAAAGCACATTCTCTAACCTGACCGACTGAACCTGGAAGGCCAGTTAGGTCTGCTGTCGTCATTGTTTGTATACTATCTATAATAAGGGCAGTAGTATTATCCGTCCCACCGGCTTCTACAATTTGGTCAATATCTGTACTTTCCAAGAAATCAATTTTTTTACTGTTAACTCCTAGCCTGCTTGCTCTAATGGCAACTTGACTAGCAGATTCTTCACCTGAAACATACAATACTTTGCCCAACTTTTCGGACAATTGCAGTAGAAGTGTAGACTTTCCTATACCTGGTTCACCCGCAAGAAGAACAACTTGTCCTCCAACAATTCCACCCCCCAAGACACGATCTAGCTCTGAAATTTTGGTTGAAGTCCTCGAATTTTTACTAATTTTTATTTGAGAGAGGTTTTTAGGAGTTACTTTATTTATTGATCTTTGACTTTTTGCAGATTTAGTGTCTTCAACTACTGTTTCGACAAGACTATTCCAAGTATCACAGGATGGACACTTCCCCATCCAACCTGTAGTTTCGTAGCCACACTGCTGACAAACGTATTTTGAGTGAGCCTTAGCCATTTAGAGGAATAGTATCATAGATTGGCTTTCTGCCACCATCGTATTGACACTCCGCTTCAATCCAGTTTTGCAGGGGGCTTCCACCTTCTAACGATAAATAGTAAGCCCTAGTTCTTATCCAATCACGCCTGCGTTTTAGTATTCTATATCCATTACCTTCCCATCGAAGAATATCATCTTCAGCCTTGAGCCAAGCATCCATAGGCAATGTTCCGTTGTTTTTCGATTCAAAATAGGCAGCTTCCTTTATTTCCGCCTCTAAATTCCTACCGTTTTCCGTCATAAAAAGGTTCTTAGATAATACAACCTATAAAAAATATTTGTAAAGGGGGTTTATTTATTACCAATGTTCTCATTTAGTTTAATTCCTAAAGCTGCAATCAGTTCGAGATATCCTTTTTCTCCCAATCCAGGGCCTAGTCTTGATTGTTGGCCGTTTTTAACGGCTAATCTCCTCTGTTCCAACCTTTTTAGAGTTATGTTTCTATCTAGACTATCCATAAAACCGGTTATTGGGAGTCTGTCTTCGGTAGACAATCTTTCATAAACAGTTTTTGCCGCATTCGCTAAAGTAGGTCTTCTATCATTTTCGTTTGATGTCATCGATTATCACCACCTCTTCATAAGATTGAGGCATGCTACTACCACAATCTACTCTTTTCAATACCTACTTTAGAAATTAGTACAAGGAAGCTATTTATAACCTACGGGGATTGCACTAAGAATAAGGCCCAAGGAGATTTTGTGGGCTTTAGGATCAATTTCTTCTATTGTAACATCAATTGTTTTTCCGGTTTCAAGCTTTACGGTTGGAGGAATCTTGGTCATATGAAGAAGTCCTTCAACTCCGGGCTTGAGCTCAACAAATACTCCAAAATCTGAGTGTTTGACAACCTTCCCTTTTACTTTGTCCTCAACTTTAAATTCTTTTTCAACGGTCTCCCATGGATCTTTCAAAGCTCCCTTTATAGATAAAGATAATTTTCCATCGCGCATACCCAAAACCTTTACTTCAATTTTTTGTCCGAGCTTTAAAACATCTTCAGGTTTGGCCGTTTTCTCCCATGCAATTTCAGAGACATGTACAAGTCCTTCAATTTTTGTCTTTTTGACTTCAATTTCGACAAAAGCTCCAAAAGTAGTGAGCTTGACGACAGTTCCAGTATAAACTTCCCCTTCTTTAACTGATGCAAGTGTTTTTTTGAGTAGATCTTCCTCGCCTTTTTCAGAAACTGCCTTTTCTGAGGCGACAACCTTCCTTCTTCTTTTGTCAACTTCTATTACTTTTACTCTTATCGTCTTCCCTACTATCCCCTCTCCTTCTTTTTGAGCTTTCTTACCAAGGTATGAAGTTGGAACAAATCCAGATACACCTTCTATATCGACAGATACTCCGCCCTGGTTGAATGACTTGACAGTGGTTGAAATTTCCTCTCCTTTTTCTCTTTTTTCCTCGAGCCTTATCCAAACTGAATCATTAGCTGCATTTCTTGCAGAAAGAAGAACTACGCCATCTCTAGTCTCGGGCTCAATTACAGTAAGCTCAAGGGTTTCCCCTACTTTTAGGGTGTGGAGAAATTCGTGAGATTCTTCAAAATAAATTCCACCAATAACGCCTTCCGACTTCGCACCAAGATCAAAAACTGCAGCTTTACTTGTAATGCTTACAAGCTTTGCTTTTACTCTCTCACCACGATCAAAGCCTTTTATATTTAAAGAAGACTTAGCTAGAAGCTCTTCCATTGATTTCGCAGCCACTTTTCATTTTCCTCACTTTCTATGAAGTCATATTATATGCTAACAGGTGTCTTAATTCAAGACACCTCTATTTGAACCTAAAATGGCCTGGCGATGACCTATTTTCGCGGTAGGTTGCCCCACAACTATCGTCGGCGCTGGTGCGTTTTACGACCTTGTTCGGAATGGGAAAGGGTAGTTCCACGCCGCTTAAATCACCAAGCCACTTTAGGCTCAAAACAAAACTTAAGGAGAAAGGTCCGACTTCGCACACGGAGCAAAAAGTCTTTCGACCGATTCGTGCAAGGTAAACTTAATCCCTTACGGGACTTCCATTGCCTGCCGATCAACCTGGTATTCTGCCAGGGGTCTATAACGAGTTCTAATCTCAGGGTTGGCTTCCCACTTAGATGCTTTCAGCGGTTATCCATTGGGAATGTAGCTACCCGGCGTTGCGACTGACGTCACAACCGGCACACCAGGGATTCCCCCAATCCGGTCCTCTCGTACTAGGATCAGCTCCCTTCAAAACTCTGCGCTTCCACTGGATAGAGTCCGAGCTGTCTTACGACGCTCTGAACCCAGCTCACGTACCACTTTAACGGGCGAACAGACCGACCCTTGGGACCTTCTACAGCCCCAGGATGTGATGAGCCGACATCGCATTTAAACCTGCTACTTACATAGCAGCCTGACTATACCTTCATCTGTTACAACGAACAGATGTCAACGTGTTATGGAAAATGTTTCCATCCGTCTCGATTAAATCGAGAACAAGTCGATACGGGGTTATACCGGAATCTTGTACCGCATACTTTTAATTATATGTGGCGCAATTATTGTAATTAATTTGGGTGTATCTGATGTTAGTGTTCGTATTCTGAAATACTTTTTATCTTTATTTAGGTTAGATTTTATACCTAAAAGCTGTAAAGCTTTCATTAGGTTATTTTGACTGATCAAATCGAGTTGTTGACTATTAAAATAGCAACTTTTATAACTTTTTGATCCGTCATCCATATACCAAACTGCTAAAGACAATGGCGATAATTTAATATCACTTGGTATCGTCTTTGTGCCATTCTGATAAAACCTATCATAAAAGACAGTAAATTCAGGAATACTTCTGGTAAAGAATCTATAACCAACTCTGCCTGCATTTCCTCTATAAACTTTTGGAGGTGTGATGACTAGATTTTTCAAAATTTGATATTTCCAGTCAACATATTCCTTTTGTTTAATTGAGTGAGTAATTTGCAAATGTGCATTGGTTTTCTTTCTCAGATAACCATCACCGAGAACACATCCTAAAATTAATTGTTGTTGGACTTCCGATAAACTTCCCACGGTATTACCCTCCAACCTTCAGATTATCCGTAGATAAACCGAATGTCAATTGGGTTTCACCGTTATGAGTTGATATTAACGTTTAGAAAACTGGTAGTTTCTAAACAACAGCATCTTGATATCGCTATCAAGAGACCCCGATGTATGTTGAGGTAGCGAACCACGCCGTCGCTATGAACGCTCGGGCGAGACTACTCTGTTATCCCCGGGGTAGCTTTTATCCATTAAGCCCCGTACGTATCCATTACGTATCGGGGGATCACTAAGACCTGCTTTCGCACCTGCGCGAGATGTCTCTCTTGCAGTCAAGCTGGCTTTAACCTTTACGCTTTCCCTACGATTTCCATCCGTAGTAAGCCAACCTTTGCGTCCCTGCGTTACAATTTAGCAGGGTACCGCCCCAGTAAAACTGCCCATCTAGCACTTTTTCTCACGCCGGTTACAGGCGTGTCAAATAAGCTACATATTTTTCAACGAGAGGTATTACACGGTTGATTTCTCTCCCTCCTATTCTAGACAATCAAAAAATATGAAAGCAATGCCAAACTACAGTAAAGCTCCACGGGGTCTTTTTGTCCAAGTGGAAGTAGGCCGCGTCTTCACAGCCAACGCAATTTCGCCGAGTAGAGGTTTAAGACAGTTGCTAGCTCGTGACGCCTTTCGTGCGGGACGGAACTTCAATGTCTTGTTAATCTCTATATCGCTATAGAGTTCGGACTATATCTTCTCCAAAAAATTGGAGTTTGGCGTGTAGTCTCTGAGGATTCTTGAGATTACTCTCAAGCCTTTCCTGCTGATTGACTCTTCCACTGATCAGATTTTTACCATTTCTGGTACTGTCAGATACTAGAGTTGTTCCAGCATTTAGCCAAATTTAACACTTATTATGTTTATCAATAACTCTCACATAAATTCCCAAGTGCTATATCTTTCGATATATTCGGGCAAGTTGTCCACCAACCCGTCAAGGAACTTCGCTCAAAAAATAACATTTAAGTTATTACGTTTTGTTAAATATCTAAACGATTTATTTAGATTCTCTGTGTCGCCACTGAGTTCGGACTATATCATCCCCGTTAGATAATTTTGTATCTAATGGGGTTTGGCGTGTAGTCTCTGAGGATTCTCAATACGATTGATAGCGGACATTAGATAAATAATTATCTAAAATTCGTTGTTTTCTCTTACAACTAAAGTATAGACCCGCTTCGACAAAGCTTCTCAAATTTATATTAATTTGATAGCAGTCTTTTTCATTTAGACTTCTGTATTTTTTCTTTAAAGTTTTTTTACCAATCTTTACTTTTAACCTGGTTAAAAAACCAATAAATTCATCAATCCATTTAGATGAATTAACGAATCCTAAAGAAAATCTCTGTTGTCCAAACTTGTTTATCCCATGACTAGCATATCCATCCGTATCCATTAAACCTGCTACAAATTCTGCTTTTATTGCAGAGTTCGATTTTTTGACAAATTCTGGAATTCTGGATTTGTTCCATGTTTCTTCTTTTAAGAGATTAAACATAGATTTATTGCTATACACAGATAAACAACTTAGCCTTGTCTTATTTGGTTTTTGGAAACTAATACTGTAATTTCTATTGAACATTTTATTAACTATTTTCATAGTTTTTCTAACCACGTCATCGTCTTCTGAAACGATTTTGAAGTTATAATGTCTTCCAGATTTATTACAGCAACCATCTCCTAAATAAACACCAAACAAATAAGCCATATACTTTTGTTTAAGAAAACTGTATTGAGCCTTTCCTGCGTGATTATCCGCACTGAGTACATTTTCAGATATCATAATTCAGAATAACCCAAAGATTATACGAAATCAACAGATATCTAGTATCAGATACTATCTTTTTTCAAGACGGATTTTCCAGCATATAGCCAAATTTTACTACGGCGGCTTTTGTTCACCGTAGAACAGTTATAGTTACTGCTGCCGTTTACTGGAGCTTGAGTTCAGAGCATTCACCTTGCGATGAGCACCCCTCCCCTTAACTTACCAGCACTGGGCAGGCGTCAGCCCGTATACTTTAGCTTTCGCTTTTGCACGGACATGTGTTTTTGATAAACAGTCGACTAGCAAACTTTAGTTGCAACCAATATTGCTATTGGCAACCCATCTCCCGAAGTTACGGGTAGCTTGTTTGCCGAGTTCCTTAAACTCTCTTTCTCTCGATCACCTTGGTCTACTCGACCAATCCACCTGTGTCGGTTTGCGGTACGGCTTTCTTAAATTCTCATTGCGAATCTTTTCTTGCAAGTTGAAATCGCCAGAATCACTCTGTATTGCTACAGAACTTTACATAACTGCTCAATTAAACGCATCAGCGGATTTTCCATCTGACACTATTTAGCAACTTATACCCTAATTCACAAAAGGGCTCTGGTTATCCGACTTGGTCAATCCCCAATTAATAACGAATCTAAAAAAATATTGGAATTTTAACCAATTGTCCATCGACTACGCCATTGCGGCCTCGCCTTAGGTACCGATTAACCCGTCGCGAACGAATCTAGCGACGGAAACCTTGGATATACGGTGTGCCTGATTCTCACAGGCATTGTGCGCTACTCATACCGGCATTCTCACTTCTATACGCTCCACCACTCTTTACAAAGTAGATTCACTGCATATAGAACGCTCCCCTACCACGCGATTTGCATCGCATCTCTGTCTTCGGCACTATATTTAATCCTCGATAAATCTTGGGCGCTTCCTCTCAGTCGACCAGTGAGCTGTTACGCTATCTTTAAAGGATGGCTGCTTCTGAGCCAACCTCCTGGCTGTCTGAGAGAGAAAACTTCCTTTCAAACTTAATATAGATTTAGAGGCCTTAGACGAAAATCTGGGTTGTTTCCCTTTAGTCGCATCAGCTTAGCCCGATGCGGCTGTCTACCTCACCTCTGCATGTTGTAATTCGGAGTTTGATTGAATCACCTTGCTTACGCTTGGTGACCCATCCAGTGCTCTACCTCCAACACGTTTATGTAAGGCACGGTCCCTAAAGACCTTTCGGGGAGAGCCAGCTATCTCCAGGTTCGTTAGGCATATTACCACTAGCCACAAGTCGTCCCACTGGATTGTAACCCAGACGGGTTCGGGCTTCCTCCAGGATTTCTCCTGGGTTCACCCTGCTCATGGCTAGCTCACCTGGTTTCGGGTCTAACGTAATTATCTGGACGCATTTTAATACTTGGTTTCCCTACGCCTCCTCTCACAAGTGAGATTAAGCTAGATAATTACGATAACTCGCCGGTTCATTCTTCAATAGGCACGAGATCACCTTTCGGCTCTCTCGGTTTGTCCGCAAACAGTTTCAGGTTCTATTTCACTGAGTGTCTCACTCTTCTTTTCGCCTTTCCCTCGCGGTACTAGTTCACTATCGGTTCCTATCTATATTTAGTCTTGGAAGATGGTTCTCCCAGATTCCTACACGGTATGTGCCGCATAGTACTTGGGGAATCCCTAGAGGTAGTATTAATTTCGCTTACGAGACTTTCACTCTCTATGGTTGGCAATTCCGTGCCATTCTGCTATTAAAACTACTCCCATATTGGGCCCCCGCAACCCTCTTCTCGTGCAAGCACGAAAAAAGTTTAGACTCTTGCCGTTTCGCTCGCCGCTACTTAGGCAATCTTATTTAATTTATATTCCTCCGGGTACTTAGATGTTTCAGTTCCCCGGGTTCCCGTTTTTATAGCTATATACCCAGTAAACTGGATATTTTTACTACAAAGCTTGTCTAAAAGACAAAGGTTTCCCCATTCGGACACCGCTGGATCAAAAGATCGTAGCTCCTCCCCAGCGCGTTTCGCCACTATGTGCGTCCTTCATCGGTAGATAAGACCTAGGCATCCACTGTCTGCGTTAGTAAAAGACTTCTTACTCCGTATGTACGGAGTCGGCCTTTCTCCTTAAGCTGTTAATGTGCAAATTAAACTAATTTTTTTGGCCTGATTTTATTCAGACCAAATTCGATCAGTTTAACTTGTGGACCCGGGCGGAGTCGAACCGCCTACCTCTTCATTGCAAATGAAGCGTTCAGCCAGGTAAACTTCGGGCCCCCGAGCCATTTTAAAATAAAAATACCGGCTTATTAGCCGGTATGCCGATGAAAGTATATATCTAAATTAGCCACGCAGAAAACCGCATGTTTGTTTTGATATAAGGCAAAATTTTTTCATCAACTACTTGCTAAAAAGCTAAGGAGTATTATATATGTACCGTGCGCTTGAGTCAATATATCAAAGCAGGCCTGAGGCTATTTGCCAAAACTTAGTAACTCCATCACTTCCAAGCTCATCTGAGTTTGGATCTGTTTTCCCTTGTGCTGGCTTACATAAAAGCATCTGGGGAAAAATTCCATTTTCAAGTAGCCACCAGATAAAGTTTGCAGCTTCTTGGGAACTCTTTGGAAGTCTTATTCCTCTCCAGCCACAAAATTGACTTCTAAGCTCTTGTGTAATTTCAGGCTCATTCCAAAGCTCTTCATTTAGAGCCATATTGGGAATTAAAAAATGTCTTTCCAAAAATGCTAAATTATCTTTTTCCTGAGGTCCAAAAGCTTCACTAAAAAACATAATTACCCCGCCTCTTGACTCAGCACCAACCAAAGCCTTAAAAGCTTGCTCACTAGGCTTTGTAATCTCAAGGCTCATAACTGTTTTTTCAAATTCTTTATCATATGAGTCCACCAGCTCACGATCGTTTCCTGATGAGTGAACTTTAACAAATCCTTTCTCACTAATGCTGTCCAAAAACATCAAAGTGTAAGGAGCAACTCTGCTCACTACATGGAAAATAAACCTAGAAGAAGTTCTTCCCAATGCTTCAATTAATTCTTTGTAAAACACAAGGTTTGCAGCCGCACCGGAGACTGGAATTGAAACATTTATATATGCGTCCCTATTTGCAGCCGTGGAATCTAATCTTTCTGTAAGTTCAGTTGTTGAAAGTGGAAGTGACAAAAACGGGCTTAGTGGATATGGAGCAACTGCAAAATTAACTTCAGGAAGCATAAGTTTTTTAGCAATTTCAGCAAAATCTGCTTTTGTTTTGTGACTTGGAACAACAATAAGATCAGCTCCCTCTACATACCACATTGGATGTGCATAATCGTCAGTAACCTGAACAACAAGAATGATTTTAATATTTTTTTCCTTTTCAATTTTTTCTTTTATGGCAGTTAATTGGTGTGCAATTGCAAAGTGGGTTGCTACAACCAAAACTTTTTTAGGGATAACTGTTCTTTTATTAATGCTATCTACTATTTGTTTGTATAAAGTCTTTGTGTTACTTTTCAAAGCTCGCTTATAAATTCTTGTAAAAATAAATGACATCGGTCCATCTTGTCCCCATTCATATATTTTTCTTACAATTGGATGAATACTTGTAAACCTGTGGATATTTTCAATTGATTTGTCATAGCTTCCTATGATTTCTGAATCGGTATCTTTAGGAAGTCCGTCAAATAAAGCATCTGTTACACGCAAGTGCCCAAGACCTGCAGGAGCATAAGTAAATATCACTAAAGTATCTTTCACTTTATTTAGTCTAGCATTTAGGCTAGAATATGCCTATTCCGGGCGCGTGGCTCAGTGGTAGAGCGTCAAACTGATAATTTGAAGGTCCATGGTTCGATCCCATGCGCGCCCACAGAAAGATGGAAGTAAAGAAACGTTCGATTGTTTACAGAAACGGTAAAAGCAAACTTCTCAGTATGGGCTCTACTTGTGTAATATTTAAAGATAGTAAAATTCTTCTTGTTCGCGGAAAAGGTGGAACTAAGTTTAAATTTCCAGGCGGACACATTGACGACGAAGAAACAATAAGACAGAGTGCGGTTAGAGAAGCCAAAGAGGAATTGGGAGTTCAAGTTGAAGTATATGGCGAACCATTCTTCTATTTATTCAAATTAGATGAATCCACCGATATAATCCTTATCAATTATTTAGCAAAAATAGTTTCTGGAACTCCTTCTACTAACTCCGAGATTGAAGAAATTGATTGGTTTGACATCGACAATTTACCAGAAACATTTGACAACATTAAGCCAGTAATAGCCTTCTTTCAATCAAAAAATAAGTAAGTAGCTATCGTCTATTTAAAGCCTAAAAAGCACATTTTTGAGCATCAAAAATACTCTGGTATGTCTTCTTGTTTATGGAAACTGACTCTCCGAAGAAAACTCTAATTCAAATATTAACAGTCGGGATTTTGACAAGAAACGAGTCCCGTTTTTAAAGGAAAACGGCGACCTTAAAACTGGGTGTGGTTAACACTCCTTAGAAAGGAGGTGATCCATCCGCACCTTCCAGTACGGATACCTTGTTACGACTTAATCCTCATCGCTGGTGTCACCTTCTACCCATCACTGGATATTCGGGTGCCCCCAACTTTGCTGACTTGACGGGCGGTGTTCTGAAATAGCTATTGTGATTGCTCTACAATGCTTTTCTCCCCACTGGGCACACGGTTTTCCCGTACCCTAGCGGACGGTTGTTTTAATTTACGTCTTAAATTCATCCTTGATTGTATATTTTTTAGCTTTTTAAAGCCTTTAATAGAAAGATGTTCCTTTTTCTGAAATATCTCTGCAGCTTGGCAAAAAAAATCAAAATCTTTTCTTTTTTTACCTTGCAACTGATATTTCTTGAAAAATGGTATTACTTTCTTGTAAATGTCTTTATGGTTCTTGACTGCAAACTTTACATGTGGCCTCCATCCATACCTTTCGTAATTCAAGATATAAATTTGGCCGCATCCTAAAGTTTCTTGCAATTTCTCAAGAAGAGGTTTGTCGTCTATTATCATCTCTATCTCAAACATGAGTCTTACATCAAAACCTAATTTTTTGGTTTTGTGTTTTGAGAATGTAATACAAAAACAACCTTCTCCATCAATTAAACCGGCTACATACCAAGGATTTAATTTCATTGACGTAACAGAAACAATTGTATTCCTTTGTCAAAGACTACTATGAATACAGCAGACTTCTGATATCTAATCGGTGTGAGTTCACACCCATACCTACTTAAGTATTGTAAATTACAATGCAAAAGTCAATATCAGATCTCCCTTCGTTGTTATAATTTCGTTTTGTTTTCATCTCGAGTCCAATTACCTTATTAGATATAAGTAATAAATAGCTTCTCCTTTTGTACGCAGGATCGCTATCTAATAAAGCCGTTTCAACTTCAAGCTAAAAACTGCTACTTTGACCCTTCTCGCATGTTCTTCGCAGACCATGGATGTCATTTCGCTTTTGAAAATTTATTTTTTTCAACTTGGAATTCCACCAAGTAAAAATCATAACAGGAAGGCGCAATTTAATTTGTACAAGACCTGAGAACGTATTCACCGGAGTATAGCTGACCTCCGATTACTACCAATTCCGCGTTCATGAGGGCGAGTTGCAGCCCTCAATCCCCACTGAGAGGCCGTTTGATGGGATTAGCTCCGCCTTACGGCTTGGCAACCCATTGTCGGCCCCATTGTAGCATGTGTGTTGCCCCGGATATAAGGGCCATGCTGACCTGACGTCGTCCCCGCTTCCTCTCAAAAAAATGAGAAGTCCTATATGAATAATTCAACATATAGCAGGGGTTGCGCTCGTTACCCCACTGAAGGGAACACCCCACGGCACGAGCTGACGACGGCCATGCAACACCTGTTCTACCATCTTTTATTTCTAAAAGATCATCCCACGTTTCTGTGGGACTAAACGATAAAATTTCAAACCCGGGTAAGGTTCTTCGGTTCGTCTCGAATTAAACCACATGCTCCACTGGTTGTGCAGGTCCCCGTCAATTCCTTTGAGTTTTAATCTTGCGATCGTACTCCCCAGGCGGCTCGCTTCATGCGTTAGCTTACGCCCATGAAATAAATCCCACGGGCTAGCGAGCATAGTTTACGGCTAGGACTACAGGGGTCTCTAATCCCTTTCGCTCCCCTAGCTGTCGTTCCTCAGCGTCAAATAATCCCTAGTTTTCTGCCTTCGCCCTTGGTGTTCCTATCGATATCAACGGATTTCACCCCTACACCGACAGTTCCGAAAACCCCGAGATACTTCAAGTAAAATAGTATTACTCCCCTTGCCGGAGTTGAGCCCCGGTCTTTGAAGAATAACTTATCTTACCGCCTACGAAACGCTTTACGCCCAATAAATCCGGATAACGCTTGCACCCTCTGTATCACCGCTGCTGCTGGCACAGAGTTAGCAGGTGCTTATTCTACATAGTATGTCTACTATGTCAAAAGAAGTTTACGACACGAATGCCTTCATCCTTCACGCGGCGTCGCGGCATCAGACTTTCGTCCATTGTGCACGATTCCCAGTTGCTGCCACCCGTAGGTGTACGGGCCGTGTCTCAGTCCCGTTCTGGGGGGTCACGCTCTCACGCCCCCTACCCGTCGTAGCCTTGGTAGGCCATTACCCTACCAACTAGCTGATGGGAGATAGGCTCCTCTCTCGGTGCGCAGTTAAGCGCTTTCATTTAGAATCTTATGCGGTATTAGCCATCCTTTCGGATGGGTATTCCACGCCAAGAGGTAGATACCTATCTTATACTCAGCCGTTCGCAACTCGTCTCTTGCGAGACTCGTTCTACTTGCATGCTTAAGGCACGCCGCTAGCGTTCATCCTGGGCCAGGATCAAACCCTCAAAAAAGTGACGGTAGCTCTACTTATGACGTTACAGTAGAACCGTCTTTATACGTTTCCTGTCAAATCCCGACTGTTAAAGTGCAAATTAAAATGAAAAAAGCCGCTCAGTAGCGGCTGCCAACTTTAGGTTGCCCCTCTGGTCAAACTTTTCTCATTTGTATGGGTATTATATAAGAAGAAATGAATGGGGTCAATGACTTCTATTGACACGAACTTTATCCTAATATAATATGCCCTTAACTTTATAATGAGATGACAGTTTGTATAGCAAATATCTGCGAGGAAGGAAAGTCTGTAATATCGGCTTCCGATAGAATGGTTACTGCTGGCTTTCTTGCTCAACAGTTCGAACATGATAAGCGAAAGATCTATAAAATTACGAAGAATGTTGTCGCATTGACTGCCGGAGACGCAACCAGGTCTATAGAAATATTCAGAGCAATTCAGACAAAAATCGATACGTCTGTGGAAATATCAGTTAAGCAAATAGCCGATTTGATTTGTGAGGAATATGCAAATTTACGAAATCAAAAAATTGACGCTACTTATTTTAGACCAAGAGGAATGACAAGGGAAACATTTTATAAAGATTATTCAAAACAACTTCCCCAAGAGCTTGCAATCTTTCTGGACAAGGCTGTCCATACCGAAGATCTTGGGTTACATTTAATAGTTTCTGGAGTTGACGAAACAGATGCCCATGTTTTTGGAATTACAAATCCAGGCAAATTAGAATGTTACGATACTATTGGATACCATAGCATAGGAATCGGCAGCCCGCACTCCCTCAACTCTCTAATTGGAAGAAAGTCTTCAACTAATGACACACTCTTTACATGTGTGTATAATGTTTATGAGGCAAAAAAACTGGCCGAAAACGCACCGGGCGTAGGTAAAAATACTGACATTGTAAAGATTAGTAAAGATGGTTTAGTATTTTTGAGCGAAGAGGACATAAAGATTTTAGAAAATGCGTATGTTAAATTAAACAAACCAAGAAAGAGCAATATTGAAAAGGAATTGAAAGAGTTAAGTTTGTTTAAAAAATAAATAAATGGACGATAATTTTCAAAAACACACAAACGTCGTCGGTGATGATTATCAAAGGATAATGGATTCCGTTAGAGAATCGATCATTCAAACCAAGGCAGAACATATTTATAAAGAGATCGTCAACCAGCAAAAAACAATGAATAATCCCGTGCCTAAAAGGGATCGAAGTCTGATTCTAAACTATCCACTTTAGCTTAGAAAATTCCCAAATCAGTTAGTTCTTTTTCTAATTGTTCTGGAGATTTAAATAGAATTGCAGTTATTCCTAGGTCTTTTGCTGGTGGTATTGCAGATTCTTTATCATCTATAAACACTACTTCTTCCCCTATTGCTTGTACTCTTTCAAGAGCTATTTTGTAAATTCTTGGATCTGGTTTATTGACTCCAACTTCATACGAGAAAATTCCACCATCAAATAATTGTTTATATTTGTATTTTTCTTCTAGTTGTTGTTCTCTTTCTTTTACGTTTCCTGAAAGAAAATAAACTTTGTAATTTTTTCTTAATTTTTGAATTATTTCTTTTGTTTTTTCTATTATGCTGTAGCTACCTATCCATTCTGCCTCGAGTGTGTTTGCGTCTTCTTTTAATCCTAAAGAACTGATTACTTTTTTCCAAAATTCATCTCTTGTGATTCTTGCCTCTCTGTAGTCTTTACCTATTTCTCCATCTAGTACTTCTCTTATTTTTTCTTTAGGAATTTCATATCTTTTACTTAAGGTGTCCATAAAGGATGCAGTACCATCGGTAAAAAGGACACCACCGAGATCAAACAGAATTACTTTATACATTATTTAGTCTATATTCTATTACTGCTAAAATCTATTTCAAAACCACCAGTTCTGTCACCACCACCAGATGTATTAAAGACATGAATCTCCCCTGAAAGACCATTCTCCCAAGCACCACGAACAGCTGAATCAAAAACAATACCTCGATTATCTCCATAAGACATTATTTTTCCACTGCAGATTGCAATATGTTGTGGCATTTCAATTTCCAGCTCGACCGCATTTTTAAGTAAGGTATTGTATGTATGTTGATTTGATCTCTCCTCGCTCAAATTAAGATATTTTATATTATTTTTAGCACTCTGCAAACATAAATAGCCTGACTTGCAAATTATTAATTTCAGATCTATGATACAAGCAAATGCCGGGAATAAAAGAATACGCAAGGTGCCCACTGCCAGGAAATAATCGCAAGTGTCCATTGATTAATTCTCCTATTTGTCTTGATTGGCGTTGCGAAACAGCTCAACTAACTATGAGGGATGTATTAGAAATTGATACTGACCAAAGCGCACCAAAACCGCTTCAGATTCATGAAGGCCAAATTAAGGGAATTAAGCTTGGATAAAAATTACTTCTTTTTATTTTTCTTCTGGAAGAATACGAGGTATAAAACTGGAAGAATTCCAACTGTGTTAAATATAATTAATACTATAAACCAGCCCTTTTGTCCTGCTCTTGCCGACTTCCAAAGTGAAACACCTCTAAGTACTAAATCAAAAACAATAACCAGAAGAAAAAGAGACATGGTGATACTAGAAAAAGGCCAGCCACCCAAGCCAAACATCATATTTCTGTCCCACATATTTAGTATTTTACCCAATAATTAATTTTAGCTTTGGTTTCAAGATCTGTCACAAAAACCTGATATTTCTCATATAATTTTTGCTGTTTTAACTGCTCCTTGATTGTATTCACGTCTTCTTTTTCAAGTTTGTTTTCTTTTACATAAGCGGCAAGCTCTTCATCAGTAACTTCAATTTGACTGCCAAGGAGTTTTTCAACTAATTTTTGAGTTCTTATCTGATCTACAACATCTGCTTTAGTAAGGCCTCTTTGAGCCAGGGCCTGGTCAAGTGTTGTACCACTTGCTTTAAGACTTTCTTCTGCTTTTGCAAGTTCCGCATCAATTTCTGCTTGAGTTACTGTAAGTTTTTGTTTTTTTGCTTCCTGCAAAATAAGTTCTCTTTGAACTAGTGATTGAAGTACCTGTGCCCCTCCCTGCTTTTCAAGCTCACTTACTACCGAAAACCTGGAAACAGCTTTTCCATTAACAACAGCTGCAACAAAAAATCCTTTGGTAAAATAAAGAGCGGTAATTACTAATACTAAAACTGCAAGTGTTATGAGTTCCTGCTTCTTTGACTTGAGGAAATTTTCTTTTTTCTTTGCGGCCATGGGAAGATAATACTACTTGTTTGAAAGAATGTAAATAATTAGCCCAATGATCAAGGATAGGATCAATATATTAGAAAGTCCTGCAATTGCAATTACTCCCAAAACTGTCAAAACCCAAATTACAAGTAGAACAGATGCAATTTCCCTAAAAGGTCTTGGCAGTGCACTTACGACATAGAGCATAAGTACCAAAATGAGAATATCCCAAAGATTTATCATTCTGCCATTTAAATCAAATAGTGGAAACTTAAGAATAAGTAGAGGCCCGTATCCCAAAAGCCAAAAAACTAAAAGTACTGCAAGAAGAGTTAAGAGCATAGATTCATTATAGCACTAACTACCATTAACAAGTATTTCTTTTTCTTTCCTTGTAAGTTTCTTTATCTCTGCCTCACGCTTTAGTGCTTCAGACTTTGTTTGAAGTTCTTCTTTATGAACTAACTTCTTAACCTTGTGGCTTCTGGTGTACTTGCCACCCCTACCACTTAAATGATCACTAAACCTTTTTTCTAGATTATTTGTGGAGCCAGTATAGTAGCTACCGTCAATGCATTGGAGAACATATACAAAGTAACTCATCTTGTTTAATTGACCATGCTTTTATTATACTTGTCTCGTGAGTACCAAAACAAAAATTCCTTACCAAAAGTATCTTGAATCGATACATGCCAAAAATACATCGCTGGAAGATTTAGTTTCTAAGATTGTTAAAGAAGGAACAGGTCAAACTATTTCCTCAAAAAAGAAAATTGTAGCTGGCGAGGCAAACGAGGTTTAAGACATAACCCTATTCGGACCCATAACCATCTGGGACTATGTTAGAACTTTTTATTCTATGTCTTCGGTTTTGATTTCTCCTGCACGTTTATAGTAGGCAATGATAACACCACTTGGGGTAACTTTAGACTTAAAGAGTTTGAAGGCAGCAGGTCTTGTACCTTTTTCAAACAACCGTTTTCCGGTCCCAAGGGTAATGGGAAATATCTTTAGCCAAAATTCATCTACTAAATCATGTTCCATTAATGTCTGAAGAAGATTACTACTTCCGTACACTTGCAGGTCCGGACCGTTTGAGTTCTTTAGCTCTTTTAACTCTTTAATATCTTTAATCACGACAGTATTCTCCCATTTTGGGTTTTTTAACGTTTTGGATACTACATATTTTGTAATTTTGTTTACTTGGGGCCATGTTTCTGTATGATCTGGCCAATATCCGGCAAAGATATCATAAGTTTTTCGTCCAAGAAGTAATGCAGATGTCACTTTCATTTGTATTTTCATTTCTTTCCCGCCAACTTCATCAAAATAGGGACCCATCCATCCGCCATATTTGAAACCTTCTGCTGTATCTTCCTTGGACCCGCCAGGAGCCTGCATCACGCCGTCAAGAGTAATAAATTCAAGAACAAAAATCTTTCTCATATATTTATATTATATTAAGCAGTTCACACATCGTACAGATGGGATACTACAAACATGGCTGCGGGACTAGGATTTGAACCTAGAATATCCATCTCCAAAGGATGGCGTCCTACCGTTAGACGATCCCGCATTATCAGTATCTTTGATACTTCTTGAGTATTATATCCGAAACAGCTAATAACTTGCCAGTTAGGTTGGAAAAACCACGTACCCTAACTTCAAACTGCCCCACATAATCTGGATTAATTCTCCTTTTTACCACAATATTATGTTTCCAGCTTAACTTAATATTGCCAGGGTTTATTGATAACTTTTTAGACCAAAAGTTTGTTATCTTTGCTAAATCAGATTTTCTTGTATCGTGAATATATAATCTGAAAGTCATATTTTTATCCCGGTCCAATAATATATATTTCACTAAAAAGTTCATAAAAACTTTAATCAAGCGAAAATCGGAATTAGAAAACCCATTACTAGGGCCTTTTGAACCCTCAGCTTCATACAACATTATTCCACCTACAAAAAATGGGTCTGAAAAATATTTTTTAATACTTTGAATAAATAATTGAACCCTTGCTTCTTTCCTTCTAGCCCTGGTTACTTTTGAAGCCGCTGTTGCAATTTCATGATTTTCTGCTTTTTTCTTAGCCTGGATTTCTAGATGTTCCTTAGAAAGGATCAATCCTGAATAGGTTAACCAATTATTTATTGTTGATTTTGCAACACCAGTTTGTTTTCGTATCTCACTATAACTAAACTCTCTTTTTCGGAGTTCTATTACCTGCTTGTAAATCTCAAAACTTTTCCGTCTGGTGAATTTTTTCCGACTTGAGTTTTGAGGGCTAACAATATCGGGCATAACTCATACTAACAAAGTCCGAAATACATGTCAATATAACCCGAAGAGGCCTATGTGTGGGCCCGGCGGGGATCGAACCCGCAACCGCTTCCTTAAAAGGGAATTGCTCTACCATTGAGCTACGGACCCACGTGTGACCCCACTGGGATTCGAACCCAGGATTTGCTGAATGAAAATCAGCCGTCCTAGTCCACTAGACGATGGGGCCAAGTAAACTTGGCTGGCAAATCAGTTGCCATCGTATAACCCTCCTGCTTCGCAGGATTGTAGACGATGGAGCCCTCCACGGGGCTTATTTTATCAAATAAAGATCAGGAATCCAAGAATTAACCTCTTGGCTCTTGAGGTTTGGCTTCGTTTACGTTAATTGCTCTTCCGTCCAATTCTTTACCATTAAGCTCATCAATTGCTTTCTGTGCTTCTTCTGGTGTGCTCATTTCAACAAAAGCAAAACCACGAGATCTACCTGTCATTTTATCGGTTATAACTCGCGCAGACAAAACTGTACCTACCTGAGAAAAGAAATTCTTTAAGGAGTCATCTGTTGTTGCCCAAGCAAGGCTACCGACGAATAATTTATTAGTCACTAATAATCACCACCTAACAGGAAGTATTATATACTATAAACTGTAAAACAGGTAGCAGGAAATTAAAAAAGTGATAGAATAGAAAAAATGGAAGACAAAGAAACTAAAGAACCAGTTGAAAAAAAGGCAGAAGAAACTCCAAAACCTAAATCCAAAAAGGGATTAATCATACTTGGAATAATTGTTGCAATCGTAGGACTACTTGTATTAGGTTTTAAATATTTAACCCGAGCTGAGGCTAAAAACGCCACTTTGACAGTCGAAGCAGGTCAGGTTCAAGTAAACGAACAAGGTGCTAAAACTGGGTTGATACTCAAAGACGGAGACACTGTTAAGACACTTCCATCTTCAAGCGCAACTGTTTCTTTTCCCGAAGGTACAGAAACTCGCCTCGATGAAAATACTGAAATAAAAATAAATTCACAAGGAGAAAATATTTCTGTCTCACAGACTGCGGGTAGAACTTGGTCAAGAGTTATCAGTCTTTTAGGAATTGTTGATTATGAAGTTAAGTCCTCAGGTCTTACTGCTAGTGTCAGAGGGACAGCCTTTTCAACAGAAGTTGCTGGCGAAAAAACTAATCTTGATGTAGACGACGGGCAGGTAGAGGCCCTAGGAGAGACTGATAAAGCTTTAGTTGCAGCAGGGAGAGGTGTTGATGGAGCGCGTGGACAAAGACTTATAACACGTGCTGTAAGACAAGAAGTTCTTGAAAGCGATTGGTTTAGGTCAAATAGAGAAAAAGATCGGGTGCTACTAGAAAAGGTTAGAAAAAGGGCTAAGTCTCCACTCCAGCTCATAAAAACTGCAAGAGAGTTTAATCCTGATGACATTGCCAAGCTTAAGGCTTTGGCTGAGAGGTTTGGATCGGGCGGGGCCACTATAACACCAGCCCAGGCAGAGCAAATTGAGGCACTAGATCTACAATCCCCTTCTGGAATTGCTAGAGCCCTAGCCATAATTGACCCCCAGAACTTCTCTGATACTGCTCACTGGAGCAGAGTTCTAAATGGACTTTTCCCTTTTATTGAGCGCTTCGGAGTTGAAAGAGTCTTAGAGCAGTAAAATGGACAAGCTCAAAGCCGGAAAGCTGCGAAAAACCAACCCCACTCAGGCAGAACTCTCACAAATAAAAAGAAATCCGATTTACCTTGTTCTTGATGAGGTAATTGATACCTACAACATAGGGTCACTATTTAGGTTGGCTGATGCCATTGGAGTCACAAAAATGTACTTGTGTGGGAATATGGAATACCCACCCTCGTCTCGTGTTCATAAGGCTGCAGTTGGAACAGAAAACTGGGTACCGTGGGAGAAAACTGAATCAACCATTAAAACTGTTGAGATGTTAAAAGCACAAGGAATAAAAATCATTGCCGTTGAGCAGGATCCAAAAGCAATTAGTTACAAAGAGCTGTCTCCTAGTTTTCCTTGCGCCATAGTAGTCGGCAACGAAACTGATGGAATTTCAAAAGATGTTTTAGCTTTAGCAAATACAACTGTTGAGCTTCCAATGTATGGAATTAACAACTCCTTTAATGTCTGGGGCTCGGCTGCTGTTATAGCTTATAAAGTCTTGGAGAGTCTTTAATAACCGTGGGAATTAAACATCGCGTCGTGCATTTCCCAGAATTTTCCTTGCTCTCCTGCACATTCCGCTGCTTCAGCTGCCTTTTGAGCATTAGGATGAATAGAAATTAGAGGGAAGTGTTTATAAACCAACTTCACTTTTCCTGTATCTATATAGTCTTTCATAATCTGTGGAAGGGTTTCGCTATAGAATTTTGCACAGAATGGACATTGAAAATCTGAAAATTCAACCAGCGTTATTTTTGCATTAGCATCTCCCTTAGAAGCTGAACTCCCCACTTCGACAGGAACTATTGTTTTACCAACCTGATTGGCAAGTGATACCGGAGGACTATTCCAATTTCCACCCTTGAGCTCAAAATCGATTGCATCTTTAAAGACCTGGTAAGGTTGAGCGCCTTCAATCAGGTGTCCGTTTAGGAAAAACCCTGGCGTTCCTGATACTCCCGCATCTTCACCAGAGGAAAGGTCGTTGTTTACCTTTTCTTCATACTTTCCACCGTCGAGACAGCTATTAAATTTGTTCGTATCTAGTCCCAAATCTTTGGCGTATTTCTTGAGGTCATCAACGGCAATCTTAGGTCCCCCGACAGGAGCGGCAGCCTGTTGACCGACTCCAGCTGTGCCTGTTGTAGTCCCCTTCTCAATGTTTTGAACCTTTTGCCATAAGACTCCGACTAAAAAAGCTAAGCCGATTGTCACAACCAAAAGAACTGGAGTAATTCTTTCAAAAAGATTAGCAACTCTTGCGATTTTGGGAAGTGCTACTATCTTTGAAGTTCTTTTTTGTTTCGCCATGAGAATCATTCTCAATCAAAAACTTAAATAAGTCAACCCTTGATTTCATCGAGGTATCGAATAACATCCATTGCTGCCATACAGCCAAACCCGGCTGCGGTTACTGCCTGTTTATAGTATGGGTCATGAACATCACCAGAAACAAAAATACCTTCGACATTTGTTTTAGTTCTATGGCCTATAGCCACAAAACCTCTTTCGTCTAAGTCAATTTTTCCTTTAAATATGTCTGTATCTGGCTTGTGGCCGATTGCTATAAATAGCCCATCAACAACAAGTTCATTTGTAGTACCGTCCTTGCTGTTTTTTAAAACAACTTTTTCGAGCTTGTCTGTACCTATTGCCTCGGCTACTTCTGAGTTCCAAATAACTTTTATTTTAGGATCGCTAAGAACTTTTTGTTGCATTATTTGTGAAGCTTTAAATTCTTCTCTTCTATGAATAATTGTAATTTCTGAGGCATGTTTTGACAAAACCAGGGCCTCTTCCATTGCAGCATCCCCACCACCAACCACAGCAACTTTTTTGTCTTTAAAAAATGGAGCGTCACAGGGTGCGCAAGAAGAAACACCTCTACCAACTAGCTTTGAGACCCCTGGTGCATCTAGCCAGACAGTCCTCGCACCAGTTGCGATTATGACTGTTTTAGCCAAATAAACATTTCCACCAGCCGTAAGCTTAAAGGGTTTATTATCTATATCAATAGATTCCAGGTTGGCCTCAACTAATGAGGCACCAAACCTTTCGGCCTGCTTTCTCATGGCCTTCATAAGGTCAGGGCCTTGGATACCATTGGGAAATCCCGGGAAATTGTCAACAGTTGTGGTAAGCATTAGTTGACCACCCCAAGTCTCCCCAGCGATAACCAAAGTCGAAACCGCCCCTCTAGTTGTATATAAAGAGGCAGTCAGACCCGCAGGCCCAGAGCCGACAACGATAACATCCCAGATTTTGTCAAGCATTTTTAATTAAGTTATGCAGCTGGTTGTTCTCCTGGTGTTAAAGGAGCCGCTGGCACTTCGTCTCCAGGTGTACCTGTTCCTGGCATAGGAGCTGGTGTTCCTACTCCTGGAACTACTGGTTCTGCTGGTGGCATTACCGGCTCAGATGGTGTGGTAGGTGCTGCTGGCGCAGGAGCGTCGGCTGGCATCCCCCCAGGTACTGGTGTACCCATTGGTTGTTGTGCATTTGGATCTGTTTGATCTGTTGGTGGCAAATTAATCACCACCTTTCTTTAATAAATCTTCGAATGGTTTTTTTCCTCCAAATCCTACTTGGCGCCCTGTTTCTTTTCCATCTTTGAAAAGAACAGTTGTAGGTATAGACATTACGCTGTATTTTTGTGCTGTAGCTTGGTTTTGGTCAACATCAATCTTGGCAACAAGAGCTTTGTTTTTATATTCCTCAGACAGCTCTTCAAGGACGGGCTCTGCCATTCTGCACGGTCCGCACCAGGTTGCCCAGAAGTCAACAAGTACAGGAGTTTTGTTCTTTAAAACTTTTTCTTCAAAATCAGTATCAGTTACAGTGAACGTAGCCACGCTCCCACTATACAGATTGACGGTAAAGAAAGTCAATGGTCTGATTTGTGCAGGCAGAAAAAACTGTCTTTAATTATTTAAAGCCTTGGATTGCACCTTCCAGGCCTTTGAGAAGTGAATCAAAAAAATCTAAAAATGAAAACCCTGTTTTTCTAGCTTCCTGAGACCCTGCCTTATAAAGCGGAGCTATTGATGGCGAGGCTTTTACAAGCTCTGTAGCTGGAGACTCTTTTGCAAGCCCTCTGTCTTCGAGCTCATCCAAACTAAGCTCCTCTACATTGTTTAGGCTATTCTCCTCGTTTTTGAGATCATTCTCATTTACGTCTGATGTGTCACCTAACACAACTTTCTCAAAAACACCCTTTTCTTTAAGCCTAGTAACCGATACATAACCTACCAAACCCATAAGGGCTACAGCTATTAGAAGCATAGGCACGAACCTAATAAAGCCTTCTTTGTTTGTTTTCATAATTCAATTTACAACAAAATTCCAAAAAATAAAAGAATTAGGATGTTTAGATAAAAATAAGGAGTCGGTTTTTGTTTTTGAAAGTTGAAGTCAATTGCCTGATCAACAATCAAATGCAGGCTAAATGCGAGAACCAGTCCTCTGCCAAAAATACTCCCCGATGAGCTTACCACCAAAAAAGTAAGAATCCAAAAAATAAGTTGAAAAACTGTTGAGTGGAAAATAAGTCCTTTTCTTTCGGTTCTAGTTTCATATAAAAGGCTTATTGACCTTAATACATCTTTTTTTTCAAGTAGATAGCTAACCCTTTGGCTAGTCAAATCCTGAGGCGAGAGGAAATAAACATAAATTAAGTGATCGACATCGGGAAGAATTGTGCCCAATAGTCCACCAACTAAAAATGGCCAGTAAGACAGGTCAAACCACCTTTTGAAAAGAATAACTAGGATCGCAAATAAAACAAAAACTCCGAAATGTAGGGCAAGATCTTTTTTCATAATAAATTAAATTAGCCTAGACTAAGTTAATAATACATTTTTTGAGGTCTACGTGCATATCATCAACAAAAATAACTCCCTCGATTAGAAGTTTAGATTTTTGAACACCTGCTCCACCAAAGGCGTAGCTTGGAGCAAGTCTACCATCTTTATTTACAACTCTATGGCAAGGAGTGCTCGTGTCTGGATTTGCGTGTAGTGCGTGCCCCACTCTTCTTGCGTCACGAGTGCCTAAGGCTTTTGCAATTTCGCCATAAGTAGCCACATTCCCTTCTGGGATTTTTCTCACTAGTGTATATACTTCTTCGAAAAAATTGCTACTTTTTACCAATTTATTTGGCCAAGCTTTGCTTATCATCTTTCGCTTTTTTCCCTTTTCTAAGCTCGGTTAGCTTCCAAGTAAATAGTTTTGCTTTACTTCGAACGTTATAGGCATCTTTGACAAAACCTCTCGCGCTTTCAATAAATCCTCTTGGATAATCTCTAGCGATTTTAATATAGTATGAAACTCTCTTTAAGTCTCCAAGTTCTGTTGCCAGATCGTATCCATACTGCTGAAACTCACGGCTGACATATTTATCATCCTCAATTTTAAATTTTTTTATGACATCCTTCAAGGATGACATGCCAGTGTTTGATACTGTCATAACGTCGCCAACTTTTTGCATATTTCATCAACTACATCATCAATGATTTTTCTTTCATCAGTTGTAAAGTCCTCAAGCACATACTCCTCTCCTAATACCCTATTATTGGGGTCTCTATTATCAACGCCAATCCTAACCCTCCAAAAGTCCTCTGTTTCCAGTTTCGATTCAATGTCTTTAATTCCGTTATGATCTTTTGGCCCCCTGCCGAATTGTATTTTGTACTGACCTAAGGGAATATCAAGGTCGTCGTGGACTATATAGAGATCATTTAGGGAAGTCTTGGGGTATTTTTTCAAAATGTCGGCAACTGCAGATCCAGAGTCGTTCATAAAAACGTTTGTTTTTTTTGCAGTTAGATTCTTTACTTTATCAGCCACCAAATAACCGACGTTATGCCGGTTATTTAGGTAAACTTGACCAGGATTTCCTAGCCCGATAACAAGCTTCATATGAAGCCATTTTAACACATCAAGCCTTTGATGCTAGATTGCGTGCTATCTTGCCTAGAACTGGTACTTCGTACTCTTCACCTTGCCACGCTTTGTAAATCAAGAGAAGCCAAAGGATAAAGCTTACGATTCCGATTATTGGAACTAAGATCAAAAGGATGATTGTAAGTCCCAACACCCACTGCAATACAAAGAAAGTGACTCCTACAACAATTGACTGCATTGCGTGGAATCTGACGAATGGATCTTTATCAATAACAAGAAAAATGACTCCTGTGATTGGACCCAAAACATAGGCTAACGCCCCTGATGTATTTTTCTTTAAACCTGTTGATGCCATTTTATAATCACCCCCGCTTCTCATACTAATCATTACAGAACGTATGCCCTAGGTCAATACGCAAGCGTGTTACAATATCTCAAATGATTTTTCTCGTGTTCTTACTTGGAATCTTGATCCGATTCTTAAGTATTTACTCTTCAAACATCATTATTGGCTTTGACCAAGCAAGGGACTTATTCGACGCATTTAAAATAATCCAGGGAGATCTAAGAATTATCGGCCCAACCGCAGGAAACAACGTAAACCTCCACCACGGGGTCGCTTTTCTCTATACACTTATTCCCCCATTATTTCTGGGCCACAACCCCCTGTTTCCATCTCTCTGGCTGGCCTTTATAAACGCTCTTTCAATAATAGTTCTTTATTTTTTTGCTAAAGATATTTTTAAAAGTAAAAGGGCTGGGTTAATCGCTGCCTTTCTAGCAGCAATTTCCTACTATCTGGTTTCTTATTCAGGTTGGATATCTAATCCCGGACCAACACTCTTTACAGTGCCAGTATTTTTTTATGCATTTTGGAAATATAAAACGGGCAAAAAATGGTTTCTTCCTGGAGTAGCTTTTTTCTTGGGGCTCACTATTCAATATGAACTCTTTTTTCTTTATTTAATTCCGACTATTGTTGTTTTATTTTTAATTTTAAGAATTAGATTCCCTGATATTAAAGTTTTACTTGCTTCTTTAATTTCATTTTGCCTAATAACTTCGACAATGATTGCAACTGAGCTTAAATATAGTTTTTCAGGAGTCATTAGTCTTTTTTCAGCAGGCCAGTTTGTTGGCGGGGAAAAACAAAATTACTTAGTGCAATTTATCCAAAGATTTTTTGAAACATTCGGCCAAGCCTTAACCCCACAGCTCCCGGCGCTTGGCATTTTAATTGCTTTGTTTGTTATTGGCCTAATTCTTGCCAAGCCAAAAAATAATCTACTATTTCTTTTAATTTATCTCTTTTCCCCCGCACTCATGCTTTTTCTTGGTTACCACAATGCACCATGGTTTTTGATTGGCCTTCCCCCTGTAATTATTCTTTGTACGGCATACGCACTCGACAAAATAAAAAGCAATTTTCTACTAATTGCCGTCCTTCTACTTCTTTTTATTTTAAATACTAAAGGCCCGGACCTACTCGAGCCCGATAAAGCTGCAAACTTAAAGAGCCAAATTGCAGCGATGGAATATACCTATAAAGTATCAGAAGGAAAACCTTTTGCCATAAATACAGTAACAAACCCACTATATATAAACGCTATTTGGGCCTGGAATTATGATTGGTACAGTAAAAATTATGGCTACAAACCTACTTGGATTGGTGGAGACCAGCTCCCGCCCTATGATACACTTCAGAAGTCTGAAGCTGAGGATCAGTATTTATTTTTAATTATTGATAAGACAAATCGAATTCCTCCGCAGTACACGATAGAAGCAGAAGCCTCAGTAAAAAAAATAGGAGATTTTATAAAGGAGCAGGAATTTGGTGGAATTTTAGTTCAGGTTTACAAAAACAGAAAATAAAGTTCTTGCGGTCAAATATCCAAAGAAAAGAAAAGAGGCGAGCATAATGGATACTCGAATTGGCGATGGTCTCAGTTTATGATCTAAACTTTTGAGGTTTAATAAAAGTGTCCCCCCAATGTGAACAAACATGGCGGCTGCATTTATTACGGCGCTAATTGTGAGTAGTTGCAGGGGCTCGCCTACTTTCATTAGAATAACGACTGCCCCCAGAGCAATCTGCGCCCACAAAAAAGAATAATAAATTCTTGGAAGTTTTTTTGATTCCCATTTGTCTTTTTTAATTATCAAAAGATTCTCCGACATAATCCTACTTGTCGCGTCTAAGACTGTTGTTTGTGTAGAGAAAAGCATTATTCCAGCAACAATCAAAAATAAAGTTCCGAAAAATGGAACCGTTTTATTAGAAATTGCCATGGCCTCGTAAAAAATAAAACCAGCTCCTACTCCAGGGGTTGTGTTTCCATATGTCGTCGCAAAGGCAAGAAGCCCCAGTAAGCAAATTGTTATAAGCCCAGCTCCCCAAAAAACTATCAGGTGTTCTATATTAATAAGTTTCCACCAAGTTTTAAATCTCGACAAATTTGTATTATTCATTTCAAATTTCGCCCCCTCGAGAGTTATATCTTCTACTTCTCCGGTCAAAATACTTGTTATCCTACCGCTATACTTCCCCATCCCATATCCTTTTTCTTTGATATAAAAAGACTGGGCAAGGTTCAGGTTCCCACCTGCCCCAGAAAATGCAAAGGCAGCTAAAAATGAAGCTATGGGAAGGCCTGCTGGCAGGAACAAAAATCCATCGCCGATGCCTATGGCCCCTTTTGCCAAAGAAAGAAAGTCTTGGCTGTCAGCGATAAAAAACGTCAAAACAGCAATCGCCGGAATACCAATACCAATCAAAACCATAGAAAATTTCTCAATGGTTTTATAAAGAACGGGCCCTGCAGTTAAGATAAGTCCAGTCAAAACCAGCAGGCTTATGGCTAGAAAGTCAGGATTAGCAATACCAACTGCTCCAGCTAAAAATTTTGCAGATGAAGCAATTATCCCCGGCCAAACCCAGGCTATGAAAGTTGAAAAAATAAACCAGTACGGTGCAAATTTAAGTTTTCTGGCAAACCCTACAAAAATGCTTTCCCCCCTAACTAGAGAGTATCTTTCGATTTCCATGTTTATAAAAAACTGCATAGTAAGCCCAAACATCGCTCCCCAAATAATTCCCATGCCGAAATTTGAAGTAAGGTAAGGCCAAAGAATAAGCTCCCCGCTTCCAAGTCCGAGCCCTAAAAGTATAAAAGAAGGACCTATTAAGTCTTTAAGCTTTGGTGTAACTGGGAGATCTTTGACCTCATGGTCTTTAAACATTAACTAATGCTAACAAAAAAGCTATACCTTTTGCATTTCAAACAGATGAGTTAGCTCTTTAATTGTTGTAGCTTCTTTTACTGATTTATCGTCCCTGAAATTAATAAGTCTAGGGAATCTCAGGGCAAGGCCAGCTGAATGAAGTGGGCTTTTTGTAATCTCGTCTGCCAGAATTTCCACCACAAGTGATGGTCTGCACCAAATGTCAGGCTTTAGGTTCTTAGGAGTTTCATATTCCTTTGGCATTTCTTTTACAACTAAATCCTTAGATCTTTTGTCGAGCTCTCTCCACTGTACGTCAGTAAGGCCGGTGCCAATTTTTGAAACGGTTTTTATTTTATCTCCGTGGGCTACCCCTACTAAAAAGGCGCCTGCACCAAATCCAGTTCTTTTTCCTTTGCCTTTATTTACTCCCATAACAACGCAATCAATTGTATCTGTAACTCCTTCAACTGTGGTCTTTTTATATTTGACCCAATGATAACCTCTGGCACCTGTTTTATATGGTGCATCTATCTTTTTAATTAGTGCCCCTTCGAGTCCTTCTCCTAAGAATTTTTTAATAAGATCTCGAACTGTATCTGCATCATCTACAATTTCTTGTCTTGCAACCTCTATGGTTTCACTTCTGGTGGGAATTGTTTCTAAAAGAATTTTTCTCCTCTGGGAAAATGGAAGGCTCAATAGACTCTTTCCATTTTTAAAAAGAATATCAAAAATAAAAAGTCTTAAGGGGGACTTTTTAGCGGCTTCCTCTATTCCGTGCTTTCTTTTCCTGGATATTGTTTCTTGAAATGGAAGAAATTTATTATTTTTAGAGTCATATGCAATTGCTTCCCCGTCAAAAACTGCATTGTCTATATTTATTTTTAGGGCAGCCTCGACGAGCTCTGGAAACATCAGGGTTGTTGACTCTAAGTTTCTTGAAAATAGCGAAACTTTCTTTTTTCCATCTTCCTTGAAAATATGCACCTGTACTCTAAAGCCATCGTATTTTGGCTCAACAGCAAGCGGCTTGCCTACTTTTTCCAAAATCTTCTCAGCGGACGGGAGCCTCTCAGCTAAAGACGGTCTTATGGGAATTCCAGGAACTGGCATAATGTGGGAAATGCCGGACAAGCCTTTTTCCTTTATAAGATTCGCTATCTTGCCTGGGTCAACCATTACGTTGAATGCGTTTTCAATTTCAGATCTTTTTGACTTATCGCCTGCAACCATAAAAGAAAGGGCGTCTAAAATTGTCATATCAGAAAAGCCAAGTCTCAGCCTCCCAACCGGAATTCTTGCGACAAAGCGGCTGCTCAAACCGTTTAAGCCATTAAGTAACTCCGCCATCTTAATTACTTTATCTTCTTGACTCCCTTCACCACCTGACTTGCTTACCTCAATTAATTTTTCAAAAACTTCTGTTACTGATAAGCCTGAATCTTTATTTTTATTTAGCTCTTGAGATAAGTCTCCCAAATCTCCTTTTTGTTTAAAAAGCTTACCTACTTCTTCTGTGGTTTTGCCATAGGCTTTCCCAATTGCACGAAACATCATTTTTTCCGCTAAATTAAGAACAACTCCTTTATAATTAGGGGCGAGTTGACCTAAAACCAAATAAACAATTTTATCTATCTCTTCAACTGAAGACTTTTTAAACAATTCTGCGAGAATTACAGTTATTTCATTTCTCGAAGCAGTTTTCTCTAGTTTGTCGAGGAAGCCCGCAAGCTCTTTAAATTTCATACCCTGTGGTTAAGATAGCTCGTAAAGAACAAATATGCAAATACAACCATGCCTATAAAAGCTATTCCAAAAATAATGCTTATAAGACCGCTCCATTCTTCATGGATACACTTATTTAAGCCTTCACCAATAAGCGTCAAGCCAAAAAGAGTTGGTAGGACTAGCATCATGTATAAAAACTGTGGATCCTTTGGCAAAGCTGCTGCTGGCATTTTTTAGGCTTTGGTGGCAAGCACATAACGTGCTGCTTTGGTCGCCCCCTCCTTTTTGATTATACCCTTATCTACCAGATCTTTTAACTCCCTAAGTATTGTATCTTCTGAAACCATAGATAGAACACCCTTAAGGTCGCGCATAAGTGCTGATCCTTGGTCTGAAAGATATTCTACAAGTCTCATTTGACGCTCGGTTAGTGCAATTTGTTTCCCAATCTTTAGCTTGAGCTTGGTATCAATCGAAAGCTTTTTAACTTTCTCTTTAATCTTATCTAATTCCAGAGCCACAACCCCTGTAAAATATTCAACCCATCCAGTTAGGTCTCGCTCGGCAATGCTCGAAGACTGAGTATCAACTTTAAAAAATGAATCGTAGTAACCTGCAAGATCGTGGTCAAAATGTTCTTCAAGTGCAAAGAATCTTTTGATGTCATATCCCTCTCTTAGGAGTACTAAAGTCGCAAGCGCTCTAGCAGTTCTGCCATTTCCTTCAACAAAAGGATGAACCGCGACTAAGATATAATGGGTAATTGCAGCCCTCAAAACTGGGTGAATTTCCCTTGCAAAGGCTGAATTCAACCATTCAAAAAAGTCCTCTAAAAGATAAGGAACTTCTACAAATGGGGGCGGGGTAAAAATAACTTTTCCAGTTCCCTCTTCCTTAATAACAACTTGTGATTTTCTTAAAACGCCGACTTTATCTTCAGGAACAATTCTAAAAGTTGTAAGTCCTTGAATCTTGCAAAGAATTTCTACGTTATATGGAGTACCGCTTCCTGCGAGTTCGTCCAAAAGTTTAACTACATTTCTATAGTTTATGACTTCCTGAACGTCTCTAGGCCTTGCATAGACTTCTTGGCCTTCAAGAACCTTCTTTGTCTGAATAAGTGTCAGGTCATTTCCCTCAATATGAGTACCGTGATAAACAGTTCTAATTATTGCATCTGACTGAAACTGTTTTTCAAATGATGGAACTAAAGCTGCATTCTCAATGACTTCTTTTGAGGCCTCGATTATCCCAATGTTTTTTAGAATTTGGTTATTAATATTATATTTAGGAGCGTACATAGCTTATTTTACCGCATTATTTGCGGAAAACAAGAACTTTGTTATAATCTATCTAAGATTGTAAAGCGAAGTTAAAATTAATCTTCCCTATTAACCCTTATGTGGGTTGTTGGTTTATACGGATGTCTTGCAGCCAAATACTGAGATATCTCACGCTCTATTGCAATCGCAAGCGATTGCTGGAAATTAAGACATTCACCCTTGAAATCTATTCTTGGAATTTCTCTAGGATCTATATCTCTCGGATCAATACCATATCTCTTTGCTCTTTCAAGTGTAGGTTTTATGTTAAAACACTCCAACATTAATAGTATTTTATCAAATTTTAAAAAAGTTGTATAATTCAAGCCATGTCAAAGGTAGAATCAGTTATACTGACAGAAGCACAAAGACAAAGAGAGTATTCTATGAATGTATTAGGAGTCCTTAAATATGACGGAATAACTATAACAGTTAAAACTAAACCGGACGATCCACTTACCACAATATTAAATGATGAAAAGAACGGAGACTCAGCACATCTTTTTGTGACAATCTCAGCAGGCACCTATTCGGCTCTCGATCAAACTATTGGTCATATAGAGTTGATTGTTACTAAACTACATCAAGGCTATGTTTATTGGTATTATTCCCCAAGAGAAATTAGAGAAAATGGCCTCCCTGTAGGAGTTAGCAGGGAAACAGAATTCTCCTTCGGAGTACCTCCATGGGAAGAAGAATAGCCTCAAATGGTAGTTCAGGAACAAAGACATAGAGCTTTATCCTTTAGGGATGAGCTATTGGCCAGAATACAACCTCGAGAAGATTTTAAATTTATTGTAAGAACCTTTGAGGAAACTAGAACAGATCTAATAATAGAAGCTAAAAGGCATAGAATTACAAACCCAAAGCTTTTTAAAGAACTCGACAAATTAAATTCAATACTTCGAAATGAATTTCCTTTAATTGTCTCTATTGGTGGCAAAAACCAAACGGAGGTAGATGAAACTATGAAGGATGTAATCTCCCTGGCTGAGGAAAGAGGCATACTTATAACAGGACTCGAGTCGTACAGCAATCACCTAAGATATCCAAATTCAAGGTATATTATTTTGAGCACTAGATAGTTAAAGATCAATTCTTAAAACGTCTTTAATTTTTTCAACAAAATGAGGATTAGCTGTAGTAATAATTGTTTGCTGATTTTTTGAAACCTTCACTACAATATTTCTATGTTTGTGATCTAGTTCTGAAAAAATGTCGTCAAGTAAAAGCGTCGGTTTTTCAAGAGTTTTTTCTTGTATAAAAGAGAGTTCAATTAATTTTAACCAAAGAATGGCCATTCTTTGCTCCCCCCTACTCCCAAAGCTCGCAAGCGCCCTCTTGTTCATTTTAAAAACAAAATCGTCTCTATGGGGACCGACTAGGGTTGTTGCAGCAGCAACTTCTTCATCTTTGTATTGCTCTAGTCTCGACTCTGAAATCGCACTTTTATCATATTGCAGCTCAAAGCTTTGATCATTTATGGATGGGTTTCCATTTGCAAACGCAATAAATTCATCTCTTTTAGTTGATATATAATCGCCGTTCTTAATTAAAAGCTTGTCCCAGAAAAGAAGTTGCCCCCTTGAAAGCCCCTCTTCTCTAATTCTAAAAAGAAGTCTATTTCTTTGCCTCAGTCCCTTTTCATAAGAAAGAATGGCTCTCCTGTATTCTCTATCGACTTGAGATAAAACTATGTCTAAAAACTTTCTCCTAAGGCTTGGAGACTCTGTAACTAAATCCATATCCCAAGGGCCAAATAAAACTATTTTTAGGTTTCCGGAGAAATCTATCATCCTCCTTGAAATTCCATTGACCAACAGCTTTTTCTTGTAGCTGTCTTTAGTGAGAATTGTCTCTAATTTATTTTCTTCGGTTCTACCCAAGACCCTCGCGAAAACTTGATCGTGGTTAATCATTTCTTCTTCTAATTTTGCCTTAAAACTTTTTCCAGTTGAGAGAAGAAATAAACTTTCTAATATATTAGTTTTCCCAACTCCATTGGGACCAACTATAACAGTAACTTTGTCTGAAAAAGTAAATGTATTTTTTTTAAAATTTCTAAAATTTATTAACTGAATCTTTTTTATCATTTCTGACAAATTGGGCAGAAGTAGGTACCTCTCCCTCCGAGGAAATATTTTTTAAGCTTTTCCTTTTTACATCTTGTGCAAAGCTTTCCATCTTGTGCATATGCAAGAAAATGTTTTTGATATCCACCTTCTCCCCCGTCGGGAGTAACGTAAGCAAGCTCTGAAGCTCCACCCATCTCAATTCCCTTTTTAAGAACCTTGAGGATTGCATAAAATAAATTTTTCTGTTCAATACCAGTTAAATCATTTGCTGGTTTTTTTGGGTTTATCTTTGAAAGCCATAAGGCGTCAGTTGCATAAATATTTCCAATTCCACCCATTCTTTCCTGATCCATAATTACAATCTTAATTGGTCTTTTGGTTTTAGAAATAATTTCTTTGAATTTTTCCAAGGTAAGCCCAGCAAACGGCTCGGGTCCAAGTTTTTTTATAAAGGGAATATCAAAAACCTCAGATGTTTTAACAACTTTCATCCAACCAAATCTTCTAATGTCGTTATAGTAAAAAAATCCACCTTTGTCTAAGGTAAAAATAACGTGGGTATGAGGTCCAGGCACTCCTCCTGAAATCTTTTTAGACAAATCTTTTGGACTTTTTAAATTAGGCCCTCTGTAAACAAATTGGCCGGTAAGCTTTATATGGGTGGCAATCGAGTAATCATTATTTAGGTCAATTACAGTTACTTTTCCAAACCTTCTGACATTTTTTATTTTTCCACCAATTAAATTTTTTTCTCCTTCAGGAAATATTTTTCTAGATTTAATTTCGACCGATAAAACTTTATGGCCAACTAAAAATTTATTGAGCTGATTTTTAATTGTTTCTACTTCTGGAAGTTCCGGCATATTGCAATTATACAAGATGAATAGTACAATCGCTTGCATATGGCAATTGGAAAAGAATTTTTAACTGGTGTTGCTCAGGGAATACAATTAAAGGGCGAGGGTTCTGGAGTAGCAAAGGGTCTTGCTGCTGCAGTCATTGGTGGTACAAGCATTTCTTCTGAGTACCCATTAGTTGTTGTTACAAGTAGTTTAGTTGCCATAGCTTTAGCGGGAATGTATGGAAAGTTTTTAGAAACAAAAATCAACCGCCCACAACAAAGCTTAGTTAGGTAATTTATTCACAAACAAGGTTATTTCTTTCTCAAATCTTTCTTTTGAAAACTTCTTTGCATTCTGTTTAATAACATTTCTGTCCCATTTAATTTTGTTGAATTTCTCAAATGCTTTTTTTAGTGTATTCACGTCTGTATCTTCCACAAATATTCCTGTTTTACTTTCAATTACTGATTCTATGAATCCCCCGCCTTTAAAAGCTATAACCGGGGTTCCTGCTGCTTGAGCTTCAACTACTGTCATTCCAAAGTCTTCGTCTCGCGCTAGAGCAATAAATCCTTTTGCTCTTGTATAAACAGAAGTTAATTCTTCCTCATCAAGTCTTCCCAACATTTCCAAATCTTTTCCTAAATATTTTTTGAGTTTATTCTCAACATTTAAAATTCCAGCTCCTTCACCAACGATCTTTAATTTAATTCCTAATTTATTTGCCGCTTCTGCTGCCTCAACTATTCCCTTGGTCCCAACAATTCTTGAAACAATCAAAAAGAAATCTTCTTTAGGAACTACTAGGGAGCTGAATTTTTTAAAATCCACTGGTGGATAAATAACAGTTGAATCTTTTCTATAAAACTTTTTTATTCTCTCGGCAACATTTTTAGAGTTTGCAATCCAATATTTTATTTTTTGGGCAGAATTAAAATCGAACTGTCTCAAGAAATGTCCAATAAAATTGGAATAGATTTTGACTAGCCAAAACTTTTGCAGGTCTCCTGTTTTATAGCCATATAAAAATCTTGGAGGTGTATGGCAGTAGGCAACTACTTTAGTATTTTCTCCAACTTTAAATCCGCGGGCTATGTAGTTTGAGCAAGAAGTTATAACCAAATCGTACTTTGATAAATCTATACTTCCCCAGATTTGAGGTAATAGAAACCTTAATGGGCTATATAAATTAAAATGCTTAATAAAAAAGGCAAATTTACTTTCAATTATTTGTTTGTTTTTACGACCATCAGTCGAACTCAACTCTTTATATGCAGTTGAGTCTTTTATATAAAAGGCTGTATAAATTGGAGCATTGGGATACATTTCAGAAAGAACTTTTAAAACTCTCTCTGCTCCTCCAAAATCTCTTATGTAATCATGTACCAATGCTATTTTCATATTAGTTTTAATTGCTTTTCCTGATCAATTAATTCTCCTACTTCTTTTACTCTTTTTGTTAAAGTTTTAAAACCAAGTTCCTCAAAAAACTTTAAAACCTTGTCGCCATCTACATCCCATTTAGCTGAATCCTCAATTTTATAAGTTATCGGAACGTCGGTTACGATTGTTGCAAGTTTTTTAGATAACCCGGCTGACTCCGCCCCTTCCGCCAACTTCCTAGAAGTTTTTTCAGTAATTTCTCCTAAGTGTTTGTAAATATTATCGACCCCTCCATATTTATCTATTAATCCTATTGCTGTTTTGGGGCCAATACCAGATACACCAAAATAATTGTCCGATGGGTCACCAACTAAAGCTTTATAATCAACAATTTTATCGGGTTTCACTCCCATTCGCCCAACTACATCAGATTCTCCATAGAGCTTTGCATCTACCAAACTTTTAACAGGCATATAGACTTTTACTTTTCCACCAACTAGCTGAAGAATATCTCTATCCCCTGTGACAATAACTACCTGATCAATATTTTTAAGTTGATATGCAATTGTTCCAAGTACGTCGTCTGCTTCAAATCCTTCAAGTTTATAAATTGGAATATTCATGGCTTCTAAAACTTTGTAAGTAATCTCAAATTGACTTGAAAGCTCTGAGTCTGTCCTTGGTCTATTGGCTTGATAGCCTACATATTCTACATGTCTAAATGTTGGCTTGGCTGTGTCAAAAGCAACAGCTACATGGGTAGGCTTTAGGTCCGTGATGACACGCAGAAGCATCGACACAAAGCCATAGACCGCATTAATCGGCTCGCCTGCTTTTGTTGTTAAAGATGATGGAAGTGCGTGGTAGGCCCTATGAAGAATTGCATTGCCGTCAATTAGAACTAGTTTAGACACATTGATATTTTATCACGCAGAAGCTTTCTTCCCTACAATTTTTTCAAATTCGTCACGGTCTAAAGTTTCTTTTTCAAGAAGAGCTTTGGCTACTTTATCTAAATCTTTTTTATATTTTTTAATTAAAGCAACTGCTTCTTTATAGGCAGTATCAATTATTTTTTTAATTTCTATATCAATCTTCTCCATCATTGCCTGAGAAACTTTGGCCCCTTCATACATTTCTGGGTTACCAAATTCTCCATAGTCTGTTTGATTACCATAGTTGATTGGACCCAATGAACTCATGCCAAAGTCAACAACCATGGCCCTTGCAAGTGAAGTTGCTTTTTCAATGTCATTTGAAGCACCAGAAGTCATCTCATTGAAAATTACATCTTCAGCAGCTCTCCCTCCAAGCATAGCTGTAATTGTATTTAAAAGTCTCGATTTAGAATCATGTGTCCTGTCTGCTGCAGGTGGAATTAGGGTGTGGCCTAAGCTCATGCCTCTTGCCACAATTGAAATTCTATGGACTGGATCCATTTTGGGAAGAAAGTTCGTGACAATTGCATGCCCTCCCTCATGATAGGCAGTTATCTTTTTATCTTCAGCACTTTGAAGTCTCTTTTTGGCAGGACCCAATTTAACTTTTGTTGCAGCTTCTTCAACCTCAACCATATCAATCTCTTTTTTATTTGCACGAGCCGCTAAGATTGCAGCTTCGTTGAGCATATTCTCAAGGTCTGCTCCAGAAAATCCAACTGTGCGATCTGCTACTCTCCCCCAGTTAACAGACTTGTCAAAAGTTTTTCCTTTGGCATGAATTTTTAAAATTGCGAGTCTTCCTTCTTTATCTGGCATATCGAGTGTTACTCTTCTATCAAACCTTCCAGGACGAAGTAGGGCTGGATCTAAAAGATCCCCTCTATTAGTTGCTGCAATCACCATGACATTATCGTTGGGAGTAAAGCCGTCCATCTCAACTAAAATCTGATTTAGAGTTTGTTCACGCTCGTCGTGCCCCCCAATAAACCCCTTACCTCTTTGCCTTCCTATTGCATCAATTTCGTCAATAAAAATAATTGAAGGAGCCGCAGCTTTTGCTTGTCCAAAAAGGTCACGTACCCGACTAGCACCAATTCCAACGAGCATCTCCATAAACTCAGATCCTGCCATTGAGAAGAATGGAACACCTGCCTCACCCGCTACAGCTTTTGCAAGAAGTGTTTTTCCAACACCAGCTGGTCCAAAAAGGAGAACGCCTTTAGGAGTTCTTGCCCCAATTGCTCTATATTTACCGGGGTTTTTTAGAAAATCTACAACTTCCTCAAGCTCTCTCTTGGCTTCGTCAACCCCAGCAACGTCTGCAAATGTTATAGACTGCTTACCTTTAGAAAAAAGCTTGGCTCTACTTTTACCAAAAGAGAAGATATCAGCAGCTCCTTTGTTTTGAGCACGCATTATAAAAAGAATAACTGCTCCAGTAATTGCCAAGGGTAAAATAAATCCAGCAATTTCACCAAAGGCCCTGACAACACTCTGATCTGAAACTGTGTAGTTTATGGTCTTGGGGTCGATGCCACTCCGCTCCATTAGCTCGGGAAAACTTATATTTGCCTCTTTTGTAGTAATCTTTGGAATTTGCTCACCCTTATAAGTTAAAAGGAGTTTGTCCCCCTCGATAGAAACTTTTTCAACTTTCTGATCTTTAATATCATTAATTGCTTGAGAAAGTTCAATCTGTCCGTCGTCAACTTTTGTTTGGAGAAGGCCCAAAAACAGTGGTGCAAAAATAATAATTCCAAGAAAAACTAAGCCAACTTTCCAAAGATTAAGCTTCAATTTAAACTCAAACTTGCCATTTTTTTTAGGAGAGATTTTCTTCACAGACTGTATTTTACCACGCTTCTTGTGGCCAAGCTATGCTTACCTTACTTTGCACCCATTTGGAACCTTCTTTGGGAGTTTGAATAAAACAGTTGGTGTTTCCTCGTCCTCTACAGGAACCGCCATTATCATCATACATTCAGAGAATTCTTTTTCAGGACCAATTCTCCGAGGTTCAAGATTAACTACAAAAGGAAACTGTTTTCCTTCCAATTCTTCCGGCTTAAAAAATTTCATAATTCCAGAAAAACAAGTTTTGATTCCAATCTCTTCCCCTAAATCAACAGTAAGCTTCATTACCCAATGGCTCCACTCTGGAACTTCTGCCTTGGTTACAGTTCCAATCCTTATATCAACTTTACTAAAATCGTCAAAAGAAATTGTATCCATATTAGAAGTAATCAATCTTCATTGCTTGCCTTACTTTTTTCATTGTCACTTCTGCAACTTTTTTAGTTTTAGCTGTTCCTTCTTTTAAGATTTCTTCAATTTCTTCAGGTTTATTTTCAAATTCAGATCTTTTCTTTCGCATTGGCTCTAAAAATTCATTTATAACTTCTGCAAGTCTTTTTTTTATTTCTACATCTCCTATATTTCCTTCTTTATATTTTTTCTTGAAACTTTCAACTTCAGATTTGTTTGTATTAAAAGCATCATGATAAATAAATACTGGATTTCCTTCTACTTCCCCAGGATCAGTTGGATGAATTCTTTTAGGATCCGTATACATACTCATTACCTTTTTTTCAACTTCTTCTTTTGAATCAGAAAGGTAAATAGCGTTACCTAAGCTTTTACTCATTTTTGCATTTCCATCAAGTCCGGGAAATCTTTTAACCTCTCCCACTAGAGCTTTCGGCTCAATAAAAACTTCTCCATATAAAGAATTAAACTTTCGTACTATCTCGCGAGTTTGCTCAACCATCGGTACCTGATCCTCACCAACCGGGACTAAGTTTGCATTTATAATTGCAATGTCTCCTGCCTGAGAAACTGGGTACATTGCAAATCCGGCGGGAAGACTTTTCTCAAAACCCTTTTGTTTAATTTCATCTTTTACAGTTGGATTTCTTAAAACTCTTTCAAGAGTAACTAAATTAAGAAAATAAACTGTTAGTTCGGCAATTTCAGGAATTAAAGATTGTATAAAAATTGTAGTTTTGCCAGGGTCAATTCCAACTGCTAAATAATCAAGAACTAACTCGCGTACATTGTCTCTAACTTTTTGGGGATTATCAAAATTATCAGTCAAAGCCTGAACGTCGGCAACCATAACAAATTGGTCATACTCATCTTGCAGTTTAACTCTATTTTGCAAACTGCCCACATAATGACCTAAATGAAGCCTTCCTGTAGGCCTGTCACCGGTTAAAATCCTTTTCTTCATACCTGATATCTTACGCTAATGAAGCTGAAATTAAAAGAAGTGTGCCAGGGGTGAGGATCGAACTCACGACCACCGGGATATGAATCCGGAGCTACCACCACTGAGCTACCCTGGCTGGTTGCGGGGCCGGGAGTTGAACCCGGCCTGGAAGATTATGCACTCTGTATTCTTGTGTTGCCACAAGTGTCGGACTATATCATCTTCCTTTTTAGGAAGCTTGGCGTTTAGTCTCTACGGACTCGCTCTTTAAAGAGATTGCCTCGGTATTGACCATTAAGGTTGTCCACCGATACAGCCAAGTTTGCTGTCCCGTATTACTACGAGAAGGGCCCATACTACTAGCCTTCCGTGCAGCCGTACACTACCCCGCATGTAAAAGAACAAAGCTATTATATCACAAAAATAGCTTCAACCACTTCCTCCAATTGGGGTCTGGAAGGCTGTCTTGCTCTTCATTTGCTACTCTTCCTGAGAATTTTTTTACAATTTCTGGGTCTGGCAAAATTATTATAGTTTCGCCAGGTTTGGCTAGTCCCAGCTTATTTCTTGCAACTTGCTCGGTAAATGCTTCACTTGTAACTTCTTGTGCTTTTGTTATTAACTCATCATTTTTTCTTTGAGCTTCCTCTACTCTTTTTTTTGCTTCATTGATTTGTTTTCTTGCTGAGGCTAGTGAAGAGATTCCACGAATAAAAGAAATGACTAAAAACAAAAAAAGGATTACAATTCCTACTTTTTGTATTATTGACCAGACTTTGTTTTGTGATATTATATAGGACATAATGAATCAAGAGCCCTTAAATAAACTTCTGCCAAAATTTATAGACGATTTAAATAAAAAAGGCAGATCCCCTTCGACTATTCTAGCCTACAGAGCCGACCTTGAACAACTTATCAACTTTTTAGCAAAGAGAAATAAAGCAACTTCTGATCAAATACTATCTTCAGATATTGAAGGATTTCGTGATACCCTACTTTCAGAAAAATATACAGCCAAGTCAACTTCGAGAAAATTAAATGCTGTCAAAACTTTTTTTAGATGGCTCAAGGCAAACTCCTACACTACAAGTGATGCAAGCCACGATGTATCTCACCCTAAAATTGAAAATACTATGCCAAAGTTTCTCTCCCCTATTGAATACCGCGCTTTAAGGGATGTAATTAAGACTGACTCAAGAATTGCAACAATGGTTGAGCTTATGCTTCAAACAGGAATCAGAATTTCAGAAGTTGCAAACCTGAAAGTTGAAAATGTTAAAGAAACTGAAATGACAATCGAAGCATATGCCACCCAACCACAAAGAACAGTTCCTCTGAATAATGCAGCAAAGGGAACACTTCAAAGTTTTCTGAAAAATAAAAATGGTTCAATCTTTGTTTTTGTAAGTAAAAACGGAAAACCATTGGCCGTAAGAAACATTAGAGCGGCAATTGATAGATACATGCAAAGGGCAGAAATTCCAGGTTACTCGGTGAACGACTTGAGAACAACCTTCATAGTTGAGAACTTAAAAAGAGGGGTTGACTTGGTTACAATCTCCCAAGTCGCTGGACACAAAAGACTTTCAACAACAGAGCGCTACTTAGAGCTTGCTGGAGTTACTGAGTCAGGAAAAAAGCAGTCCTTAGAGGAGCTTTAAAAACTTTTATCAACGCCCATAGCTACGACGGTTTAAGGGATCAGCAAAAAAATCACGAGCAGAGTTAACCTTTTTCATTCTTTCTGTGTCACCGCCCCTATCAGGGTGGTTAATTTTTGCATATACACGATATATACCCTGGAGAAGCTCATCCAATCTTTCTTCACTCAGTGTCCTAGCTAAAACGGGATCTATACCCAAAGCTTTGTAATATCCTTTGGGGTCCAAAGAGGCATCTTGAGATTGCCTAGCTCTTTCTGCCTCTAACTTCCAGTGGCTTACCTGTTGCGTTGATTGGTCTACTTCTGTTCTTAGGACTTGATTCTGTCGCTTTAATCTGGCTACTTCCCCACTTGCAGAATCTAAGTCTCTTTGAAGTCGAGTAACCTCCTGCTCAAGATAAGTATTCCTTGCTTGTAAAGCTGCATCTGAGTCGGAACCGGGCTGAGAATTCTCCTTAAGATAATTAAACAAACCCAATAAAAGTGTGGGGTCAATCCTCTTATCCAAATCGTCTGGTTTGTATAATTTTTCTTTACCTAAATTCTTTTTAATGAAATTGAAATCGTTTTCTCGATATTTTTTCTCAAAATCATAAAAATCTTTAAACTCTCTTTCTGTATTCATGACACAGTATTATAAATTAAAAACAAATCTGATTCAAGTTATAGGGTAGAAATCTAGTTTCGTTTGGCTAAACACCTAATTCTTCATTAATTGAATTTATATAGTCTTCCAAAACTTTTATTTGTGTGTAGCGAATTTCAGATGCGGAATCTTCATGACGAACACCATGGAAGCCTTTATAAAGAAAGTTTAATTTTTCAACTGCTGCTTCTTTTTTCTCAAGTAGTTCTTTCCTTTTAGAATTTTTCATTAAAAAGTGGGCCCGCTTGGAGTCGAACCAAGTGCATCGATCTTATAAGGATCGCGTCCTACCGGTGAACGACGGGCCCAGATGAAGCTAATTATATCAAATTACCTAAAGTTTGGCTCGTCTTGTTATTTCTGCGTCAACAAGTCTTACATCTCGGCCGTAACGGAGCCTGCTCATTTCAACAATTATTTCAGAAACTCTTGGATTGGCTATTTCTTTTATCTTTGAAATATCTTTTGTAAGATCCATTGAAAATGGAGGAACTGGTTCGTTATTAACAGTAGTCTTAATGTATGCGTGGTAGCGCTCAACATTTAGAAGGTCATCCTCTCCAAAAACAGGTGTGAATTCATGTGACAAGTAAGATGCGTCAGAGACACCAATTCTAAATGACATTATTGTTCCCACGTTTCCAAAAATGGCATTTTTAACTTCTTCCTCGACTTGGCCTATAAACTGGTTGGCAACACAAAGGCCCAATCTATATTTTCTTGCCTCAGACATGATAACCGCAAAGTCAGGTGTTGCGAAATTTTGAAACTCATCTACATAAAGATAAAACTCTCGCCTTTGGTCCTCTGGAATATCGTTCCTACTCATGGCAGCCATTAAGATTCTTGGAACAAGGATGAGTCCCAGAAAGTTGGAGTTCTCTTCTCCCAGGGCTCCTTTGGCGAGATTAATAAGAAGAATTTTCCCTGAGTCCATTACTTCTCTAAAATCAAAAGAGGATTCTGATTGGCCAATAATATTTCTAATTAACTTATTAGTAACAAATCTTCCAAACTTGGATGTAATGTAGTCTAAAACCTCGGACTTATGGAAATCAGATGTTTGTGCAATCTGATCAGTCCAGTACCTTCTGACAATTGGGTCAGTTACTCTTGGAAGTAGCTCTTGAACATATCTGGCGTCAGTCAGAATTCTCATAATCTCAACAAAAGTAGACCCTGGCTCAGCCTGCATAGCCGTAAGCATGGCGTTTCTAACTGCGTGTTCAAACCGGGGCCCCACAATTCCAGTTTTATAAGGATCAAAAAGCTTATACATCATGTTAATAACTGATGTTGCAGCAAAGTGCATTTGATCTTCAGTTTTTACCTCCAAAAGATTA
>Ga0210377_10000171_pt1 | contig 61273 bp, 46 predicted proteins | sample PLM4_65_b1redo_FD_155480 | JGI IMG/M metagenome (GOLD analysis project Ga0210377, IMG submission 155480) | Groundwater sediment microbial communities from an aquifer in East River, Colorado, USA - PLM4_65_b1 redo | ecosystem: Environmental > Terrestrial > Soil > Riparian zone | place: USA: East...
TGCCCTGCGCCACGCCGCCATGGATCTGCCCATCGAGGATCAGCGGATTGATGACCTTGCCGCAATCGTGCACGACGAGATATTTTTGGATGTGGATCTGCAGCGTCTCGGGATTGACCTCCACGATCATGGCGTGGATGCCGCTGGCAGTGGCGCCTCTTTCTGGACCGAAATAGCTGGTCGCTTCCAAACCAGGCTCGGTCCCAGGCTTGACCGCGCCGCGCATCGGATTCGCCTTGCCCGCCAGTTCACCCAGTGAAATGGACATGCGCGGGAGGTCCTGCACTTTCACCATTCCATCGGCGAGTTCGAGTTCATCTTCGGGCGCGTTGAAATGTTCGGAGGCGAGTTTTAGAATTTTCTTACGGACAACCTTTGCGGCGTCGTTGATGGCATTGCCCGCAACAACCGCGCCGCGGCTGGCGAACGTCCCCGCACCCCAATAGAACTGGTCGGTGTCACCCGTGACGACATCGATTTTATTTACATCCACACCGAGTTGCTCCGCGACGATCTGCGCGAAACTCGTGAAGTGACCCTGTCCCTGCGTGCCCACACCCGTGACGACCGAGACGCGTCCACTGCTCATCACCTGCACCTTCGCGCCTTCGTACGGTCCGATGCCTGTGCCTTCAACATACGCGACAATACCGATGCCAACATGTTTTCCTTCGGCTCGTAACTTCGGTTGAATCTCGTTGACGAAGTTTGTGTAACCGATTTTTTCCATCGCTTGATCCAACAATGGTTCATAGTTACCGCTGTCGTACACAAGCGGAGCAAAATCCTGATAGATGATCTCATTGTTGTACGGGAACTTATCAGGCGGGATGAAATTGCATCGGCGGATTTCGGCGCGGTCAATCTTCAATTCCTTCGCGGCGATATCCAGCAATCGTTCAATGACGAACACGCCATGTTGACGTCCCGCACCGCGATAGGGCGTGACGATGGTCTTGTTGGTGAAGACTGCCGTGAACTCGCTGTAATAGTTTTTGATATCGTACGGTCCGAGCACGTTGGCTTGTGAGTTGAGCGCCACAGTCAAGCCATAAGGTGCATACGCGCCCGTATCGTGTAAAAAGACATCATGCACGCCGAGAATGTGACCGTCCTTGTCGAACGCGGCTTCCGCGTTATGAATTTGTCCGCGCTCATGCGTGGTGGCGACAAAATTTTCGGCGCGGTCTTCGATCCATTTGACGGGTCGGTTCAACTTCATCGCCGCCCACGGAACCAGCACTTCCTCCTGATAGAACATCATGATCTTCGGACCGAATCCACCGCCGATGAATGGCGCGATAACACGCACTTGTCTTTCGGATAATCCCAGCATACCTGCCAATCCGTTGCGGATAACAACGGGAGCCTGCGTGGTATCCCAGACAGTTAATCGTCCCGCACGGGAATCCCATTCTGCGACGATGCCGCGATTCTCGATGGCGGCGGCGCAGCCATGCTCGTAAAGAAATCGGCGCTTGATAATTAAGGCAGCATTATCTTTTATGGCTTCATAATCGCCTTTTCTTTGTACAACATGCGCGGCGATGTTCGAGCCGATCTCTTCATGAATCAAAGTGCTGTCAGGTTGCAGAGCTTTCTCAAGATCAACGACAGCTGCAAGCGGTTCGTAGTCAATTTGAATATCAGCCAGCGCATCCTCAGCAATGTAGCGACTCTCTGCCAACACCATCACAATCGGCTCCCCCGCAAATTTGACCTTGTCCCTCGCAAGCGGAACCTGAGTCTTTTCATTGAAGACTATGTTATCCACAGGCGGCGGCGAAACCAGCAACGGTCCAGGCTTCCAGTAATCGCCCAAATCCTTCGCGGTGTAAACGGCAACTACGCCTTCGCGCTGTAAGGCTTGGGATACATCAATACTATTGATCTTCGCATGAGCATACGGACTCCGCACGAAAGCAACGTGGAGCATGTTTGGCAAATTCACATCGTCCACGTACAGTCCCTGCCCCGTAAGCAGACGCGGGTCCTCGTTACGCTTGATCCGTTCGCCGAAATATCGAGTGGTCATAAAGACTCCAATTTTCAATCATTCTCGGTGGTCGAGTAGCCCTGAGCGCTCGTTGCGAAGGGCATATCGAGACCACCACTCTGCAAAATAATTCTTATTACAAGTTATTTCTCGTTAACCTTTGGTCTCGATACGGCGGGCGAGCACCGCCTACTCGACCAACGGGGTGCTTTTGTAGTCGGTGGTCGAGTAGCCCTGAGCGTTCGTTGCGAAGGGCATATCGAGACCACCACTCTGCAAAGTAATTCTTGTTACAAGGTGTTTCTCGTTAACCTTTGGTCTCGATACGGCGGACGAACACCGCCTACTCGACCAACGGGGTGCTTTTGTTACTTTGTTTCTTCACAAACTTCTTTTTGGCAAGCGGAGGAAGCAATTCGACATTTCCATTTATCAACGCTTCTCTCTTCGCTCTGCCCCAATTTTGAACCTGTTTCTCACGAGTGTAGGCATCGGTAACTCTGTCATATTCTTCGCCATAAACAAGTTCTACTGGCAAACGTCCTGATGTATATCTCGAGCCTTTACCCGATTGGTGTTGTGCGAAACGAAGATCCAGATTCTTCGTTGAGCCGACGTAATACGAACTGTCCGCACATTTAAGAATATACATCCATGCCATAAAAATTTTCTTCCATCTAAACTCGGTGGTCGAGTAGCGACGAGTGCTCTTCGAGGAGCGTATCGAGACCACAAATTTTCAAGTTGTGTAGCGTTTGAATCTAACTGTTGGTCTCGATATGGCGGCGGAAGCAAGACAACTTGCAAAGACTCATTGACTCCCACCACCTACTCGATCAACGGACTACTTACGCCCACGCCACCGCGCGACAAAACGCCGCTTCGCCGCCTTTGAACTTCCACGGGAAGACGCCGAGCGTGATGCGTTTGTTGTGCAGTTCCTTCAAGCCGATGTCGCCGCCGAGATTTTCTACATGAATGCAATCATGCGGGAACAAGGCATTGTGTGTTAACTGGTAAGCAGAGTCAGGGAAGAGAACGTCCATTTGATCCTCACCAAATTTTTCCACTGTCTTAGCTCGAACTTTCTGCCAATGCTCCAATCCGCCTTTGCCAAGGAAACGACCGATGGGCAGGTTCATCGGGTGGTCGGTGGAGATCATGTCCACGCCCCAGATGTGGATTTTCTTCTTCAACAACCAATCGCAAATACTGAAATGCGGACCGGGATGACGTTGGATATATCTCTCCTCGTCCGCCTCTTCGCTGAAGAATGAATACCTGTGCCAGCCTGTATGAATGAACAAAATGTCACCATCCTGCACATCGGCACGTTTCTCAATATCTTCGGGCGTAAACAACCCTACATCGTCAAGCATGTCACTCAAGTCAACGATCACGCCGGGGCCATAACACCACTCGATCGGAATCTGATCAATCGTCTTGCCTTTTGTCACAAAATGCCGCGGTGCATCGAGATGTGTGCCCATATGATTCGATGTTTGTATGTACTGCGCGTTGACTCCATGCTCCGATTTGCGCTTGATGTATTTCACTTCAAACGGCGGGTAGAAGGGCCAGAATGAACAATCTTGATTCAGGTCTTGGGATAGATCGTAGATTTTCATGTTTTCTCCTTTGGCAATTAAAAGTTGTATTTTTCTGCAAAAGCAATCAACGCATCTTCGAATATTTTCAATGGAGGTCTCACCAACCCTGCACCCACCTGACCGACGCCCGCGTTTTTATGTGCAATGCCTGTATTGATACGCGGTGTAATGCCCAACTCAACAACTTTACGGAGGTCAATGCCGGTGGGCGTCCCGCGAAAATCGAGAGACGGCATCGTGAAGTATTTACTTTCTGCGAAGGTGATCTCGTACATTTCGAGTGTTGCATTCATCGCATCTTTTGGTGTGCCTCCGACAAACGTGACAATCGCAGGCGCGGTTGCCATGGCAAAACCGCCGATGCCCGCCGTTTCCGTAATCGCGCTGTCGCCAATATCTGGATTGGCATCGTCTTGTGAGAAACCTGAGAAAAATAAACCGACTGGAATCTCAGCAGGTGCAGTAAACCACTGCTTCTCGCCAAGCCCGCTCACACGGATTCCAAAGTCCGTACCGTTGCGCGCCATCGTCGTGACAATCGTGCTGCCCTCCACACCATGCGCTGCATCAGTCATTGCCTTGCACGCCGCCATGACAGGATTCAACACGCTCAACGCATTGTCGCCAATAAATTGCAATACCTCAGACAGCGCGGCGCTGTCCTTCATCGTTTTCGCGATCAACGGCGAGATCAATTTCAAATAAATCAGCGAGCCTGCCTTATTACGGTTATGTCCCTCATCGCCCATGTGCAACGCCTCAGCAATTAGCGCACGTATGTCAATTCCGTTCGAACTTGCCAACGCCTCTGCCAACGCAGTGCCAAGCACATCGTTCATCCAATGCAATTTCTTCAACACGTCGTCGCTATACGCACCGTAGCGTAAGACTTTTCCATAGCCCTCATTCAAATTAGAAAAGGATTTATTTCCATGTTCGGCATTCTCCACCACATAAACCTTCATCGAAGCGGATATCACTCCCGCCATCGGTCCAACCGCCCCATGATGGTGACATGAGTCGAATTCGACCTCGCCTCTTTCCACCATTGATGTTGCTTCGGCTTCCGATTTAGCGATTCCTTCAAATAACATTGCACCGATGATCGCTCCCCGCAGCGGACCCGACATCCGCGCCCACTCAATCGGAGGACCCGCGTGCAGAAACAGATTATCTTTCATTCCAGGGATGACATCCCGCGCGGTGGCGACGGCTTTTAAGATCGGGCGGGCTTCCATCATGCGGTTAACGGCAGTTTGATTGGCTTGATCAATATCTATACTCATTTTTTCATCCTTGCCAGAAGAGATGCTAGCTTTTCATTTCCACCCGCAGACGGACGCCATTCCACGTGCACAGCTTGCGCGCCTTGCAAGACGAGACTGTCGTAAAAAGATTCCAATCCGATATTGATGGCTCCGAAAGGCTGAGTTAGTTGTTCGAGATTTACAGGCATCTCCGTGCTCGTCGCCACCTGACTAAAGACCATACTTAACAGGTTTATCGCCTTCGACAGCGTTCGATATACAACCACACCCACAGCTGTCAATTGATTAATTTGCTCATCAATATTCTGAAAATCATCCTCAGTGCCGATCACAATCGCCACGAATTCCAATTCTGGACGTTCCGATTTCAGTTCTGCGATGACCGGAGCCAGTTCACTCGCCGGGTCTGGATGCGCGCCCTCACCTAATACGACATCGAACAATATCAAGCTTACCTCCCGGTCGGCAGCTTCCTGCCGCACTCGGCGGATTCGCAAATCGTTATCGATCATTGGGTGCAAGCGCCCAACCATAAAGAACTCATCACCGAGGTCAATGATCGTATGAGCTTCGCTGTGCAATGGGTCCTTGAGTGCCTGATTGCTTGTGATGGGACCATTCGAGTAAAGCGGGGAGAGCGTTGCCTGGAAACCTAACAGCGCCTCATAGGCCAGAGTACCACCAGAAAATAGACCGCGCAAATATCCATGATTCGGTTGTTTATGTATCGAAAATCCTTCTTCGGCGTTCTGTAATAAATGCACGGCCATTTCAGCCGCTTCATTCAAACTGATGGTGAAATGCAAATTACCTAGTTTATGAGCAGGCGGAGGATAACCGATGAAATCGATCACTATCGGCTTCGGTATGGATTGTGCAGCCGCTAGAAGCGCTGTTGCGACCTCTGACGATGGCGGTTTGGAAATCAGGACGATCACTTTTGTTTCGGGGTCACGTGCCAGTAAATCCAATGCTTGATGAGCGGTGATCGCACCCACCTCCGATTTGAGATCTCGCCCGCCTGTGCCGATGGCATGCGAGATGCCGCCACCGAGGTTGTGAATATGTGTGGTCACAGCCTGCAAGCCCGTGCCTGAGGCACCGACCAGCCCGATCGCTCCCCGGCGAACACGGTTGGCGAATCCCAACCCTGTGCCGTTGATGATGGCTGTGCCGCAGTCAGGTCCCATCACAAGCAGGCCCTTTTCACGCGCGGTCTTCTTCAACGCAATTTCATCTTCAAGCGAGACGTTGTCACTGTAAAGAAAAACATGCTTGTTGAGTTCAAGCGCTTCGCGCGCGACACCCGCCGCATATCGACCCGGGACAGAGATCAACACCCAATTCGCTTCAGGCAATTGTTTTACCGCTGAACTCAAACTGCGTGGACGAAAATCCGGCGACGCGCCAGATGATTTTTTACGCGCAAGTAGCTCATCCACTTTGTCAATGGCAGACGTTGCTGAGTCTTCGGTATCGGCTTTGACAACGATCAACAAATCATCTGGGTTGGCTATGATTGATTCAGGCAAAAGATTGTTCGCGGCAAGTAGTTCACGGTTCGCTGGTGTAGCCATGACGACACCAGCATCCACGACACCCGGCAATTCCAATAATCCGCGTTGCAGTTGCATCAACACGACTGAGTCATAATACGCGCCTGCGCGGATGTTCCATTTGACGACGGTCATATTTTTCTCACAATTTTTTCGATATCTTTTGCATGAGCCAATAGTGATTCATCTGCATTCCATTTGCCGACAATTTGTAATCCCATTGGCAGACCATCTTCATTCTTTGTTGTAGGAATGTTGATGGCTGGGAACCCGATTTGTGTCCATGGCAAGCACATGACTGGGTCGCCTGTGCTGTCGAGTCCTTTTGGTGCAGGACCGATGGCGGGAGGACATATCCACAAGTCAATGTTGTTGTCGTTCATGGTTTGGGTGATTTGATCCCGAAACGCGTCACGGGCTTGAAGGGCATTTTGAAATTGGTCATCGGTAACTTTTTGACCACGCTTGATAAGTTCAGTGAATTTAGGTGAGTAAAGATTCTCGTATTTCTTGAACCATTCTGCATGAACATGTGCGGCATCGTAAGACATGATCCCATCTTGACGATCACGGATCGCTTGATAATCATCCATGACTCGGACGAGGCGTAGTTCGTAGCCCGCGTCCGACAAGGATTGGCAAATTGCGTTGAAGCAGGCTAAGGCGTAGTCAGAAGCGCAGGCAAGATAAGGTCCTTCGGGAATCCCAAGCGTCGGTTTTATATCTGATGAGATAGAGTCATCCCAATTCGTATATAAGATAGGAGCCACTTGTTTCGCGGTAGAAATATCAGGTGTAAAAAATCCAATATGGTCGAGCGTAGGGGAAAGTGGGATAACGCCCGCACGCGAGATGCGCTCGTAGGTTGGTTTCACGCCAACAACACCACAAAACGCGGCAGGGCGAATGACCGAGCCAATGGTTTGCGTGCCGAGGGCAAGATGGCAAAATCCCGCGGCGACCGCCGCAGCTGCCCCACTGCTTGAGCCGCCGGGCGTATGTTCAAGGTTGTGAGGATTGTGCGTGGGACCAGGCGAGAAGTAGGCAAATTCGGTTGTGACCGTCTTGCCCAAAATCAATGCCCCGGCGTTTCTTAAGCGCGACACACTTTCGGCTTCGCGACCTTGTAGAACTTCCGATGGGAGGCGGCTACCTGCCTGTGTGACAAATCCTTCGACATGGAAAATATCTTTGACACCCACGAGGGCTCCAAACAGAGGCGGCTGCTTGGGCGAGTCAGGATAACTGATCACGAGAGCTTCAGCCTCGTCAAACAAGCGCGTAAAACGATCCTGCTCAGGGATGAACGAAAGAACTGAAGGTTCAAACTGCATAAAGCGCGCCTCGACTTGTGATAGAAATTCAGGATAGCTTTGCAAACCCAATTTCAAGCTATCGGTCAAGGAGCGGTAAATTAATGAACGGGGAATCATACGCCTAAACCCTTTTCATCGAATTACTTCATCTTTTCCGCAGCCAGCTTCACTGCATCCACAATGTGTTGATAACCTGTACAGCGACAAAGGTTGCCCGAAAGCGCATGTCGGATTTCATCTTCCGTTGGGTCCGGGTTTTGCTTCAAAAATGGTACAAGGGTCATCAAAATTCCCGGCGTGCAGTAACCGCATTGCAAACCATGTGCTTCCCAGAAGGCTTGCTGGATCGGGTGCAAGTCATCCTTATCCTTTGCCAGTCCTTCGACGGTTGTAATGGCGTGACCATCTGCCTGCACAGCAAAGATCAAACACGAGCGCATGGATTCACCATCGAACAAAATCGTGCAGGCACCGCAGACTCCGTGTTCACAACCGACATGTGTGCCAGTGAGTCCGAGTTCGTGACGCAGGAAATCGCTGAGCAGCAAACGCGGTTCTACTTCGCGCTTGTATTCTTTTTCGTTGACTTTGATCATCACAGAAAATGATTGGGTCATTGCAGGTTTTCCTCCGCGCGCTGCATGGCTTGCTTCAATGCTTTTTTCGTCAACACATTTGCCAAATGATGTTGGAAATTCGGTGAGGTGTGGACATTCCCATAAGGATTGATCTCCTTCTCACTTGCCACAGACGCAGCGGATGCAATCAACGCATCGTTCAGTGTTTCATCCTGCAACATTTGGGCGGCTTCTTTTGCATCCACAGGTCCATCACCAGCGTTCAAATAGACCAGCTTCGCTTGTTTGCATTTCCCATCTTCCAAAGTAACGAGCGCGGCGACTCCCATCAAGGCATAGTCACCCGCACGTGGTGCAACTTCCATGAACGACCAGCCGGTATGTGGTGACATGAACGGCAGTTCGATCTCGACCAGAATTTCATCTGGCTCAAGAGCGGTGGTGAACATCCCAACAAAAAAATCCTGTGCGTTAATCCAGCGCTCGCCTGAAATATTTTTTGCTTTGAGACGAGCATTCAATGCCAGCATCAACACAGGCAACTCCGCAGCTGGGTCGGCATTGACAATACTTCCGCCAATGGTTCCGCGATTTCGGATTTGCGGATGCGCAATAAAAGGTGTGGCTTCTGTCAAAAGCGGGATACGCTTTGCGATAGATGGGTCAAACTCCAAATGTCGTTCGCGCGCCATCGCTCCGATGCGAATGGTCTGCCCATCCTCACGAATAAAACTCAACTCGGCAAGTCGATTCAGGTCGATCAATATACCCGGCTGGACAATGCGAAAATTCATCGCAGGCACAAGGCTTTGTCCGCCCGCGAGTAGCCTGGCGTCGTCACCTTTTTGACTCTTCAATTCCAATGCTTGTTCGAGTGAATCAGGAACATAATATTCAAAGGGAGCAGGTTTCATGAATACGCCTCGATGTTATTTTGTTGGATGTAAATCCGCTTCGACCTTAACTGATAGTTGACTCTGCTTACGATGAGCATTTACCACTTCTGCCATGATCGCCAGCGCGATCTCCTCTGGTGACTGGGCTCCAATATCCAAGCCGATGGGTGCGTGCAAACGCGATAGCTGCGATTCGCTCATGCCATCATTCAATAATCTCTCGCGTCGTTTTGCGTGCGTGGATTTACTACCCAACGCCCCGACATAAAATGCAGGACTGTTCAACGCAATCTTCAACGCCGGGTCATCCAATTTGGGGTCATGCGTGAGCATGGCAATCGCTGTCGAGCGTGTTACCTTGACCTGCTCAAACGCGACATCGGGCCAGTCCTGGATGAGTTGATCCACATGCGGGAAGCGCTCTTTGTTCCCCCAAGCTTTGCGTGGGTCAATGACGATGGTTCGAAAACCAAGTGTTTTCGCCAATGCAGTTAATGAGACAGCAATATGAACTCCCCCGACAATGATCAATGCAGGTGATGGCAGAATGGCTTCCAAAAATATTTCAACATCCTCATTTAAGATGATGCGCTGTGAGATACCATTCGATAAAACATCTTTCGCCAATTTCAACGTGGCGTCATCCCATTCACTGCCAAGGGTCCCCGTTACATTGCCATCTTCGTGCAGCAAGATCTCACGACCCAGGATTTCATCAGGTCCACGTATTATGGTAACTGCAACTGCCTGTTCTTCGTTTTCAATGATAGAACGCAATTCCTTAAATAAATTTTTGTTTAGCGGTTTAACAAAGACATCAATACTGCCCCCGCAAGCCAGCCCAACTTCCCAGGCGGTTTCATCTGCTACGCCAAAATGCAAAAGCTGAGGTCGATCCGTTTTCAACGATTCGATCCCAGCCTCAAAGACTGCGTTCTCCACACATCCGCCGCTGACTGAGCCAATGATCCGCCCATCAGAAGTGAGCGCCATTTTAGCTCCGGTACGACGTGGCGACGATCCCCAGGTTTGTATAACGGTGGCGAGCGCAACCGATGCCCCATCTTTTTGCCAGCGATCCACGTCAGCCAGGATATCGCGCATAGTAAATGTATCAGCTTATCGGTCAGACTGAGTCGTCCGCGGTTTCGATCCGTTTGCGGACTTCGTCATAAAACACACCCGCCAGTTTCTGTGAGACAGGTATCATCAAACGCGAAACGAGACTCGCCAGTTGCCCGGAGACATTGATATCCGCCGTCCAATGTACAACTGTTGAATTATCTGGACCGTCACTGAGACTCATTTCGCTGACTGCATCCGCAGCGCTGCCAGTTGCCGTACCATGCGCTTTTAGTTTTGCACGATTGGGTTCATCCAATTCAAGAATATCCACTTCCCCGCTGAACCGGGCTTTGACTGAGCCCAGCCCGACCGATACCACTCCGTGATAACGTTTCAGTGCCTCGATGGTTTCAATTTTCTCTATTCCGGGAACACACTGCCCGATCTGATTGGGGTCGGTTAGAAAATCCCAAACCTTCTTTCGTGGTGCATGAATCGTGACGTCACCTTTTAATAACATCAGCACTCCCAATAAAGCGCTCAGAGACAGAATCTAATTGAGATAGTTAGTAAAGTTAGTACGATTATAACGCAAGCGGGTGAAACTTTATCGCAATACATGTCCCCATCGATTAGCAGATCTCTCGTTGCACAATGCATGCCTATTACGAAGTTGCCATCAGTACATGCCAAATTGGACTTTAGAAATGAGTTTCGTCACTCTGGCAATTCAATAGTAAATATTGTCCCTTTGCCCGGCACGCCGTCACTCTGCACAGAAATTTCCCCGCCATGCGCCTGGATCAATTGCTTTGTGATCGCCAATCCCAGCCCGCTGTGGACTCGGTCACTGCGCGATTTATCGCCGCGCCAGAAACGGTCGAAGATGAAGGGCAGATCTTCGGATGCGATTCCCGTACCTGTGTCTTTGACCTGGATCCGCACGGTTCGTTTTGACCGGCTCAACGCATCGCTTTTCTCGCCGACAATTGATCCTGTTTCGATGGTGACTCGTCCGCCTGAGGGCGTGTGACGTAGCGCATTCGACACGAGGTTAGACAACACCTGATTGAGCCTGTCGTAATCTGCTGTAATTTCCTGAGATGGGTTGGTAATGTTTGCGGTCAGGTCAATGCCAAGGGACACAGCTTGTGCAGAAAAGCTCGAAGTGAGATCCGTTATCAGGTCAGCGAGCAGGAAGCGGGTGGGATGAAGCGGAAGTTGTCCCGTCTCAGCGAGGGAGAGGGTTTGTAAATCGTTCACGAGGCGGGAGAGTAATTGGGTCTCTTCCAGCGTGTTGTTGATGTGTTCGGAAGTCGGCTGATACACACCGTCGATGATGCCTTCGAGGTTACCCTGAATGATGTGGAGCGGCGTGCGGAGTTCGTGAGCGATATCGGCGGTGAGGTTGCGGCGCTGTTGTTCGGCGCGTTCCAGTTCGCCGACCATTTTGTTGAAGCGCTTGATCAGATCGCTGAACATGTCTGATTTGGATTCGGGCACACGGATGGAAAGATTACCCTCTTCAACCGCGTTGATGGCATCGAAGAGTTGTTCGAGTGGTTTGCCGTAGCGGACATAGAGATTGAAGGCGGTGAAGACGAGCAAGACAACAAGAGCAAAAGGCGCGCCACAAACAAGGAGCCAGATGTTTTGGATGCCAGTGTAGTTTGAGAAGATGAGATATAAGAGCGCCGCGCCACCGCCAACGAAAAGCGAAACGGCCATTAAGAAAAATAGTGCAAATCGGGCAAAGCGACTCATACCACGATGACGTTGAGAAGATGATTCTGGATTGGACATGGCAAGTGTGATGAGTTACGGTTACCTTTCGATGAACCGATAGCCAATACCGTAGACCGTTTCAATCATGGATGCGCCAGATGCGATTTCGAGTTTCTTTCTGAGATTCTTGATATGCGAGTCGACACTGCGGTCTATGCTGGATGTGGTCCCGTGCAGATCGTCCAGCAATTGCTCACGGGTGAGGGTCTGCCCCGGGTGGCTGGCGAGCAGGTGTAAGAGTTTGAATTCGTTGGGCGTGAGTTTGATCGGGCTGCCGTTGAATGTCACGTTGTGTTTCTCAGTGTCGATTTCAAGTCCGCCTGAGCGAATGATGGTTGGCGCTTTGATGTCACCACGCGTTCTGCGCAGGAGTGCGCGCACGCGAGCGATCATTGCGCGAGGGGAGAATGGTTTGGTGATGTAATCATCCGCGCCGATCTCCAAGCCTGTGACCTGATCAATCTCCTCTGAGAGCGCAGTGAGCATGATGATGGGCACATCGCTTTCCCGGCGCAGGATGCGGCAGACTTCGCGTCCGTCAATGTTGGGGAGCATCAGGTCAAGGATGACGAGGTCAGGTTTTTCGCGGCGGGCAGTTGTCAGCGCAGATTGACCGTCGGCGGCGGTGAGGACGCGAAATCCGTTTTTCTCCAGATAATCTCTGGCGAGCCGGGCGACCTTGGGTTCGTCATCTACGACGAGGATGAGGGGAGGCATAAAGTGAGTATAAGATAAAAGATGAATAGAGAGTAGAGAGTGGAAAGTCAACCTTAATCAATCTTGTTCAAGCACTGTGACGTTTTGCCCTGCATATTTTTCATAGAGGTCAGCGCGCCGCTTTCTCCAACCGTCCAGCCCGCCGCGTAGATTCATGACGCGCTTAAAGCCTTTCGCTTTCAAATAATATGAGATCATGACCGAAAGCCCGCCGCCCGGACAATACACCAGAATTTGTTTATCTCTGGGAAGCTGTTTCAGATACTTTTCAACAGATAATGGATTGACCTCATGTGAATTAGGCAGACCCTTGAACTTTTTCCTATCGTCCGGCGGACGTACATCGAGAATATAAGTTTTGTCATCAAACAGGATGTTTTCGTTCAATTGTGCGGGCGCGAGCATGTTGACGAACGAGACTCGGCCTTCAAAATAATCTTGAGCTACTTGTGTCATATACCGAATGTCGCGTGCTGAGGTTTCAGGCCCGAGGCTGATTCGAATGGTCTCCCGCGCGGCTTGATCGGATAAACCGATCGCTTTTAAAACATGGGAGGGGGTATCTTCGCCCGTACTGCACGCCGAACCCGCGGAGACTGCGATCCCACGATAATCCAGCATTCCCATCAACCCGGAATTCTCCACACCCGGAAACGTAATACTAAGCGTGTTCGGCAGGCACTCCGATTCTGTTCCTGGGGAATTGATCACACAATCTGGTTTGATTTCCTTGAGCCGCTGAATCAATTGTCGTTTCAAGTCCCGGATCTGTCCGGCATCTGCCAAAAGTTTTTCCACATCCTGACAAGCGGTGCCAAAGCCGACGATATTGTGGATGCTTTCGGTGCCAGCCCGCAACCCGCTTTCCTGGTGTCCGCCATGCAATAACGGTGTAAATGGGCTACCTTGTTTGACATACAAGGCGCCAATGCCTTTTGGTCCATAGAGTTTGTGCGCCGAAAACGAGGCGTAATCAATATCCAATGCATGGACATCGATCGGTATCTTCCCCAGCGCTTGTACACAATCGGTGAGTACCAAAGCGCCATGCTGTTTGGCGATTTTCGTCACAGCCTTGAGATCTTGAATGACGCCAGTTTCATTATTGGCTACCATGCAACAAACCAGGAAGGTATCGTCATCCACCTGCTTTTCCAATTCCGCGAGCAGTACGCGCCCTTTGTCGTCCACCGGACAATATTCGACAACAACTCCCTGAGTTTCCAGATATGCCAGCGTATTTATCACAGAAGGGTGCTCGATCGGCGTCGAAACTATCTTATTCTTTTTTGGATGGAAGTGGGCGGCGACCGATTTGAGCACGGCATTATTCGATTCGGTTGCGCAAGCAGTAAAAATGACTTCAGATGGGTCAGCGTGAATGGCGTTTGCCACGTGTCCCCGGGCCTTTTCTACTACCTCCGCCGATTTTCTGCCAATGCCATAGAACGACGATGGATTGCCGTAATGGTATTTCAAAGCCTGATCCATTTTGCGGCGGACCTGGTTGCTGACAGGTGTCGTTGCATTATGGTCAAGATAGACTTGCCGGTTGAAACGAATAAGATATTTCAAGAATGCCAGGTATTTGATTTCCATTTGATTACCTCTACGATTATCGCTGTCCGATTCTAGTATACGCGGTTCTGAAGAAAGCGTTGCCGGTGTGAGCTGGGTACAAGCTCGTCATCCATATTGCTCTCGGGCATACCCTTTAAGATCAACCATACTGCCAGAACCATTTCCTGCAAAGCCAGAGGAACCATTAAGATACCCAACTCAATGCCGAACATACCCAGCAAGGGTACAGTCAGATACAAGACAGCTCCAATAAGACCCCAGAGGGACAACCACCGCGGAATGAGTTTTGATTGATGGAACAAGTAGTAGATCATCAGAGCACCTAGGCTGAAAACGATTGCCAAAATTCGATACGTCCAATCAACTGCTTCAAGTAACAGCATCCCTACAGTTTCAAAGGATGAAGCATCTGGTGTACCTGCCTCTACATACGCCCGGCTTAATGGTATGAGCAACAGCCAGCCAACTGCAATGGTGATATAGGCAACCGCCTCCAGCACGCCTCTAAAAACAACCGACCCCAGAGCCAGAGCTTCGTTATATTTCCTGAAGATCGGGAACATCATAATGGGGACCATGGCAAGTGCAAAGCCCATGATGAGCACGAGGAGCGCGCCAATGATGAGTTGGTTTTGATTTGTAGTAACTTCGATCAAGTAACCTGAAGCCTCCAGAATAGGTTGAGTAAAGACAACACTCAGTATGCCTGCAACCGTCCCAATAATGAACAACATCCCCACGATCCTTGCAATCTTTTGATTTGAATTCATCGTATCTCATCCTTTTTCGGCAGAACACCCTGCCAGTTTGAAAAACCTAACTCATCTTAACAACGATCTTCCCCTGCACGTGACCCATGCCGAGGTGGCGCATGGCATCGGCGATCTGTGGCATCGGATAGGTCTTCTCCACAAATGGTTTCACATTGCCGGTTTCGAGCAGGTCTTTGAGGACTAACATATCTTCTCGATTGAATTGAGCAATGAAAAAGGCGAATTTCTGGCTTGAACCCAGCATTGCAAGTCGCATCTTGACGAGGAGACCGAGGGGACCAATGATGGGAATCTTCGGTCCTCCGATGAGGACAAAAGTTGCATTCGGTTTGAGCACACGCTTATATGCAGACCACAGCTGACTCCCGTTGACATTGAGCAACAGGTCGTACCGCTGGTTGCTACGCGTGAAATCTTCCTTGGTGTAATCTACAACATGATCAGCACCAAGCGCACGGGCGTGCGCGACGTTCTTTGTACTGCATACAGCGGTCACTTCGGCTCCGAAAGCTTTGGCGATCTGTATTGCGAATGAGCCTACGCCGCCCGATGCGCCATTGATCAGCACCTTATGCCCCGGCTGAATCTTTCCGTAGTCACGCAATCCTTGCAATGCGGTGAGCGCCGCTGTAGGGACCGCTGCCGCCTCTTCAAATGTGACGTTGGCAGGTTTGTGGGCGATGGCTTTTTTCACGGTCACATACTCAGCATATGCCCCGCCTCTCCCACCGAAGACTTCATCGCCAGGTTTGAAATCCGAGACGTCTTTGCCGACCGCCTCGACCACGCCGGCAAAATCCGCCCCGAGCCGGGTGTCTTTCGGCTTGAAAAGTCCGCCGCCGAGACGAGCAACGAATAGACCAGTCATACCGTACCATTCAGCAATGTTCACAGACGAGGCGCGCACACTCACCAGCACACCGTCATCCGGCACCTCCGGCTTTTCGAGCTCCACGATTTTCAGCACTTCAGGCAGACCATATGATTCGTGAATAACAGCTTTCATGATGTACTCCATTAATTTTTCTACTCTTTAGTCGTTATAAATAAGACAGGCGTCGCTTACTTCCAGACTTCCCATTTGCCTGTTCCGATGGTGGGCAATTTTTCTCCCAGCCATTCATCCATCGAGCCATCGTACACGGCGACGTTGTCGTGCCCGGTCATTAAGTGCGCCATAGCATTAACTGCTGCCGCGATCCCGCCACCACAGTAGGTAATGATGCGTTTATATTTTGACATTTCTTTTAGGCGCAGCGCGAGGGCATCATTGGGTAAGAGGGTATCAAACCCTTGTTTCATATCTCCTTGCATCAAATCCATACATGGGAGGCAGATCGAGCCTGGAATATGCGACGCTTCATAACTTTCAAGAGGCAATACGTCAACAATGGCAACATTGCCATCCTCCCTTGACGTCAGAATTTCTTCTTTGCTGGCGAACACACTGGATCTGAATTGACCTTTAAAAACCGACGGTTCATACTGACGGACCGCCTGTTCGATTTTCCCTCCGGCTTCTTTCCACGCGGACAGCCCTCCGTTGAGAATGCGCACATTATTATGACCTGCATAGTGAAGCACCCACCAGGCCCGAATCGCATAGGGCAGCATTCCACATGCATATACGACAACCTCCGAATCGTTGGATATGCCCGCCCTGCCTATTTGCGCAACAAGTTCATCTTCAGGCAAGATTGTGCACGTATACCGACTGTTGGGGTCTGAAAATCTCTCATGATCAAAATATGCCGCTCCGGGTATATGCCTCTGCACATATACATCGTCGGTGATGGTGGCATCGAATATTCGGATATTTTTGTTATCTTGTTTCTTCAGCAATTCATCCGCTTCGATGATAAAGTTCTTACGATCCATGGCTCAATCTCCTTGGTTGTATTTGTTCTACATACCTACATTCTTACACCCCAAATGTATCAATCCATTGTGTAGGAATTGTGGATGTATATGTCAGAGATTGTGGAGGCTTTGGGAACTTAGGACTGCATTAAATGCCGAGTCGGCATGAAACAAAAAACCGCCTGAACGCGGATTTTTTAATATTGCGAATATCATTATTTCCATATACTTCTGCATTGATCTTCACTTAAATCACCTCATGCTTACCAAATCTGTGAGCGGTTAATTAGAAACATATGGGAAAATAAATCAGGATGGGTTTCGATCCATCCTGATTTGATTGGCAAAGATAAGTCTCTCAATTTTGCTTATCCAATTAGGACATCTTCACAAAACTGGATTTCAACGCAGGGTACAGCTCTTGATATATCGCGTAGGATTTTTGATACACATCCACTTGTGCGGGGTCGGGCAATGTACTCCCCGTGATCTTGACACATGCCTTACACGCGGATGCAACATCACTCCACGTCCCTGCGCCAACGCCAGCGAGCAACGCCGCGCCATATGCGCCGCCCTCCGTCGTATTCACAGTAACGAGTTCTGCGTTCAACACTGAAGCCATGATCTGCCGCCACAGCGCATCCTTCATCCCACCACCTGAAGCGCGGACTTGTGTAACCTCTCCAAGCCCAGCATTTTGAATCAATGTGAACGAATCTTTCAAACCAAATGCCACACCCTCCAGCACGGCACGCGTCATGTGCGCGCGGCTGTGGCGGAGAGTCAAGCCGATGAAAGCGCCACGCGCTAACGGGTCAGGATGAGGCGTGCGTTCCCCAGAAAGATAAGGCAGGAATTGAAGTCCTTCGCTTCCAGCAGGAATCGATTCGGCTTCCTTCAACAAGTCATCGAAACTCATCTCGGGGGCAAGCGTGTCGCGGTACCACTGCAAACTGCCCGCCGCCGAAAGCATCACACCCATGAAATGCCACATTCCCGGCACCGCATGACAAAATGCATGAAGTCTTCCCTCGGGTTCGATCAACGCCAAGGGCGTTGTTGCGAACACCACCCCACTTGTACCAACGGTGAGTCCAACAATGCCAGGCTCAACAGCGCCAACACCTACTGCACCCGCAGCCTGATCGCCTCCGCCCGCTGCAACTGGCGTGCCAACTTTCAAGCCAGTCAGGGATGCTGCTTCTTCAGTTACATAACCCGTGAACTCAGTTCCTTCAAACGTGCGCGGCATCCACGCGCGCGGAATATCCAGCGCAGACAAAACTTCATCTGACCAATCGCGCGCCTGCAAATCAAATAGCACGGTTCCCGCGCCATCGGCTTTATCCATCGCGTATTCGCCGGTTAATTTCAAGCGCACATAATCTTTCGGAAGCAAAACATGTTTTGCTTTTGCGTACACTTCCGGCTCATTCTCTTTCACCCACAAAATTTTCGGCGCGGTGAAACCCGTTAGCGCAACGTTGCCTGTGATCTGAATAAATTTTTCTTTCCCAATGATCTGATGGATCTCATCGCACTGACTCTGCGTACGCTGATCGTTCCACAAGATGGCAGGACGCAAGACGTTGCCATCACCATTGAGCAAGACGAGTCCATGCATCTGCCCCGTCAGACCGACGGTTGCGACTCCTTCTCCACCAATGCCTGCTTTTTCCAAAACGGACTTGATACTCGCTGCCACCGCTTCCCACCACTCGTGCGGATCCTGCTCCGACCAGAGCGGCTTCGGCGTTTGCAGTGTATGCGGTGAAGATGCGACTGCGATTACTTCACCTTTTTCATCAATAAGCAAAGCCTTGCTTGAGGTTGTAGATGTATCAATGCCAAGAAAATACATGGGCGGCTCCTGAGTTGTAAACAGGTACACACGTAGACAGGTACATACGTGTATACTTATTTACCTGTCTACTTTTTTACCGCACGCCAAGCAATACTTCGACTGTCAACTGATCAAGACGTTCGTATTTCAGTCCGCGTGAAGCAATGGCGGAACGATCGAAGGCTTGTCCTTTGAGGGCATTGGCTTTTGCGGTGGAGTATTTGCCAAAGTATTGATTCATCGAGCCATCATCGGCGTTGATTTCGGCGACGATGGATTGAATCTCTTTATCCGCATTCCATTGGGCGGCTTTTTCTTTGAGGATGAGATACGTGCGCATACAACCACGGGCAAAGTCTTTGACGCCTTCATAGTCTTCGGTGCGATAGGTGTGGGCATCAAAGTGACGCGAACTGTCATACTTATTATCTTCAAGCAACTTCACAAGGAAGAACGCACTCTTGAGATTGACCGCCCCAAAACGGAAGTCTTGATCGTAGCGACCAAAGGCTTGGTCGTTGAGGTCAATGTGGAAAAGCTTGCCCGATTCCAAAGCTTGCGCCACGCCGTGGACAAAGTTAAGTCCCGCCATATATTCATGTGCTACTTCGGGGTTCACGCCCACCATTTCAGGGTGGTCAAGTGTGTTGATGAATGCCAGCATGTGACCTGTTGTTGAGTTGTAGATGTCACCGCGCGGTTCGTTGGGCTTGGCTTCTAGGGCAAATTTCAAGTCATATTTTTTGTCATTCACATATTCACAGAGGAAGTTCATTGCTTCGCGTGAACGCTTGATGGCTGTGATGGGGTCTTTGGTGGCATCGCTCTCTGTGCCTTCGCGCCCACCCCAGAAGACGTATATTTTTGCACCGAGTTCGACTCCCAAATCAATGGCGTTCATTGTCTTCTGCAACGCATACGCCCGGACTTTGGAATCGTTCGATGTGAACGCGCCGTCTTTGAAGATGGGTTCTTTGAAGAGATCAGTGGTTGCCATAGGGACGATAACACCCGTATCAGCAAGCGCTTTTTTGAAATCCTTCAAAATCGCATCGCGCTCGGACGGAGTTGCATCAATCGGGATCAAATCGTTGTCGTGGAAGTTGACACCCCACGCGCCGACTTCGCCGAGTAGGCGGACAAGTTCTGCAGGCGATTTGCCTTCCCGCACTGCATATCCGAACGGGTCTGCACCACGATTGCCAACAGTCCAGAGACCGAAGGTGAATTTGTTTTCAGGTTTGGGGGTGTAGTCTGACATGGGGATTCTCCTTTTTATGTTTTCTTTTTAGGCATGTCACCCTGAGCGACAGCGAAGGGTCTCTACGATTATTTCAGAGATTCTTCGCTTCGCTCAGAATGACATTACGCAAATAATTTATTTCACTTCAAACATAGCAGTGACAGGTTTGGACGCTCCTAAATCTTGTCCGCGTTTGGAGGGTGAACAGCCGCCGACTTCGAGTCGGAATTGACCAGGCTCGAGTGTCAACTTGCCATCATCATTATAGAACGACATCATCTCGGGGGTAATGGTGAATGTCAGCTTCTTGCTTTCACCCGCTTTGAGATTGACACGTTCGAAGCCAATGAGGTGATGGAGCGGGACGATGGTCGAGGCGTGGAGGTCGCTCAGGTAGAACTGGGCAACTTCGGCTGAGTCTGATTCGCCGCAGTTGGTCAGAGTCAGGCTGAGGTTGAGAGAATCTACGAGGGCAAGAGTCGGCTTATCGAGTTGTAATTCCGAATAATCGAATTTGCTATAACTCAGACCAAAGCCAAAGGGATAAAGCGGCTCTTCGGTCATGTAGCGATAGGTGCGACCGTTCATGCTGTAATCGTCAAAGGCGGGAAGTTGAGCGAGGGATTTGGGGAAGGTGATGGGCAGTTTGCCCGAGGGCGAGACATCGCCGAAGAGGACATCGGCGACGGCGCGACCGCCCTCCATGCCGGGGTACCAGACGAATAGAATCGCTTCGACCATGTCTTCGATCTCACCCAGGGCAATGGGGCTGCCACCGGTGAGAACAAGGATGATGCGCGCACCGTGAATGGAAAGTTCCTTGATGTAATCAATTTGGCTCTGAGGCAGTGAGATACTTTCACGATCACCATTTTTTGATGAAAGCAGCGACTCGCCCTCTTCCCCCTCGAGGAAAGACGAGTTGCCTGCGCAGACAATCGCGAAATCAGCCGACTGTGCCATTTGCGGTGCCCATGTATTTTTAATTTCACGTGAATGCTTCAACATCGCGCCTGAATGATATTCCATGCCCATGCCTTCAGGGATGCGCCCGGTGAGACCTTCGAGCAATGTGACCATCTGATTGTTGAAACCATAGTAATTGCCGAGTAGAACTTCCATACTCGTGGCAGTGGGACCCGTGACGAAAATCTTTTTGGTGGAAGGTTTGATTGGCAGGATGTTGTTTTTGTTTTTGAGCAGTACAACCGCTTCGGTTGCTGTGCGATAGGCGAGTTGACGATGTTCATTTGATGCAACAACATCGGTTGAGATGGAAGCGAACGGCACATCTTCGGCAGGGTCGAACATGCCGAGTTTGAAGCGTGTGAGCAGAGTGCGTTCGAGGGCACGATCCACCAAGGCTTCGGTGGTATCGCCGCGTTCAATGGCTGTGGGGATTTCGTTGAAGACGTGGTCGCACCCGAGGTCACATCCATATTTCAGAGCGAGCGCCGCAGAGTCCGCCGCATCTTCTGTGACCTCATGATGGAGGTGGAAATCTGACAGAGCCATACAATCTGAAACGACATGCCCGTCAAAGCCCCACTCACCACGCAGAATATCATCGAGCAAAAGTTTGCTGGCGCAACAGACTTCATCCAACGTGCGGTTGTATGCGCCCATCACTGATTCAACTTTTGCTTCTGTTACTAATTTCTTGAAAGCTGGCAAATAAGTATCGTACAGTTCACGTTTCGTCACGATGGCATTGAAGGAGTGGCGGTCTTTTTCTGGTCCAGAGTGAACCGCATAATGTTTGGCACACGCCGCCGCTTTGAGATATTTAGGGTCGTCGCCCTGCAAGCCGCGCACAAATGCAGATGCCATCTCGCCTGTGAAGAATGGGTCTTCGCCCCAGGTTTCTTGCCCACGCCCCCAACGCGGGTCGCGGAAGATGTTGACGTTCGGCGACCAGAACGTGAGTCCCTGATATTGAAGTGTATATCCGTTGCGGCGAAGTGCGGCATGATATTTGGCGCGTCCTTCATCGCTGATGGCGGTCGCCACTTGATGAATCAATTCCTTGTCCCAGGTCGCCGCCATCGCAATCGCCTGCGGAAAGACGGTGGCACATCCATTGCGGGCGACGCCATGAAGCGCTTCGCTCCAATAGTTGTAGGCGAGAATGTTCAGGCGAGGAACTGCGTGCGCAGGATGACTCATCAAGCCGACTTTTTCTTCAAGCGTCATGCGCCCCACCAAATCCTTGGCACGCTCAGCAAATGAGAGTGATGTGTCGAGATAGTTAAGTTTTTCTGTAGTGTTGTCCACGCTCATGGAGCGCTCCTTATGAAAGTGTCCGCTAATCCACGCTAATCTGCGCTAATCTTTTGAGCATTTGAGAAATCAATTTACAAATCCCAATTCATTGAACAACTTGGGACTGGCGCGAAGCCAGAAGGGTTGTTTGGTTTCGGTCTTCCAGCTTTTGATAATTTCATCTTTCAATTGAATGTCATTGATATATGTCACGGCACGCACAACATCGTTGTTCTCAGCTACAAATTGAAAGAAGGGTACAAACCATTCATCCCAACTTGCGTCTTGCGGTTTTGCCGTGAGCATCACGGGCTTAAGATGTTCGCGAGCAAACTGGATTGTCGCTTCAACGGGCTTTCCATCGCAATAGGAAATCCCCACCCAATCGACAAATTCATCACCAGGATACCAACCTTCGATATTGGATTCGTCACACGAATTGGATTGCCACACGAGAGCAACGTTCGTACTACCTTTAGCCTGAATCCGCTCATGGAATTTTTTCCACGCTGACACATACACATCAGGCGCATACTTGTTTGCAGGGTCATCGAATCCATATCCTAAACGGAGGAACACGGGGCGGTTGTAGGATGTTAACGTATCGAGCAATGCATCAATCTTTGCATCAGCACTTCCCGCCACAATATCATTGATTGAATCTTTCAAGTCCATGCCGACAGATAAGGTGCTCTTGGGATATTTCCCTGCGAGATAATTCAAATCGTCAATACCATGTAAATCCAACGAAATATTTACTGCCACACCGCCAGGCGCTGTAACAGTTGAGTCGAAATATGCATCTACACTCTCTGCATCCTGCCCAACCAGCAATAAGGCGTGTCCTGTTGGCGGAGCAAATTTTCCTGTGACTTCGGGCTTAGAGGTTGGGAAGATTTGCCCCTCGGGCGCAGTGCCCGGCTCATAGATGCGGAAGTTCCCGCTGACTTGCAACAAGCCCAACATCATCAGCAAACCATCGTAATAACGATATTGACCCGTCGGCAGAGGTTGATCCCATAAGGCTTGCACAAACGGTTCGCCGATCTCACGGTCAGCGGCGAGGGCGGCGACTGCATTCGTTGCCATCAAGCCTGAGGAGCGATGCCCTACTTGAGGTTCACCCGTCAAATAATATTCAGCCTTGTAATCATCCATTCCTTGTGAGGCGAAGAATTTTAGCAAGCGATTGGATTGTTCCACGTGCCATTCGCTGGGGCGGAACCAGACGTAGTCTATACCGACGTTTGCGCCGACACGGAAGGCATCATAGCGGAAGTTACCGTTATATTCATCATCATAAGGCTTGCCGTCGAAGTAGGAATAGTTTGGCGCAAGTCCCGTTTGCAGGTGGACAGATTTGGGAAGATATTCACGGCTGGCTATAACGGCGTCCGCCCAGAAGTCGTTATCCTTGTCTGCCCATAATGCCCAGAGTTCGTAATAATGAGGCATATGATACGAAGGGTCGGTGAATTGCGAATTCTGTCCCAGTTGCGGGACGAAGACCACCTGTTTAGTTTCGGGGTCAAAGAGGTCGGTGGCGAGGTCCCCACGATCATCGTCATGCAATGCCGTATCCAAAATAGCCTGTGCTTCGGCGCGGTAGTTGCCGAAGGTGCCTTCACCGCTACCCCAACGCCCGTCTGCGAAGAACAAGGCAGTAATGAACCAGACTTCCCCATCGGAGGCGGGGTTGGCGGCGAGTTGGGTGCCGTCCGTTTTGCAATGCCAGGCGAAATAGCCTTTGTAGCCGCCCTCGGTTTGGTACATGTAGGTTTTCGTCCATTTCCAGAGGCGGTCGAATTCTTCCTTCTTATTTAACTGCACAGCGATCATCATGCCATAAGACATGCCTTCGCTGCGCACATCTTCGTTGGCGATATCGGAGATGTATGCCATATCCGAGCCAACGGGATAGTAAACGCGTTCGGTTGAATCGTCGCCGTAGAAGAGTTGATTGAAGGCAGAGTCTATCTTCGCTTGCATCTCTGTGTCGCTTTTGCCGAGGTAGTCTTTGAAGAGATTGGGATACAAACCCGTCTCGAAGGCGGGTTTGGCAGGAACAGGTGTGGAGGGAGAGTCGGTTTGAGTCACAGTGACAGGCTCGGGCGTGGAGGGTGATCCGCAGGAGGAGAGGATGAGGGAGAGAAAAAGAATAGAAGCAAGAAAATGTTGACGTAAGTACAAGGTTTCAATCCTATTTAATTCTGGAGTCAGGGAGCTCGCTCCCGACATGTCAATCAGCAAGCTGATTGACTCCAGAGCTATATTCGAACCAATCGAAGTCAGCATGGTTCGTGCTGGGCTGACCGTTACTACTGGCATACATTGCAATATAGGCGCCAACGAAACCGCCAGCGACGGGCGTGCTGAGAATGCGTCCATCCATGTTTTCGGCGAGCACCTGCCATTGACCGTCCGTTGAAAAATAAAAGCTATATCTTTGTTCGTGCGCTGTCACTTTGAGTGTGTAACGATTGGCACGCAAAGGTTGCGTTGCGATGATTTCATCTTTTCCGTGCGAACGTTTGATGAGGCGAATAATATTTTCGTTTTCGTGCATGACGACAAAACGAAAATGAAAATCGTTGTTTTGGATGAGGGCAAGTCCCGCACATTCATCGGCTTGCGGCGTGAACTCAAACTCCGTTTGCACCGTGAAATCAATGTGTTGTTGCCTGCGCCCCACAAAACTGGGATTGCTCTGTTCCGTAAGGTGTTGCGGGCGCAATTTCAAACAAAGAAAACCAGGGTGTTCAGTGAGTGAATAAAACTCATCGCGAGGTGTGCGCAGAAAATTCCAGTGATAGGCAAGTGTTGTGTCATTGAAGTCTTCACGTGCGGGGGTCGCATCCCAAACATGTTCGGGCAGATTGGGTGCAGGATATTCAAACTCTACACGTCCCGTGCCAGGGCTGAAAATGAGGAACTCATCCTCCCAGCGCACGGGCACAAGGAACGTCTCGCGCCCAAGATTATAGTAATAACCGCCATACGGACGCATCGCCAGCAGAACCGCCCACCATTCGCCGTTCTGCGTTTCAACAAGGTCAGCATGACCCGTGCCAACGATCGGATAATCCAACCCAAGATGACGATGCGTGAGAATGGGATTGCCGCGATACGTTTCGTACGGTCCCGTAATATTTTTACTGCGAACGACTGTCACCGCATGATGATGCGCTGTCCCGCCTTCGGCGATAAGCAGGTAATAATATCCGTTGACTTTATAGATGTGCGGCGCCTCCGCCCACACCACGCCTTTGACTGCGCCATCCCACAACACAGTCACTTCACCGACGAGCTTCATCTTTTCAAGATCCAACTCCTGGAGAAAGATTTCCGTGTGCCCGGTGTAATATCCATCTTCATTCAGACGCGTGCCAACGTACCAACATTTTCCATCATCATCGAAGAGCAAGGACGGATCAATTCCATCTGCATCAAGCCAATACGGTTCGCTCCATGGACCTTGAGGCTGGGTTGCTGTTACGATGAAGTTTCCCCGCCCCGTCTTTCCATCTACGAGCGTGTTGATGACGTAGAACGTTCCGTTGTGATGACGGATGGTTGGGGCGTATAAGCCACCTGAGGGACGCACCTCATCGAGGTCAAGTTGGGAGGGACGGTCGAGGACATGACCAATTTGATGCCAGTGAATCAGGTCTCGGCTGTGAAAGATCGGAAGTCCAGGAAAGTATTCAAAGGTAGATGTGACGAGGTAATAGTCTTCGCCAACCCTGCAAATGGAAGGGTCGGGGTAACAGCCTGGCAATATCGGATTGCAAAAGGTTCTTTCCATTCGAGAGAATTATCCTTTGACCGCTCCCGCGGTAAGACCAGAGACGATCTGCCGCTCAGCCAATAGATAGAAGGTAATCGTTGGTAAGGCTGAAAGGGCGACAAATGCAGATACAAGTGACAAGTCCTGTCCATATTGCCCCTGGAATTGCATTGTGCCAAGAGGCAGAGTCCACAACTTGTCGCTGTTGAGTACCACGAGAGGCACAAGCAGGTCATTCCAGCTCATGATCATTGTCAGTGCGGCAACAGCGGCGAGGGCGGGCTTGGCAAGTGGAAGCAGAACCCGCCAGAAAAAATCGAAAGCGGTACAGCCATCAATGTAAGCTGCATCCTGCAATTCGGCTGGAATGGCGGTGAAAAAACCGCGCAGGATCATGATATTGCCTGACAATTGGAATGCCGTCTGTACGATAATGACTCCCCAAATGTTGTCAATCAAATCCATCTGGCGCAGAACAAAATATACAGGCAGGATGGCAACATTGATCGGGAACATCAGTCCCAGGGTGAATAGATTGAATGCCCAATTCTTTCCGCGAAAATCCATACGGGCAAAAACAAAGGCGGCAAGACTACATATGACAACCACGCCAAATGTAACAGAGAGCATCACCACAAGGCTGTTACGCATCATTTGCCAGAACGAGTATGAGGGCTGTCCCAAAATTAAAGTGATGTTTTCCCAGCGCGGAGGAATGGGCAGTGCATAAGGATGTGATAAAAGTTCGCCGCGCGTTTTAAGAGCGCCAAAAACCAGTATCACAATGGGGACGAAAACGACCACAACAATGATCGAAAGAATGAGATATTGAAAAATTCTTGTTGCGAATTTGGATTTTCTCATGACTTCATCCTTTTAGAGACCGGTCAAATAATCGGGTTGACGCGTCAGACGCTGATAGATCAGGGAAAAGATCAGGCAGAGTAAAAACATATAGATCGCCACCGCAGACCCATAACCGAGCTGGAAGCGTACAAATCCGAAGCGATACATATATGTTGCCATCGTCTCGCTCGCATTGACAGGTCCACCCTTGGTCATGATCCAAACCAGAATGAATTGTTGTATCGAGCCGAGGACAGACAGATAGACAGATGTCCGAATGGTACTGCCAAGCAAGGGCAGGGTAATATAGAAAAAATTTTGAATCGAGTTGGCTCCATCAATGCGCCCAGCTTCTTCGACTTCAGTAGGAATATTTTGCAAGCCTGTCATGAATAACAACATGTGATAGCCAAAATATTTCCACGTCAGCGCGGCAAAAATTGACAGTAGCACCAGGTCCGTATTACCGAGCCAAGCCTGTGACTCTCCCCCAAAAAACATTATGACAGCATTGACAAAGCCGCGTTCCGGATCAGGGTTTAAGATGAACAGCCACATGAGGGCAGCGATCACTTCGGAAAGAACATAAGGCAGAAAAAAGATGGTTCGGAAAATGACGCGACCGGGCAGATCACGCCCCACTAGTACCGCCAGCGCCAGCGACAACGGAAGTTGAGCAAAAAGGGATAAAGCGATGATCAGAAGCCCGTTCCGCAGTGCGATCATGAACACTTTATCTTTAAGAATGTTCTTGAAGTTATCCAGACCAACAAAGTCTACAGCGGGACCAAACCCTTTCCAATTGAAAAGGCTGTAATAAATGGATTGGAAGATGGGATAAATGACAAAGAGCAGGAAAAGAACAATTGCGGGCAACAGGAACAGGAATATAACCAGATTGTCCTGAAACCTGCGTGGAGAGCCTGATCCCCGTTGTAATTTAAAGATATTCGGAATGGCTGGAAGTGACTGCATAAAGGAAACTCCTTGCCTAAAAGGCGAAGAAAAGGTGCGGGGATCGAGGTAGACCTCAATCCCCGCACAATACTATTCAATGCAATTTACTTTAGTTCCTGCGCGGCAGAATCTTCGATTGCCTGTGCAGCTTGTTCTGGGGTTAACGTGCCTGCGAAAATGCCCTGAACACTGTCATTAATCACAGAGCCCATGGCTGGCGGCAGCGCCTGGTCATAGTACAACTGGAAGTACTTCGCGTTTGCCAGACTCTGCTGGAGCGTAACCATCAGAGGATCGCTCATGCCAACTTCACCGCCTTTTACAACAGGGATGGCAACATTGATCGCGACCAATGCCTGTTGCGCTTCTGCGGTGGTCAGGAATTTGACGAAGTCAATGGCTTCTGGGGAGGCATTCTTACCAATCGCAAATCCGTTGCCACCGCCTACAGCATCACCGGGATCACCAGCGCCGCCCTCAACCATCGGGAAGGGGAACCAACCGAGGTTGTCGCCGATGCCCAACTTGTCTTCGCTGTTGTCTTTTTGAACAGCTGGAGCCCACTGTCCCATCAATTCCATGGCGGCTTTGCCATTGCCCATGACTGTGGCTTCATCACCATAGGTAGCGCCAAGGAAACCATCCTGGAAGGGTTCGAGGGCAACCAATTCCTGGAGCATCACACCAGCCTTGACAAAGGATTCATCCGTGAAGGAACCGGTACGCAGAAGCGCGCCTTCAAAGTTAGCCTTGCCACCCAGGCGGGTGACGAGGTAAGCCCACATGTGCATACCCGGCCACTTGTCACCTTCACCGAGAGCGATAGGGGTAATGCCGGCGGCTTTGAGCTTCGTTACGTCTTCAAGTAATTCAGCCCATGTAGTGGGAGGAGCGTCAATGCCAGCCTGCGCGAAGAGATCTTTGTTGTACCAGAAACCGATCATGCCCATATCCCAAGGGACGCCATAGTTCTGATCCTTGTAAGCATATACACCCAACGCACCGGGCGCAAAGGTATTGCGCCACGCACCGCCATCTGCATCGAGATCAGCGGTAATATCTTTGAGCAAACCAGCATTAGCATACTCATTCATCACACCGCCGCCCCAGCTCTGGAAGATGTCAGGCGGTTCACCAGATTGCATGACGGTTGTCAGTTTGGTCTTAAATGCTTCGTTTTCCAAGACTGTAATTTCAATGTTGACATTCGGATGAGCAGCCATATATTCATCCGCCAGTTTTTGCCAGACAGCTTTATGTTCTTCTGCAGTCGAGATGTGCCACCAGGTAACAGTGACTTTGTCTGCCGCAGCTGGAGCATCGGTTGCAGCGGCTGGGGCATCAGTTGCCGCAGGTGCATCCGGCTCAGTTTGCGGGGCTTCTGTGGCAGCGCCACCGCAAGCAGTAAGTACAAAAGCCGCTACGATCAAAAGGCTCAAAATGATGTAAATCTTGCGAGACATTTTCTTCTCCTTTTAGTTAGGTTCTTAACGAGTTATACTAGCGGCGTGCGGAGTTAAACCCTCCACACGAATGCGCAGGTCTTCCTTCCATCCGTCCAAGGTCGAAGAGAAGACCTGCAATTTACTTCCGAACAACTTGCGCTCTCACCTCCTTTCGATCTCCAAAAGTAATTGCAAAGCCGGTATGAATCAAAAATGGTTATTGCACATCAACGACCTCACGGCACGAGTTACGAATGACAAGCCGGGTTTGCATTCTATATGTCTGATCTTCAAGCGGTATGCCGTTGATGATCTTGATCAGCATTTGCGTCGCCACATACCCCATCTCTGAAATGAACTGATCCACCGTCGTCAACCCCATATATTTCGATTCAGTAATATTGTCGAAGCCGATGACAGATAGATCTTCAGGGATCCGAATCCCCAGCTCCTCTGCCAACTGAAAAACACCCATCGCCATCTGATCATTGGAGGCAAATATGGCCGTGGGAGGATTCTCAAGCGCAAGCAGTTCCCGCGCACCGCTGATACCTGTTTCAGTGGTGTAATCGCCGGAAGCGATCAATTTCTCATCAATGGGAATGCCTGCTGTTTCAAGCGCTGCCCGATAACCCATTAAACGACGGTTTGAACTTTCCAATTCCGCACGTCCGCTGATGAACCCGATACGCTTGTGTCCCAGCCCCATCAGATAATCCATCGCCTCCAGCGCGCCCTGATAATTGGTCGCATGGACAGCTGGATAATTCGGATTACTTGCCAGCGGATCGATCGAAACAATTGGCGCATCCATACTGAACTCACCTGCTACAGGCGCCACAATAATGACACCATCTGATATGGAGTTTGTCAGGAGGGAAACATATTTTTGTTCGTGAGAAGCTCGTCCACTTTTCCGCACATCGCCGGTCGTATACACCAACAGGTCAAATTCAGATTCAGCAATGGCACGGTTTACCCCCTTCATCACTTCGATCGCAAACGGATAGGCAATATCTGGCATGATCAACCCCACCAGGTTTTTCTTATGACTCCGCATACTGCGCGCCGCCAAATTGGTGGTATAGCCCAGATTCTCGATCACCGAAAGGATGCGCTCCTGCGTATCACTCGCAACGTCCACCCTGCCGTTGAGCACACGCGAAACCGTCGAAATAGACACCTTCGCCTTTTTCGCAACATCCTGAATTGTCACCGTTCGTTTTTTCTTCTGCATACCAATTCCTGATCAAAAATGATAGAATAGCGGTATCGTTACCGGTAACGATACCGCTATTATTGCACATCCCGAAAAAAAAGTCAACATATTTTAAGGTTCACCCTTTTGGGTAATGGACAGGAGACCATGGACGCATCTACATCCATCTTTGACAACATCTTCGATGTTCAGACTCACGCCTCAGGACCTACGGGACGCCTGCCTCTCGAACCCGGTTTTTTAACCAACGCCCCCAGCGGACACGTCTTCGGCTGGACCCAAGACGCGGCAATGGGCTGGAGTCCTAGCGACTTGGGAAAAGATGAATATCTTATCCTCAGCACCCAAGGCGGCATCCGCGCAGAAGATGGCTCCCCCATCGCGCTTGGCTATCACACTGGTCATTATGAAGTAGGTCTCCTTGCCCAAGCCGCTGCATATGAAATCAAGCAGCACAACGCGATTCCATTTGCAGGCTTCGTCAGCGATCCATGTGACGGACGCACCCAAGGCACCTCCGGCATGATGGACAGTCTCGCCTACCGCAACGACGCGGCGACAGTGTTGCGAAGATTGATTCGTTCGTTGCCAACTCGAAAAGGTGTACTTGGCATTGCTACTTGTGATAAAGGTCTACCCGCCATGATGATGGCACTCGCCGCGCAGAGATCATTGCCATGCGTTATCGTCCCAGGTGGTGTGACCTTGTTGCCAAAACAAGGCGAAGACGCTGGCAAAATTCAATCATTAGGCGCGCGCTTCGCACACGGACTTATCACACTCGAAGAAGCCTCTGATCTGGGATGCCATGCCTGCGCATCGCCCGGAGGTGGCTGTCAGTTCCTTGGAACAGCAGCAACCAGCCAGGTTGTGGCAGAGGCGTTGGGATTATCCGTCACACATTCCGCGTTGGCACCGTCGGGTCAGGCGATTTGGTTGGACATGGCAAAGCGATCCGCATGTGCACTAATCGAAATGTCATCACAAAACATAACCACCAGCGACATCCTCACCGAAGACTCGATCCACAACGCGATGGTTGTCCACGCCGCATTCGGCGGAAGCACAAACTTGTTGTTGCATATTCCCGCAATTGCCCACGCCGCAAAATTACCACGCCCCACAGTGGACGATTGGTCACACATCAACCGTGCAACTCCGCGCCTTGTAGATGTAATGCCAAACGGACCGACTGGCTATGGCACAGTGCAAGTCTTCCTCGCGGGCGGCGTACCTGAAGTGATGTTGCATTTGCGTGAATTAGGATTACTGAAATTGAACGTTCGCACTGTGAACGGAAATACACTCGGCGAAGCACTTAATGAATGGGAGCATAGCGAGCGCCGCCAAAAACTCCGCCAGCGACTTCAGGAATTGGATGATATTGATCCCGATGATGTAATCATGAATCCAACCAAGGCACATGAGCGCGGACTAACCAGCACGATCACTTTTCTGACAGGCAATCTCGCGCCGCAAGGAGCCGTCATCAAAAGTACAGCCATTGACCGCAACGTTGTGGATGCGGATGGCGTCTATCACAAGACAGGTCCTGCCCGCGTCTTCACCAGTGAACGCGCTGCCATCGCAGCTGTCAAAGGCTTAAGCGAGAATCCCGTCAAGGCGGGCGATATTATTGCGCTTATCGGTTGCGGACCCTTAGGCACGGGCATGGAAGAGACATATCAATTAACTTCAGCGTTGAAATATTTGCCGCACGGAAAAACCATCGCGTTGATCACCGATGCACGCTTCAGCGGTGTAAGTACAGGCGCATGCATCGGGCATGTTGGGCCCGAGGCGCTGGCAGGAGGTCCGCTTGGGAAGTTGCGGGATGGGGACATGATTCAGATTGTCATTGACCGAGTCAATCTTTCAGGAAGCATCAACTTCATTGGCGAAAGCGACAGACGCTTTGAGGCTGACGAAGGAGAGAAAATATTAGCGAAACGTTCACCTCATCCAAATCTGGGACCCAACCCAGAATTACCAGATGACACACGCTTATGGGCGGCGCTACAAAACCTTAGCGGTGGCACGTGGGGTGGATGCGTATATGATGTAGATATGATCATTGAGAAGTTGACGTAATGCGAGATTTATCTCGCTTTTGCAAGTTGCGACATTCATGTCGCGATACAACGGAGGCACACCATGCTACTCACAAGACACAAAACAATAGACGGATCACGCTGGGCACTGGATGGTCATTTCCTGCCGCCAAGCACTAACTTGAGTACTCTGCTCGAGATGCGCCGTGCAGAAATGTTTCAGGCACTGAAAACTTTATCGAAAGCCGAAGTAGCCATCGGTGAGATAGAAGCGCCGATTGATCCGCATCAAGAAGTGTGGGCGGCGGGCGTCACCTATTTGCGAAGCCGCGACGCACGCAAAGCGGAATCCACAGTGGCGGATATGTATCAAAAAGTCTATGAAGCGGAACGCCCTGAAATTTTTTCGAAGTCAATCGGCTGGCGTGTTTCGGGCAATGGAGCGCCGATACGCATCCGCAAGGACAGCCAGTGGAATGTGCCTGAACCCGAGTTGGTTTTGGTGATCAATGGCCAGCGTGAGATCGTTGGTTATTGTGCAGGGAATGATGTTTCGTCGCGTGATATCGAGGGCGAGAATCCGCTATATTTGCCACAGGCAAAGATCTATAACGGCTCGTGTGCGTTAGGACATGGAATTTGGATTTGCGAACCAAATGAAATAAAAGATATCCCGATACGATTGCAAGTGCAACGCACCAACAAATCGATTTTCAACGGCGAAGCAAACACCTCGACCATGAAGCGGACCTTGCCTGAACTAGTTGAGTTTCTCACTCGCGAATTGGATTTCCCACAGGGCGTCTTTTTGATGACCGGGACTTGTCTTGTGCCAGATGGTGACTTTACTTTACAGCCCGATGATGTGGTTGTGATCCATGTGGGTGAGTTGAAGATTGAAAATCGAGTACAAGTTTGAATCAAAATATTCTTCCCAATAACGTGCCCATGAACGCCGAAATCAAGATGAACCGTATGATCGAGACAACAATCATTGTCGTAAAAGTGGATAACATCCAGCTAACAAATCAGTAATTCAGAACGACTCTACAAATGCGATATACCTAACGAATAAACCTTAAAGGCTTCAATGTGAACCTCAATACAATTCAGATTGGCAATCTTCTATTTCAGCTATTACTAGTGAGCAGAAAGCATTACTAACGCAAATAACCCTGGAATAATTGTTTCAGCTTTCTTGAGGTTGGATGGTTTGCCAATGCCAACCGTCTTCATGCCCGCACGAAGGGCTGCTTCGATACCCGCTTCGGCGTCTTCGAAGACTACACATTCAGCTGGCGGGACATTAAGTTCTTCTGCAGCTCGCAGGAAAACTTCGGGATCTGGTTTGGCTTTGGTAACTTTGTTTCCATCTACGATAGCATCAAAAAGAGAAGCAATGCCAAGGCGCTCAAGGATGAGTGGAGTGTTTTTGGATGCGGACCCGATCGCCGTTTTGACACCTTTAGCGCGGATGCTTTCCACATACTCGACCACACCAGGAAGGATTTCAGATGAGTCCATGTGGCTTATGTAATCTACATACCAGTTGTTTTTTTGAGTCGCTATTTGAGTTTTGGTTACGTCATCAAGATCTAGCCCGCCGATCTCGAGCAGGATTTCCAGCGAGCGAACGCGACTGACGCCTTTAAGACGTTCGTTATCCGTTTCAGTAAAGTCGATGCCAAGATGATTAGCAAGACGCTTCCAAGCGAGGTAATGGTATTTGGCTGTGTCAACGATAACGCCATCGAGGTCGAAGATGGCGGCGCGCATTTCTCGGATCATGAGGGGTTCCTTTTTAACCATGAAGGACACTAAAGTCACAAAGGGATGGATTAAGCGAGGGGGATATTGACTTCCCCAGTTATAGGTAATGAATAAATCGACTCTCCTACTGAAACAGTAATAGGGATATCTAATGGTTTCAATAGTTTGATGTCGATACTTTTGTTCGTCAGCGCGATCTTCAGTTTTTGTCCGTGCAACATGAATGGGACGATGACTTGTTCCCAATGAGCAGGGAGATGTGGATTGATGGAAATGATGTTATCCATGCAATGGATTCCGCACAAGCCGAAGACTGCCGACATCCACGCGCCACCGTTGCCTGCGGGATGTGTCCCACCAATGTATAAAGTACCGACGTATTGTTTACCTTTGCCGTTCAGATCAATTGTGGCAGTTTTCATGAAATACCTATACGCCCAGTCCACTTTGCCAAGTTGAGCGGCGATGAGCGAATAGGAACAGGCGCTCAGGCTGGAGCCATGCTCGGTACGGGGTTCGTAGTATTCCCAGTTGGTGGATTTAGTCTCAAGAGTGTAGCGCTCGCCAAAGAGGTATATCATCAGAACCACGTCTGCCTGCTTGATGATCTGTGTGGTGGTGGCAAGTCCGTTCCCACCGCCGAAGTATTCATGCGGATGCAGTTTGCGCTCGACCAGATTCTTTAGCGGAAGATTCTCCAGCGTGAAATAATTGTCAAATTGCGGGATCAGGTGATCGGTCGGGTTTGAATCGGGCAGATAAAGGTCAGGGATAATGTCATTGATAAATGCAAGATCAGACTCGAAGCCAAGAGTCGCTTTCAATCCCGCAAAAAAGTCCGGAGAATTTTGTTCGAGAAGGTCCGCAACTTTTTGACAGACTTCCAATGTGTTTGCGACCATGCGATTGGTATAAGCGTTGTTATGGACACGTTCGTGGTACTCATCAGGACCCGTGATGTCGAGAATTTCGTAACGATGTTTGTCGGGATTGAAATAGACATAGGACAAAAAGAAACGCGCACACTCGAAGACAACTTCCGCGCCGCCATCACGCCAAATGGACGCGTCGCCCGTCAACGAAAAATATTGCCAGAAGGCGTAAACGACATCGGCACTGATGTGAACCTGCTTGTCACGGAAATAGGTACGCATGGGACGATTGGTAAACACATCAGTGACATTGAAGAGCGTGCAGGCATCATCACCCGTGTCCTGACTCTCCCAGGCATAGAATGCGCCGCGATAACCATATTCATGTGCCTTGCGTCGTGCGCCATCGAGCGTATGATATCGATAGAGCAAAAGATTGCGCGCAAGATCTGGGAAAGCATGCGTGAAAAATGGGAGCATGAAAATTTCGGTATCCCAAAAGATCGCGCCTTTATACATTTGTCCCGACATGCCACGCGCAGGAATGGAAGCACGCTCAGTGTGTGTGGGGACAATCGCAAGCAGATGATACATGCTGAAGCGCAAAGCTTGTTGTGCCTCTTCATCGCCAACGATTTGAATATCGCAGGCTTCCCAACGTTGCGACCAAAGTGCAGAATGTTCATTGAGCAGTCTGTCAAAACCGATGGATGCGGCTTGTTGACAGAGTTGGTGGCTGGTATCAAAGGAATTGGACGTATCGAGTCCCGTGACATGCGAGACGAATTTATAAAATGTAAATGTGTCTTGAAGGTTGACTTGGCGGAACTGACGAAATGATTTCGTGATTGTCTCATCCATATGTTCAACCGGGCACACGACACTTTCAGATACAACTATCGGAACAGCATTTTCATGAGTGATGGCACATACCGAGATGATGCCATCTTTCTCACAGGTATCCATCGCTCGCAAATGTGGACCGTTGATGTCCCACACATCGCCGTCAATGCCTGTACGAATATCGATTACACATTCACGATCTGCACTGATGGAATATTCCATACAAATGAGATGATGACGCGCCAAACTGGCGAAACGCCGTGAGCGAACTATGATGCAATTACCATCGGATGCTTCGAAGGTAGTCTCGCGTGTGTGAACGGCGTTTTGCATGTCAATGCTTTGAGTATGGTATACGACATTACTTGTCAACGCATGAAGCGGTTCGCCCTTGTAGCTAACTTGCACAAAACATCCATTGGGTAAATTGACAGGTTCGCGCCATTGGTCACCAACGCGGTCATATAGACCAGAGACAATCGTGGCAGTTTTCTGTTCCTTGTTGAACTCTTCTAACGTACCTCGATACCCGATGTAGCCATTGCCGATCAAGAATTTATTGCCCTGACGGTCAATGTCATCTGGAGTGAGTTGATTCGTTTCCGTGATGTTCCAGTCCATATGAAGTCCGATCTATTCACCACAAAGGGAACAAAGGGTCACAAAGGAAGAAAAAACAAAGGTTTTCCTTCGTGCACCTTAGTGACCCATTGTGGTAGAAAAATTAAATCTCGATCGAGATACCTTCTCGATTTACTTCCAGCACCTGCCCACAGACTTTCACGTTGACAGGTTCCCCGTCTGTTACGCAGAATATCGCTTCCTCTTGTGAAACTTCCACGCGAATTACTGAACCATGATATGTGACTTGGAAGCTATAACCATTCCAGTGTTCAGGGATGGATGGCTTGAATAAGAGGATGTCTCCATCCGAGCGCATCCCGCCAAAGCCGTAGATGATATTCATCCATGCAGCGGCGATGGAGGTGGTGTGAATCCCTTCATGGGTGTTGCGGTTGTAATTGTCCAGGTCAATGCGTGTGGCAAAGTGGAAGAAATCAAATGCTTCCTGGTGCCGTCCCAGTTCAGATGCGAGTATCGAATGTACCGAAGGTGAAAGCGATGACTCATGAATACAACGCGGTTCGTAGTAATCGTAGTTTGCCTGTTTCTCTTCCAAGGAAAAAGATTGGTTATACAAAAGCATAAACATCAACACATCGGGTTGCTTGATCATGTCATTGCGATAAATGCGGTCATATGACCAGTGGTGGTAGAGCGGGAAATCTTCCACAGGAATCGCATCTATATCGATATGCGGGAGATTGAAAAAGCCTTCGTGCTGTTCGTAGAGTTTTGTCTCAGGGTCATATGGAATAAACATTTCTTCTGCCATATGCCGCCACTGATTCAATTCATCCTGTGAACATCCGAATGCAGACAAATCCGTTCCATCCAAAACTTGCAGAGCGAACTCAAACGTCCGCTTTGCCATGTAATTGGTATAGGCATTGTTGTTCACCATCATTTGAAATTCATCGGGTCCCATCACCGCGTAATAACCGAATTTGCCTTTTGCGGACCACTGTCCACGACTGGCAAGGAAGCGGCAGACCTGCACCAACAACTCCGCGCCTTCTGTGCGCAGGAATGTCGCATCACCCGTCACATTTACATAATGCCAGATGCCATACGCCACGGCTGTCGTCGGCTGGAACTGTAAACTTGCATGCTGCCACAGCGTGCAACTCTCCGTGCCGTCACTGGTAGCAATGGGAAAGCACGCTCCCTCGCAATCCAAATCCCTCGCGCGTGCCATTGCCTGCGGAAGAGTTTTATATCGAAAATCGAGCAATGCCTTTGCCGCTTTTGGATTGCTGAATAAATAGAACGGCAGGCAGTACGTCTCCGTATCCCAAAACGCGTTACCGTTATATGCTTCGCCTGTCAGTCCCTTCGCGCCGATATTCGCGCCATCGATCACGCCGCGATACGTCTGTTGCATTTGGAAAATACAAAAACGAATGCCCTGCTGCGTATCGGCATCGCCGTCAATCGTGATGTCCGACTTCGCCCAGAAATTATTCCAATAGGCGCGATTACTCTCAAGCACTTCATCATATTGTTTTGTGGACGTCTGTAACTGGGATATCCCCTGCTCCCAAGCCTCATCTAACGCCTGTTTCGGATTCCGCTCCGAGCACAGCGCAACAGGCTTCCCGATCACTGATTCTCGACCCTCAGCCACATCCACCTTCAAGCGGACTCCCACAAACTTCTCCGCTTCAATGGGAGTTTGCTCAGCCTCTGCGTAAACTTTCATCCCTGCGAACAGACGATGCTTGATATTCTTCGTCACACAGAGCAGGGCGTTATTCTCTTTTCGCACGCAATCCCAGAAGTTTTGGTTGAACATTCGATGTGGTATTGAAAAATCCAATCCCATCGTCAGCGTGACCTTGCCTGAAAAGTTCAATGGCGTGATATGGATCTGCTGACAAGCCAGTTCTTCTGTTTCCATACTGAGCAATCGCAGGAAAACAAGTTTCAACTTCTTACCTGTCCCTGTTTCCCAGACAAATTCGCGCCGCAATTCACCAGTGCGAAAATTCAGTTCACGGTAAAAGTCAGAGAATTTGCTTTTTGCGAGATCAAGCGTTTCGCCGTCTATTTCGATACGTGTATATAACCAGTTGACCGTATTGACCATAAACGCCAAACGATTCGAGATACCTTTGTATGCCATCCCTTCGGTAAAGCGTTCTTCATAGATACCGTTTAGATAAACACCCACCAGACTCTTGCCTGAATACCCTTCGTCAAAGAATCCGCGCACACCCTGATGTTCGTTGGATAATGAAAATAATGATTCCGAGACTTCGCTTCTATCGGGGTGAAATCCTTCTTCGATGATCTTCCAGGGATCCACACATAAATATTTATCGGCTACCTTTGCCATCCATAACTCCTGATACCACCCGCCGAACACATTAGACGGGAATGATTTCTTGTTGAACGTTCAACCTTCTTCTCAAAAAAAGAGAGACTTACGCGGTCTCTCTTGAAACCAAACTCACCGGCAGGATCAAACGACTGCCAAGCGATGTCTTTTTATTCAGTATTTTCAACAATGTCTTTGTTGCCGTCTCACCCTTCTCGAAGATGGACTGATCGATGGTGGTTAGTTCGGGAAAAACCTGTCGCCCAATATAAATATTATCGAAGCCGACCAGCCCAAAGTCCCGCCCGACGCGAATACCTTTTTTTTGCATCCCATGCAGAATTCCAACCGCCACCATATCTTCCGTGCAAAAGGCAGCGTCGAATCCCTGGGCGGCAAGCAAGTCCGCAAATTGGAGTCCTGCCTCGAAGGGAGTACCAGTTTTATCGAAAATGTATTCCTTTAAACCCGCCTCTTTGAGTGCGCTTTTGTAGCCATCATAGCGCTTTTGCATCAAAGGTCCTGTGAGTTCAACGCCACAGAGCGCGATCTTTTTATAGCCTTTTGAAACCAGTTCCTGCCCGCCAAGATAGCCGCCAGCCTCATCATCCGAGTTAATATAGGAGAAATTAGGGTAATTTCCGCGTGAATAGTTGTCAATCAGGACAATGGGAATGGCTTTGGAGTTCAGATCTTTCAAGAAACTCTGGTCATATTCGCCGACTGCCAGAATGCCATCTACGTTGCGGGCATCGATCCATTCGCTCACTTGGGTGAGTTTTTCCTTGTATGGCACTGAGAAAATGATGAGATCGTAATACGCTTCATCCCGCAGAACAGAATAGACGCTATCCATGATGATGTTGTAAAAGGGACTGTTGGTCAGCGTGTTCGTGTCAACATAAGAGGGAAGGATCATCCCGATCAAGCGCGACTGATTGGTGATCAACGAGCGTGCCGCTAGGTTGGGTTTATAGCCAAGTTTCTTCGACGCGGTCAACACTGCCTTACGGGTTTCCTCGGAATAGTTTCCTTTTCCGCTGAATACATTGGAGACCGTTGTACGGGAGACCTTAGCTTCTTTGGCAACATCGATAACAGTGATACTCATAGGGATTCCATAGTTGAACGTTCAACATTATTATCGGAGAAAAAATGTTTTTTGTCAAGTAATTGGTTGAAATTGTACGTTCTTTTCAACTTTTAGAAACCTTATCTAATTGCTCACGCGCATATTCACGCACCATCCCAAGCATTTTGAAACGCGGCTCCTCATCTGCACATGGAGTTTGCTCGAGCAGGGACTGATCGATGAGGGCAGCTATTCCAGCCTGAACGTTTTCAATATCACATTTTGATTCAGCGTCATGAATGGTGAAATCTACAGGGAATGCAGAGAGCTGACAAAAAAAGTTTTGCAAATCCAGTGAAAGCAGATCAAAGCTCCAATCGAGCATAGCACGCATGGTCTGCTGATGCGGCGGCATCATTTTGGATCCCTGACTCAGAAAATCCAGTCGATTGTTGGATAAACTTAACATGGCTTGCGGCGAATAATATTTGATCTGGTAGGCAGCTAATTCGATCGCTAAAGGCAAACCTTCCATACGCTGACATAGTTCTGTGACTGCTTCCACATTTTCATTGTTTAGGGAAAAATTGGGATTTACCGCCTGCGCCCGCTGAACAAATAAAGTCACGGCTGGTGATTGCGCCCAGAGCTGTTGACCCTTTACGGATTCAATATCCGCAATTGTCAATGGGGGGACAACGAACTCGTGTTCACCATAAATCTGCAGCGTTGTACGGCTTGTGACAATGATTTTTAATCGGGGAGAAGCGGCAAGTAGTTCAGAGACCAGCCTCCGGGCAGGCAGGAGGCGTTCAAAATTGTCCAAAATGAGCAAAATGTCGCGGTTTTGGAGTACTTTCTTAAGGGCAGAAGTCTTTCCATCCTTCGCGCCAAGTTTTTGGGCAATGGCTGTCGCAACCATTGCTGGGTCATCCAGGCTCGATAACTCAACAAAACACGTTTCATATTCCAAACGACGGGCAAGCTCAATACTCAAACGAGTTTTACCGATCCCACCAGGTCCGAGCAATGTCAATAAGCGGACGTCTTCACGGGCGATCAGACGGGTGAGCATTTGAATGGTATTTTCCACACCAATAAGGTTTGTGAGTGGCGTAGGTAGATTGCTTTGAAAGAGCGGGGCAACCTCAGGGTAAGCATCGACAACTTCAAATTCCCAATGATTTAAAGCTTGAACGACGGCAGCTATCAGTTCACGCAATTGGTAAAAATAGGTGGCGCGGCTGATATTCAATTTGTCAGCATAAACATCTGCAACTGATTCTGGAGTGGAAAGGACCACATCGAGTATGCGACGATGACTGGGTTGAAATGGATAGTTCTGCAAATAATCAATGACAACCTTTAAACCACCGCGTTTTCCGATCCAGGATTGCCATGGATCGTGCTGAATCAACCGCACAGGAAAGCGCGGAAAGTGAAGCAGGGCTTTGACGTGTTCGTCATCCCAGACAGCGCTGATTGGCAAACGATGTTCAGTGATCGACTCCATCGCGCACATATTACCATATTTTTGTTGAACGTTCAACTATATTTAGACTATACTTAGACCACGCTGGTTTTATTTGTTTATATACTGTGTTCAAGATAAGGTATCAAAACCCGATAAGTATTGATTGGGAACACCCTTATCAAATATTGTTTGTCCTACATATGAAAAGGAGAAGTAAAACACCATGAAAGTTAAATCGTCCGCTCTGTTTCTTAACATCATCCTGCTGTTTGCGTTGATCCTCAGCGCATGCGGCGCCGCGGCCCCCACAGAAGCACCTGCCGCAGCAACGGATGCCCCAGCTGCCGCCACCGAAGCTCCGGTTGCTGCTACTGAAGCCCCTGTCGTAGTGGATGCACCTGCTGGAACTATCCCCTTCCCCGCTGAAATTGCTGGCGGTCGCCCGGTTGAAATCAGCGTAGTAGGCATCCCCACGGAAGCCAACCCCACCGGTCTTGCGGACTGGAACGCGGCTGTTGCTCGTTTCCAAGCCAAGTACCCCAATGTGACTGTCACGGGCAATGATTACATTTATGCTCCAGACACCTTCCCCGCGCTTGTCGCTGGCGACCAGGTGCCGACCGTCTTCCAGGGCTATCTCACTGACCGTGACTTGATGGTTGGTCAGGGTCTTGCTGCTGATCTCACCAGCTTTTACAAAGCCACAAAACTTGATGAGGTCTATAACTCCAATCTGCTGTCACTGGTATCTTCAGATGGCAAGATCTATGGCATGCCGATCGAAGCGTACGTGATGGGTTTGGCATATAACATTCAGATGCTCAAAGATGCTGGTTACGATGCTCCCCCCACAACCTGGGAAGAGCTGGGACCCATGGCTCAGAAGCTCACCAATCGTGATGCTGGCGTCGCCGGGTTCTCATTCATCCGCGGTGAAGCGCACCAGGCTGGCTGGCACGGAACGGTTATTGCCTACAACTTTGGTCTCGATGATGCCGCTATCGTTACCAAGGGCGCTGATGGAAAGTATGCCGCTGGTTTCGATAACGCTCAAACACTCGCTGCATTGAACTACATCAAAGACTTGCAGTGGAAGTACGATGCACTCCCCCGCGAACTGCTTGAATGGCCCACCAACGGTGAAGTTCTCGCCACCGGTAATGCCGCCATGGTTTTGATGGCTGGCGGACAGTTGGAATGGATCAAACAGACCTATCCCGATGTGGACATGAACCAGTTCGGCTTTGCTCCATTGCCCGCTGGACCCGATGGCAAGATGGTTTCCCTCGGCGGTGGTGATGTGGCTTTTATCAATGCCAAGGCAACCCCGGATGAGATCGAAGCTGGTTTCTACTATCGCCTGTTCGTACAATTCGATGAAGGTGAAGTAATCGCCAAATACGAAGCTGTCAAAACCAACCCGACCGCAGTAATCGGCGAGCCGAGCTACCCGATCTATGTTGGGCCTTTCCAGGACAAGATCGCAGAACTCACCAAACAATATGCGAATCTCCCAGTGGAGAACTATGATCTGTTCAACAGCGCACAGATCGGTCTCCAGAATGAACCGCAGATCGCTGGTCAGGATTACTATGCCGCATTAGGCAACGTTGTCAGCTTGATCGTCACCGACGAGAACACTGACCCGGCTGCTGCCCTTACAGAGGCTGCCCAGGTTTTCCAGACGAACGTTCTCGATCAACTGAAATAAGCTTTTGAAAAAAGGTTAATTTTGTTGGAAGAGATGGCATGGACTGACGTCATCTCTTCCAACAATTTCCCATATAATCAGTCTCAGATAAATAATCAGCAATTTGTCATTATCCAATTTATTTTTTTGCAAACATGTCTTTCAGTTTGACCCTCGAATTTTTCTGAACCCGTAAGGAAATCGTAAATATGACCACTACAATGACAGCCATCGACACGGTCAAAACGACATCAAGACGGCGCATCAACTGGCAAAAACAGGGAGTTGCCTATTTATTCCTCCTACCCGCATTGATCGTCTTCACCCTGGTCACCTGGTACCCGATCGTGAGCACCATTCTATATAGTTTTCAAAAGGTGAATGTTGCCGGCTTCCAGGGTTGGGTTGGGTTTTCTAATTATGTCCGCATGTTCGGCAACCCCATTTTTTATACAGCCTGGAAGAATACTCTCGTTTATGTCTTGCTAAGTCTTGTCATGGGTGCCATGGTTCCCATTGTTCTGGCATTGATCATCAATGAAATGCGCGGACTTTCCTCCTTCTTCCAAACCATTGTCTATCTTCCCACCCTGATACCCATCGCCGTTGGATTGATCGTTTGGCGGCAGATCTATGCACCGACGGGCGGCATCCTAAACAGCTTGCTAAAACTTGTGGACATTGCGCCGCAACTATGGCTACAAGATCCGCACTTAGCGAAACCAGCTTTAATTATCATTATGACCTGGGTTGGAGCAGGAGGAGCAACATTACTATATCTGTATGCGCTTCGCGAAATTCCTCCAGAGCTTTTTGAAGCCGCAGAGCTGGATGGTTTCACTGTCTTTCAGCGTATTCGCTATATCGCCCTACCCCTTCTACGTAGTAGGATACAAATCATGCTTGTGTTGCAGGTTATTACCGTGGCACAGGTATTCACCGAGCCATTCATTTTGACCAATGGCGGACCTGCCAGCAGCACTACTTCCCCTGTTCTGGAAATTTATAACATTGCCTTTACACGCACGGATTTCGGGTTGGCATCGGCGTGGGGTGTATCCATGTTACTAGCTTTATCGCTCTTCTCGGTGCTGTACGTTGTGTTCACCAGAGAAGACCTGAGCAAAGGTTAAACATCATGAACAACCGTGGCATCATGTCAAATGCAGAGTGGCGTTCGCCGCTCGGACGATTCATCAGATTTTTTTATCTCATCATTCTGTTGCTCGTCAGCATATTGGTAATCTTTCCATTTATATTCTCGTTCACTGCCGGGTTGCATAACAGCATCGACGTCGTCAAGCCAGGTATTCATTTATGGCCCAAGATACCGCTCTGGGGCAACTACCTTGATGCATGGCAGCGTTTCAAGATCAGTAGATTATTCCTCAACACAGCCATTGCCGCAGGTGGAGGCGTGATCGCACAACTGGTCGTTTCTTCGCTCGCTGCCTACAGCCTTTCGCGCCTCAACCCTATTGGCAAGAATATTATCCGCGCCATCATATTGATCACCATGGCTGTACCCGGAATCGTCTACCTGGTTCCCCGTTATGTTGTCATCGCAAAAATGGGGCTGGTCGATAATTTCCTTGGTCTGTGGATTCCATACGCAGCAAGTTCCTTTATGATCCTGGTACTAAATAATGCTTTCGATCAAATTCCCCGCGATCTCTATGAGGCAGCTCAAATAGACGGTGCTTCCGAGATCCGCATGTTCACCAGCATCACGATCCCACTTTCATCTTCCGTCCTGATGGTGCTCGGGCTATTTGCATTCATCGGATTTTGGGGAGATTTTCTGTGGCCGTTTTTGATCCTGCGCCAATCTGACCTCCAGACAATTTCAGTGCGCTTGTATACGCTGACCCGCGGCTTCCCGTTAAACCTTTATATGGCTGCATCTTTCATCGCCATGATCCCCCCAAGCATTGCCGCCTTCTATTTACAGCAACATGCTCCAAAGGGCGGACTCACCATCTAAAATGTTTCATCGCTTAATTTGCTTCATACTCCTCCTCCTTTTGCTTGCGGGATGTGCCGGGACTCAAACGGATTGGGCAACCGTTGAACCCGGCACATCCCCCACGGCTCTGCCCACACCGATGCCTGCTACTGCTACGAAAGACCTTCCCCCCACTGAAACCTTTCCCACTGTCCGCATCAAGAACGCGGAGACCGGGACATATCTTTACGAAAAAGAGGGTCAAGCTCAATTGGGAGATATCTCAGACGATTCGTCATTCTGGGTTGTTGAGAATCATCAAGGCGCGAAACGTTTTCAAAATAAAGCCAGCGGAAATTATCTGTCCATTGAACATCTCGAACAATATGTTGAAGTCATCCCCATCTTCTCTGATTGGATGAGTCCACGCTGGACGCTCGTCGGTGACCCATCGCAGAGTTCGATAGTGATTCGCAACGTGTGGCATAACTGGCAAATCTTGTATGTAGAAGATGGACAAGTCAAATACGAAAATGTTTCTGATAAAAACGATAATGCCCACTGGTTTTTGGAATCTGCCGATGGAGTTGCTCTAGCCGCAAGTACAGCAACTCCTATCTTTGTCATTCCACCTGCGACAAATCCAATTGGCAGTCGCGGAGCAAACGTTCCGTGGATCGAATATGAAGTAGAGAACGAAACGACGAATGGAGAAGTCCTTGTCCCTGATAGAACGTTCGGCACTATCGCAGCCGAATCGTCAGGGCGCAGTGCCGTTAAGTTGGACAAGGCTGGGGCGTATGTCCAATTCACATCGAAAGCAGAAGCAAATTCGGTCGTAGTCCGATTCGTGATTCCAGATTCAGAAGATGGCAAGGGACTTGAGTCTAGTATAAGCTTGTATGTGGATAACGTCTTCCGTCAGAAAATCCAATTGACTTCAAAATATGCATGGTCATATGGTGGCGAGGCAGAGACGTTCAATATTCCGAAAGCGGGCAGTGCGCATCACTTTTATGATGAGGCACGCGCGTTGGTTGGAGATATTCCCGCAGGTGCGACGGTCAAATTGCAAGTGGATGAAGATGACACAGCCGAGTACTATGTGATTGACTTGATCGATTTGGAGCAGGTCGCGCCACCGCTGACGAAGCCAGATGGTTTTATTTCAATCGAAGAGTGTGGCGCCGTGCCAAACAGCGGAGAGGATGCAGGCGTTGCGATTCAGGCTTGCATCTACAAAGCACGCGCCGAGAAAAAAGGCGTGTGGATTCCAGTGGGGATGTTTGAAAGTGAGAAACATGGATTCGATGTGGATGGCGTCACGATCCAGGGCGCGGGGATGTGGTATTCCACTATCCATGGAAAATATGCGCGCTTCAATTGCACGGGCGATCATTGCCGCTTCGCTGATTTTGCCATTCTAGGCGAGACGATTCTGCGTGACGATAAATCTCCTGAAAACGGATTCAATGGCAACGCCGGAACCGGTTCGCAATTGGAAAACATTTGGGTCGAACATACAAAAGTTGGCTTCTGGGTTAGCAGCGGGACGAATGGACTGGTCATTAAGAATAGCCGCTTCCGTAACCTGTTTGCAGATGGAATCAACTTCTGTAATGGCACGAGCAATTCTCTTGTTGAGAATTCACACTTCCGCAACACAGGCGATGATGCGCTGGCTTCGTGGTCTCCCAAAGGCGACCCAGTCAACACCGGCAATGTCTTCCGCTTCAACACGGTGCAGATCCCTTGGCGTGCAAATTGCTTTGCAATCTACGGCGGCAAGGATAATCGCATCGAAGATAATCTTTGCTACGATGTGGTCACGTATCCAGGTATTCTCATTGCCCAACAATTCAACTCAAATCCGTTTGAAGGAAATACTTTTGTTCAACGCAATTCACTGATCCGCACGGGTGGACCAATGTTCAATCTCAAACATGGCGCGTTGAAGATCTGGTCTGCACAGGGTGAGATCACCGGCTTGATCGTTAACGATACCTTGATCGACTCCCCCACCTTCAGCGGACTTCAACTGGATGGTGGTTATGCGATCACTTCCGCAAGTTTTGAAAACATGGAAATCATCAACGCTGGCACAGACGGCATTGCTCTGAGTTCAACCTTATCTGGCGATGCAAGTTTCACATTCATCACCGTCAGCGATTCAGCGAAGAGTAATTTTCTCAATTATTCACCCAAACTGAAATTCACGATCACTTTTGGTGAAGGGAATGTTGGTTGGCAATTTCCGTAGTAATGTCATTCTGAGCGACTGAAATGAGCGAAGAATCTCTCATCAGGCTTGAAACTTTCTTGGCGAAACAGAGATTCTTCGCCGCTCCACGGCTCAGAATGACACAACTAAATTTTGAATGTCAACATCCCACCTCCAAAAACTATTCTCCCAAGCCTTTATCCTAGGCGGTTCACCATGCAGCGGCAAAAGCACCGTCGCTGAAATGCTCTCTGCCCAATACAGATTCTACTACTACAAAGCGGACGATCACGAATCGGAACATATGCGTCGCAGTCGACCTGACCGTCAACCCATTATGTCCCAATATGCCAAAATGAAATGAGATGAGGTCTGGTCACAGGCACTTGAAAAACTGCTGGCTGATGAAATGGACTATTACCACGAACGCTTCCCGTTCATTCTCGATGACTTAAGCCAAATCCATTCAGAAAAACCTGTCATTCTCGAAGGCGCAGCGTTCTTGCCCGAATTGATCGCCCAATTTCCAGTAAAACGCGAAAATGTTGTATTCATGATTCCCACACTAGAATTTCAACTCCATCATTACAGTCAACGCTCATGGATTCAATCTATCCTGAAAGAATGCCACGACCCCAAACTAGCATTTGACAACTGGATGAAGCGCGACAACCTGTTCGGCAAAAAAGTAACTCACCAGGCAAACAATCTTGGCTTTCGAGTCATTCGTGTGGACGGTTCTATTGACATGCAAACACAATTCGAAGCGATACAGATTCAATTTAGATTGAAATCCAAGACAATCTCTTTGAACTCACTATAGAGTCATTGATACACTGAGAAAAATCAAAAAGTCTCTGTGTCTTCGCCTCTCCACCGTACGCAACGCAGATCGGATCGTTGTGCTCGAACATGGTCACATCGTTGAAATAGGAACTCATGCTGAACTACTCGAACGCAAGGGAGTCTATGCCCGCCTGCAAATACAACGGACCAGGAAACCAAAATGAATGATCACATCTGGAACCAGCAGAAGGATGCTATATGTGCAGTTTTCCCAGTCGAACTTTTCCACATCCGCGCCTAGGGCTTTCCGCCCTCTTTCAATCAAATGCGTGGCAGAGGATCCAGCCTTCCGCCATGGCGACTTGTATGGAGTAAAATGTTCAAGGTTGCGGAGAACAAATATGGCATACAAGGTTTTCTTTGTTGAAGATGAAATCATCACTCGCGAGGGGATACGCGATAATGTGGACTGGCAGGCGAATGGTTTTGAGTTTTGCGGTGAGGCGTCTGATGGTGAGATGGCGCTCCCGCTCCTGCGTGCAGCCCAACCGGATGTACTTATTACCGATATCAAGATGCCGTTCATGGATGGTCTGCAACTCAGCAAGATCGTACGGGAACGCATGCCTCGGGTGAAAATCATCATCCTTAGTGGTCACGACGAATTTGAATATGCCCAAAAGGCTATTGGGTTGGGAATTACAGATTATCTTCTAAAGCCTGTTACCGTTCAGAAATTACAGTCCGTTCTACAGAAATTGACCGCCCAACTTGATCAGGAACGAAAAGAACAGGACAATCTGAAAAAACTTCGAGAAGAGGTGGAAGATAACCGGGCAACACGCCGCGAGAAACTTTTGTTCAATCTCGTCGTGGGAGCGGTTTCCCCAATGGATGCAATTGAAAAGGGTCAGCTATTGGGACTTGACTTGAGCGCCCGCCTTTATCTGGTTGTGGTCGTAAAAATCGAACTTGGCGATCGCACAGAGCAATACGATCACGATGAATATCAGCAGATCCAGCGAGTTCTTACCGGATTGGCGGAGAAAAACCCGGATATTTTTGTATTGAAAAGGGATTGGGGTGACCTTATTCTGATCATGAAAGGGAACACAACAGAATATCTCGAGGAGGAACGCGACCTACTTCTCGTGGAGATCAGGCAGGTGCTGGCAAAGACCCGTTACAAACTCACCATTGGCGTGGGTGCCTCAAAAGATCGTATTGCCGATATCCGCCAATCGTTTGTCGAAGCGCTGATGAACATCCAGAATCCGATCCGCGGAAATGATGGCTCTGGCTTGAATCAGGCTGTTGATCGCACCGAATTGCTCAAGCTGGATAAATCGGCTATCGATGATTATCTGCGATTTGGCTCAAAAGACCAGTTCGACGAATTCTTCAATGTATATATTGGTCCGCTGGGTGAAACAGCATTGAAATCGGCGTTGATCAAAAATTATATTTTTGTCGATGTCATACTGGCTACGGCCAAACTCGTAAACGAATTGGGCGGCGAGATCGACAAGGTGATTCCTGAATTGAATTCGATCGAAGCCATTCTGTCAAACGTCAAATCGGTGGAGCAACTGCGGGAACAGGCTTGTAAAATTCTTTCCGTTGGGCTGGTTTATCGAGACAGTCGTCCCAATGGTCAGCATCAAAACCTAATCCGTCAGGCAAAAGAGTACATGGAGCAACGCTACACAGACCCTGATCTCACATTGAATGATGTAGCTGCCCGTGCAAATCTCAGTCCCAGCCACTTTAGTTCTGTGTTCAGCCAGGAAACGAGCCAGACCTTCAAGGAATATCTGACGGAGATCCGTATCAACAAGGCAAAGGAATTACTGCGCATGACCACCTTGAGGTCAACCGATATTGCCTATCAGGTCGGTTATAACGATCCGCATTATTTCAGTTCTGTCTTTAAAAAGAATACCGGTGTTTCACCCATCGAATTTCGATCGCAGGTGTAGTTGCCGTATCAGGAGAGCGACATGACCCAAAAAACTGCAGCACCTGGTTTTAGACAGTTTCTCAGCAGGATCAGCAGGCAGGCCCATTCGACAACCAGGGCTCCACTCAGATATTTGGGATGGCTGGCGGATCTTGTAGGCGGCATTAACCTCTCGATCCAGGCCAAGATCCTGGCGGCATTGTGCATCGTCATTTTTCTGATGGGCACCACAAACGTCGTCTCCATGCTGCAGGTGTTGAGTTACAGCCGGCAATATGATGCCATTATCACCAACATCACCACCGCTAATAGTATCAGCGGCAGCATCAAGCCGGATATCGACAACGAAATGTGGAAGATCGTTGCCGGCAAAATAAAGTTCTCAGAGGGGAAACAATACGAGATCCTGGATAACGTCAATACAAAAGTTCTCTGGATGATGGAGAATACAGATTCAAAGCGGGCCAAGGTCAAGCTGGATCTGATCCTGCGGACGGTGCAATCACTGCATGAATATGTCGATCAGATGGGGGACAGGGTTGCCCACAACAGCACGGCTGCTGAAAACGAAGCCGTGCTCGAAGATATCCGTTTCGCCACTTCCGTATTAGAGGAGGTCGTACAGAACTACGTTCTGTACGAAGTGAATCGCACAGAGGGCCAGTACCAGGCCATGCGTGAAGGCTACGTCCGCTGGCAGACCTTCTCCATCATTCTGATCTTCAGCGCCGTTGCCTTTTCGGTTGTGGCCGCCTGGGGACTGTCCAAAAGCATCTATACTCCCATCAAGAAATTACATGATGTGACCACCACTATCACCAAGAACGACCTGCAAGCCCTCATGACAAGCGATAATGTGGATGAGATCACTGAACTGGGCATGAGCTTTAATATCATGATCGGCAAGATCAAGGAACTGTTGGATTCCAAGATCAAGGAGCAGGAGAATCTCAAGAGGGCCGAACTGCGCGCCCTGCAGGCCCAGATCAATCCCCATTTTCTGTATAATACCCTTGATACGATCATCTGGATGGCAGAATCCAAAAAGACAGACCAGGTCGTTAAGATCGTCACCGCGCTCTCGAGTTTCTTCCGCATCAGCCTGAGCAAAGGCATGGACTGGATCACCATTGGTGAGGAGGTGGAACGTATCAAAAGCTACCTGACGATCCAGAAGATGCGCTACCGCGACATCCTGGACTTCAAGATCGAAGTCGATGAAGCTGTGGCCGAGAACACCATCCTGAAGTTGATCCTCCAGCCACTGGTGGAGAACGCTCTCTATCACGGCATCAAGAACAAACGCCAGGGGGGCACGATCTTTGTGCGTGCCAGACGCAAAGGCAGCGATGAAATTCTGCTCGAAGTGGAGGACAATGGTATCGGCTTCACGCCAGAAAAACTGGCTCAACTCCGCGCTGAGTTGGAAGACGACTCGGGTGACATCAAACTCGAAAGCGGCTTTGGCATTGGCAATGTCAACAAGCGCATCCGGCTCTATTATGGAAAGCCATACGGTCTCTCCGTTGAAAGTGAATACACCACCGGAACTTTGGTGACCCTCGTGATTCCCGCCAAAATGGAGACAGCCCCCCAGGCCGGGAACTCTGCGGTCCATGCTCCAGTAAACGAAAAAATTGAGGAGCACATCGCATGAAGACTTCACGCATTTTGCTTTTTTTTGTGATGTGCACCGCTCTTCTTGGACCTCTGGCCTGCACTCGCCAAACTTCACCATTCACTCCTCAGCCTAGTTCCGGTAGTGAATCCAAGCCTCAGAAGACGTATGAAGACTTGATCGTAGGCTATGCCCAATTGGGAGCCGAAAGCGAGTGGCGCGTGGCAAATACAATATCCATCAAGGAAACAGCGGAGCAGCTGGGCGTAGAACTGCGTTTCCTCGATGCCCAGCAAAAGCAGGACAACCAGATCGAGGCCGTGCGTAAGTTCATTGTCCAGAGGGTGGATGTGATCGGTATTTCGCCCATTGTCGAAACCGGGTGGTTCGAGGTCTTTCAGGAAGCCAAAGATGCCGGCATTCCCATCATTCTTGTGGACAGGCGCGCAGACGTATCGGAAGACCTGTATGTATCCTATCTAGGTTCAAATTTTCTTGAAGAAGGCCGTAATGCGGCCCGAGTCATGGCAGACCTTGTAAATGGGGATGCGAACATCGTCGAGTTAGTGGGCACAATTGACTCCGCCCCGGCCAATGACCGGTATAGGGGTTTTCGGGAGATTCTCAGGGATTATCCTGGGATGCAGATCATTGATTCAGAATCGGGCGATTTTACACGCGCCCGGGGCAGGGAGGTGATGGCGGTTTTCTTGCAGGAGCATGGGGACATGATCACAGCCGTTTACGCCCATAATGACGATATGGCGCTTGGCGCGATCCAGGCTATCGAGGAATACGGACTCAAACCCGGGGTGGATATCAAGATCGTTTCCGTGGATGCCGCCCGGGGGGCGTTCGAAGCGATGATCGCTGGCAAATTAAATGCCACTGTTGAGTGTAATCCTCTGTTGGGACCTCAGTTCTTTGAGCTGGCATTGAAAGTGGTCAATGGTGAGCCATACCCCAGATGGGTTCCATCCATTGAAAGCATTTTCTTTCCGGAAGATGCCAGTGAGATTTTGCCGACGCGTAAATACTAATGCATAACTTGCTGAAGGTTTGTTTCATATCATTTGAGAATGTGACAACAACCTTCGGCAAGTTTTCTGGTCATCGAAAGAAATTCGACTCTTTTCCAAAAAAATTCGTCACCCAATTGGGTGACGAATTTTCTATCCGTACAAGTAATGAAAAAATCAACCTCTTCCTAAAAAGATAACATGGATTTTTAGGGTGTCAGGTTGTATCCTATAGATGGTTCGTACTGTTATCGATAACATTCTGAAAAAGGAAAACAGCGATAGATTTCGACCATTCCCCTTGTTTATGAAAAATAGATGACTTCAACCATGTTTCCATTTAATCCCCCCACCGCAGACTCTGATGACGCGAGGGAAAGGATTCAGAAGGAGGTGCCTCGAAAGAGAATCTGAACGGTGCAACAAAAAGGAAGCGCACACCGGTAGATTGGCGTCTGAGGTGCACGCTCCCTGACAAAGCATCCCCATCGTTGTTTGATGAGGATACACTGTCTTATCGAATTATAACGCCAACATAACTTTCAATATCTTCTAATAATAAGGAGAAGAAAATGAACAAGAAATTGCTTTACAATCTTCTAGCTGTTCTGATGCTGGCCAGCCTCATACTTTCTGCTTGTGCCCCTGCCGCCACCGAGGCCCCCGCTCCTGCGGAAGAACCCGCTGCCCCTGTTGCCAAGACTTATGCTGATATGACCCTGTGCTACCCACAGCTTGGCGCCGAAAGTGACTGGCGTACCGCCAACACTGCTTCCTTCAAGGAAACCGCTGAACAGTTGGGTGTAAAATTGGTCTTTTCTGACGCTCAACAGAAGCAGGAAAACCAAATCTCCGCCATGCGCGCTTGTATCCAGCAGGGCGTGGATGTGATTGCTCTTCCGCCTGTAGTTGAAGATGGCTGGGATGCAGTCCTTCAAGAAGCCAAAGATGCTGGTATCCCCGTCATTATCGTGGATCGCTCCGTCTCCGCAGACAAGTCCATGTATGTCTCCCACATCGGTTCCGATATGGTGTTGGAAGGCAGAAAAGCCGGCGAAGAAATGAACAAACTGCTGCCCAATGGCGGTAACGTCCTCGAAATAAGTGGTACCACCGGCTCTGGCGCCGCTGTTGGTCGCGCCCAAGGTTTCCGCGAGACTCTTAATTCGAACATCACGATCCTGGATTCCCAGACTGGTAACTTCAATCCTACCGAAGCTAAGCCCGTTGCGGAAGCCTTCTTGAAGAAGTATGAAGGACAGATCGACGGCTTCTTCATCCACAACGACGGCATGGCTGAAGCCGTTGTCGAAGCCATGAAAGCTGCTGGTCTGAAACCCGGCGATGTCAAGATAGTGTCCGTAGATGGCACTCGTGGTGGTTTCCAGATGATGATCGATGGTTGGGTGCAGGCCGATGTTGAATGCAATCCTCTGCTTGGCCCGCAGGTCATGGAAATGGCTCTGATGTTAATGAACGGCGAACCTGTGGATCCCGAAGTCCTCACCAACGAAACTGTTTACTACCCTGATAACGCTGCTGAATTGCTGCCAACCCGCAAATACTAAGATTTATCCAGGTGTTGTTGTACTAAGACTTCCTGGAATCGTGCAATAAAAAGAAGCGGCGTTGTTTCAAACGCCGCTTCTTTCCCAGAAATTGTGTATGAGACACATATACCACCTAGCGTTATAATAAAAATAAAAGACAGGTGAAAATATTATGGCAGATTCTCAAAATATTCTAAGTATGAATGGAATCAGGAAATCCTTTCCTGGGGTTACAGCCCTTGAGGATGTTGATTTTTCCCTGCGAAAAGGCGAGATTCATGCTTTGATAGGAGAAAATGGGGCCGGGAAATCTACTTTGATCAAAGTCTTGACCGGAGTGGAGCATCCTGATGCGGGTTCAATTGAATTGGATGAAAAGCTCGTACAAGTTCGCTCTCCCCAGCATTCCCAGGAACTCGGTATTAGCACGGTTTATCAGGAAATCAACCTGTGTACCAATATTTCGGTCGCCGAAAATATTATGCTTGGGTTTGAGCCCTATCGTTTTGGCGGCATTGACTGGAAAAAGATGAATGCCCTGGCAAGTGAGGCGACGAAAAGACTGGATGTTGACATCGATGTTACACAACCCCTGGGAAATTTTTCAGTTGCCATCCAACAAATGGTGGCGATTGTGCGCTCTCTTGAAGTTGCTTCCCCCAAAATATTAATCCTCGATGAACCCACTTCAAGCTTGGATGTTAATGAAACTACTCAACTCTTTAATGTCATACGTAAATTAAAGAGCGAGGGGATAGGAATTGTTTTCATTACTCATTTTCTTGATCAGGTATATGAAATATCTGACCGGATCACGGTGTTGCGTAATGGCAAGCTGGTTGGCACCTATAATTCTGCTTCGTTGCCTCGTATCGAACTTATTGGCAAAATGTTGGGGCGCAGTTTGACCGAACTGGACGAAGTGTCAAAAGCCAAGCAAAAAAGCGAACAAAAGAAGGATATGGAATGCCTGGTCGAAGCAAAAGGGCTGGGTCTCACAGGTTCCATCGAACCGATTGATCTTGAGTTACATGCCAGCGAGGTGGTTGGGCTTGCCGGCTTGCTTGGGTCCGGCCGTACTGAAATAGCAAACCTGATTTTTGGTATTGATACCCCCGACAAAGGCTCTCTCACAATCAGGGGTAAAAAGATCAGCCATTTTTCACCTTTGGCATCTCTTGAAAATGGAATCGCCTTATGTCCTGAAGACCGTAAAGCGGAAGGGGTTGTGGGCGATTTAACAATTCGCGAAAATATCATCCTGGCCCTGCAAGCCCGATACGGATGGTTTAAATTCATAGGCACTCAGAAACAATATGAAATTGCCGAAAAATATATAAAACTTTTGGGAATTACCACGCCGTCCCCGGATCAGTTGGTTAAAAACTTGAGCGGTGGGAACCAGCAAAAAGTTATTCTGGCGCGCTGGCTTGCAACAGACCCACAGGTTTTGATCCTGGATGAACCCACTCGTGGGATAGACGTGGGAGCAAAAGCGGAAATTCAGAAGTTGGTATTGCTGTTGGCACAGGAAGGCAAGTCCATCATATTCATATCCTCTGAGTTGGAAGAAGTATTACGCACAAGTCACCGCATTATTGTGATGCGAGACCATAAGAAAGCCGCGGAGTACCCCGGCGATGTGGATGATCAAACCATTATCCAAACAATGGCAGGGATTTTATGAAAAACAACACTCCTTTATTCAACCGCATTCGTGAAAATCGCTTGTTCTGGCCCTTGGTTGCGCTGGCTTTGATCTTCATTTTTAATGCGATTTTTTCACCCGGGTTCTTTAAACTCGGAATCCTGGATGGTCATTTATATGGGAATCTGATTGACGTTTTTAATAATTCAGCTCCCTTGATGTTAGTGGCGCTCGGGATGACCCTGGTGATTGCCACCGGAGGTATTGACCTTTCGGTTGGCGCGGTGATTGCCATTTCGGCTGCAATGGGCGCGGTATTGATTAATCCAGTTTTTGGTAATGAAGAAATAACAAATGCCGTCGCGGCAGACCCGACTTTAACCAATACCCCTTTGTGGCTGGTCGTGGTGGTTACTTTGGTGGCTGGCACCCTATGCGGTTTGTGGAACGGGATGCTGGTCTCACGGGCAAAAATCTCGCCCATGGTGGCGACTCTGATCTTGATGGTGGCAGGTCGTGGAATTGCCCAACTGATCGAAAGGGGGCAAATTATGACCATTTATTACAAGCCCTATCATTGGTTTGGAAACGGGTTTATATTGGGGCTCCCCGTTTCAATCTACATCGTTGCCGTTGTGTATTTATTAGCCTGGCTGTTGGTTCGTAAAACCTCGATTGGCCTGTTTATCGAGTCGGTTGGGCTCAATTCAAAATCGACTTATTACAGTGGCATTAGCGAGAAGAATGTCAAGTTGTTCGCTTATACTTTTTGCGGCTTCTGTGGCGCCGTCGCGGGGCTGATCCTCGGTTCCTACATCCATGCCATCGATGCCAATAACATTGGACTCAATTATGAACTGGACGCAATCTTTGCGGTTGTCATTGGCGGTACCCTAATGTCGGGCGGCCGGTTCTCCCTGCTCGCCAGTATAGTGGGTGCGCTTATCATTTGGACTTTCACGATCACCATGTATATCTTTGGTGTACCGGCGAATGCCTTATTGGCTGGCAGAGCCGTACTTGTTCTGGTGGTGATTTTGCTCTACTCTGATTATGCCCGTATTTTTTTGAATAAATTTTTTGATCGGAAAGGGTCCAAACATGGCGCAACGAATTAAACCTTTTTTGGTAAATAATGGTCCCCTGCTGACCACCATAACGATATTTATTCTTGTCTACGTCATGGGAGGCAGGTTGTATCCTGCCATGCAAAAACCGCAGGTGTTTTTTAACCTGTTCATCAACAACGCCGCTTTGTTGATTGTATCCATTGGAATGACTTTTGTGATCCTTACCAAGGGGATCGATCTTTCTGTGGCAGGCATGATTGCCCTGACATCTGCAGCATCAGCTGCACTGCTTGTAAATGGCGTCAACCCTGTAGTTGTGATGATATTAATGTTACTAATGGGCATTGTATTCGGGCTTGCCATGGGCAGTCTTATTTATTACCTCAAGGTGGAACCATTCATCGTGACCTTGATGGGTCTCTTTTTCGCGCGCGGGATGGCTTATATCATCACCCTTGCCTCTTTAACCATTAAGGATCCTTTCTATCGTTACCTGGCATTGACAAAACTTAACATTCCCTTGTTCGAAAAGGCGTATGTATATATTCCTTCCCTTGTCGGCCCGTTGCTGTTACTGGTGGCAATTTATCTGGCGAATTTCACCCGCTTTGGACGAACTGTTTATGCCATTGGTAATAACGAACAATCTGCCATGCTCATGGGTTTGCCAGTTGCACGCACAAAGATTACCGTATATGCCTTCGGTGGTTTTTGCTCTGCCTTGGCAGGGATTGTGTTCAGCATTTCCCTGCTCTCGGGTTATGGAGGATATGCCCCAGGGATGGAATTGGATGCCATCGCATCGGTGGTGATAGGTGGCACGATGTTAACCGGTGGCGTTGGAAATGTGATCGGCACCCTGTTTGGGGTCCTGATCAACGGCACCATCGTCTCCATACTCCAGTTTAACGGTACATTGAGTTCGTGGTGGACACGCATCGGTGTTGGCGTGTTGACATTGGTTTTCATTGGAATTCAAAGTCTGTTCTATATGAGAAAAAAGCATTCCTAAGTCGGTATCTTCTTTAATGAGAGCTCCACAGTGAAGAAATTTTCATGTTTTTCTCTGGCTCTTATCTCCTTGTGGGTTTTAATTCTGTCTGCCTGCACTTCGCCGCAAGTGAGTGCGGTAGGCACACAAGAGCCGGTGGTCGCTCCTGCCACTCCAACTGTCACCCCGGATTGGTTCAATATGGAATTGACCGATGTTCAAACAGGTGAGATCTTCACGATGAACGACTATGCCGGGAAGGTAGTAGTACTTGAGACCATGGCCATGTGGTGTCCCAGTTGCATTGTGCAGGCGAATGAAGTGAGGAATCTTCATGAATTGCTTGGAAACCCCGCAGATTTGATTTCGGTCAGCTTGGATGTTGACATAAACGAAGACGAGGCGTCGCTTAAGGAGTATGCTTTATTTTATGGTTTTGACTGGCATTTTTCTGTTGCACCGTTATTAGTTGCCCGGGCGCTTGGCAACTTGTACACTGCGCAATATTTGAATCCGCCCCTCAACCCCATGCTAATCATTGACCGGGATGGCAATGTTCATCATTTGGAATACGGTATAAAGGATGCCGAGACTCTCCAAAAAGCTGTCGAGCCTTACCTGACACAATAATGGACAACCTTGCCATTACCTCATTGCTGCTTGGACTTTTGACCACTACCAGTCCATGTATCCTGCCACTGTATCCAGGCTTCCTGGCATACTTGAGCAATCAAAATCAAACGGGACGACAAAAATATTTTCTCGGTCTGTTCGTGCTTGCGGGGGTGTTGACCATGATGCTCGCTCTCGGCGGCGTGATCGCTCTGCTGGCTGTCCCTGTTGGAAGTGTTCTGCTCTATATCATCCCGCTTGCCGACTTGTTGATTCTGCTCCTGGGATTTCTCCTCCTTCTGGATCGCAATCCATTCAAGGCACTTCCTCAAATTCAAGTACCCATAATAAACCATCCGTACGGCAATGCATTTGTATACGGTCTACTGTATGGACCGATCGCTCTCCCCTGCTCCGGTCCAATGGTGGTCAGCATCTTTGCGCTGTCATTCACAGCCGCGGAAGCATTCAGCCAATTTTGGATTTTCCTCTGGTTTGGGTTGGGTCTCGGTATCCCCCTCTTGATGCTTTCTTTTCTCTCCGCCGCGCTTCAACGCCAGTTAACTACACTATTCGTCCGTCACAGCAGAATTGTCAATTTCATTGGAGGTCTGCTCTTGATCGGGATTGCTCTATATGATCTGGCTAAGAATTGGGATTTACTAAAGCTCTTCTTCAAAAGCTGAGTATTACCCCATCATGATCTTCGGATGGCTGCGAAGCGTGCAACGCCTCCGCCAAATGGGCACTACCGCTTCCGCGGTGGGCGCGAGTCCATCTGCAGCCTTGGCGTTGCTTGGATACGAACCTTCGAGGCGTCCGGTCGATGCGGGAAGAGTTTCTCTTCGAGCCAGGCGATGACCCGCGCCACTGCCACCACGGGGACCATCATGATCCGGGCGAATACCAGCAACGCCCGCGGCCACTCCGGCGGGATCTGAACTACCGGAAGCGGGTCGGTCTCTCCGTGGTCGCTGAGGATTTGAGCCGAGGCTTCCAATGCAGAGGAGACAGCACCCTCCATGCACGCCAGATCAATGGCGTTTTTTACGTAGTCTCCTGCCAGGTAGATGTTTTTAATCTTCGTCTTTGGTCGTGGCCGATTTGACCAGGCTCCGATGGTGTTGATGAACAAGGGCACATCCTTGTTGGGATTTAGCTCCCAAACTTCGACATCGGCTGGCGTAATGGGAAGATATTCTCCGATCTCTTTCAAGAGCAAGTCTTTCGCGCCCTCTTTGCTTACCTCGTTCAACGGACTGTAATTACTGGATATGAAGGAAAGCTGAGGCTTGCCATCCAGTTCCTTCCACAAGCGTCCAACATCAATGAACGAAAGTGCGTAGTAGCTTCCGTGCAGAAACACGTGTTCGCGCGGCAGGTCTGGCAGCTCTCGCCGCAGACGAAGGTGTAAGGCAGCCATCGGCTGGGCTTCGAGAAAATGCATGTTACCGAGTTCAGGGTCTGCTTCGTAAAAGCTGTTGTGAAGCCAACTTCGAGTGACTTCAAACGGGGTGCAAAGAGCATATACATCGGCAGACACTTCGGTGCCATCGCCCAAAGCGATTGCGGAGACGCTACCTTCGTGCATCACCACACCACTTACTTCGCAGTCATATCGAATCTCGACTCCCAGTGCTTCCAGTTCACGAACCTGCGGGTCGATAAAAACTGTTTGTAGATCTCCCGGTAGGATGGACAGGAATGGACTGGCTTGTCGTATCCAGTAGCTGGCGATGCGTTTGGCAGTCATTGCGCTGAGGTCATACACTGGAATAGCAGACGCTTTGAGAACGTTCTCCTGTCCCATCTCTGCGACCGACTCGCTCGTATACCACTTCCCACGTATCAAACCGATTTGACTCACACGGTCCAGGAATCTCTTCTCGGAAAGCGGCTGGCTGATGATATCCACAACGGAGTACATATATAGAAGGTTGTGGTACCACGGCAGAAGACCATTAAAAACGTAGTGCCATATGGCAGACAATCCTGAAGGTCCAAGCACTGTAACTTTGCCCGGATACCCACCAGGCAGGAGGAAGTGATAGCGATCGAAGTCGATGAGCTCAACACCAATGCGCTCAAGGATGTTCCGGACATTGGGATACCATTGCGGGAAGACATGATAACCATGTTCTACCAGGCGCCCGTTCTTGATATCTGAGCCAGCCTTGCCTCCCAGACGCTTGGAACGCTCGAGAAGAATCACCCGCCAACCGCGAAGTGCCAACTCACGGGCAACTACTATACCAGAGAGACCTCCGCCGACGACGATTACAGAAGGAGTAGTCATTTTGTTTGCTCGTTCATGTTAGTTTCCCAAAATAGTGCTCGATAAGAGAATACGCCACAATGAGAACTATCAAATACCACTGTTTGTATCCATAATTATAGGATTCTTCTCGTATAGGTCAAGTAATAAAGTCTGCCCGCTCAGGGCTTTCTTAAAGTCATAAGTTGGGGAGGTAAAAAAGACCTTCATCGGATATGCTTTTGTGTAGCGCACAAACCATACCGAGGAAGGTCGAGAT
>Ga0210377_10000172_pt1 | contig 61174 bp, 43 predicted proteins | sample PLM4_65_b1redo_FD_155480 | JGI IMG/M metagenome (GOLD analysis project Ga0210377, IMG submission 155480) | Groundwater sediment microbial communities from an aquifer in East River, Colorado, USA - PLM4_65_b1 redo | ecosystem: Environmental > Terrestrial > Soil > Riparian zone | place: USA: East...
ATGGCCTCAATACCAGTTTCTCGGAGATGATGGCGTTGCCGAACAATCTGTTGAGCACCACCTATTGGCTGCCGTGGTACAACAACGTGGATCTGGATACCCAACTCAGATTCGGTGCACCGTAAGCGTATAAATGTTAGGAATCTAAAAAGAAACTGAATAGATCTACTCTACACTAGATAAGAATAGCCGACCAGATTTCAATGGTCGGCTATTTATATGGATTTTGTCATGATATAGCAATCATTTTAGATAGCTATATCACTGTAACTTACATATTCTATCTGTGTCTTGTTTAGGCAACTTGTAACAGATTGTTTACCTAAAATGCACACACTTTATTAAATGTACACACTTTGTATTGGTCAGTAGGAGTTAAAAATATGTCATTCAGATTTAGTACCTCGCTTTTTTTGCTTATTTCCCTGGTTTTTTCCCAATTTTCAACTCCACAGCTTGTACATGCCGCTTGTAGCGGAATCATATATGTTGATGCTAATTCAGTCGCCGCTTCCCCAGATGGATGTACCTGGGCAGGTGCCTTTCCAAAACTTCAAAGCGCGTTTGTAATCGCAGCTGGTGGAGATCAAGTCTGGGTTGCCACGGGTACATATTACCCTGATGAAGGTACCAATCAGACAAACGATGATCGGTTTAGTACTTTTGATATTGGCGATGGTGTGGCTGTTTATGGCGGATTTACTAATGGGCAGGACGAGTTAAGCGATCGAAACTCGAACCCGGTTACAAATGGAACTGTCTTGAGCGGAGATATCGATGCTGCATCAGGAAATCTTACAGGCAATGCTCATCATGTTGTAACTATTAGCTTTACCGACAGCACGAGCGTGTTTGACGGTTTTACAGTGACCGGTGGCGATACACTGGGGGATGGCTTTTTTGGTGGAGGACTCTATGTCATTAATAGCGATGTAACCTTGGCAAATCTCATCATAAGCAACAACACCTCTCCAACCGGCAGCGGTGGGGGAATGTTTGTCGGCACGGATCCAGGAGAGGAAATTAGTAGTCCAACACTAACGAATGTGACTTTCGATAGCAATACTGCTGAACGCGGGGGTGGTTTGTTCGCGCAAAATAGTAATTTTGTTTTAAATAATGTGATCTTTATAAATAATGAGGCTACTAATGGGGCGGGTGGTGGATTAAATACCCAGACAGTAACTGCATTAGATCCACCCAGTCATCCAGTGCTAACCAATGTTGTATTCGCTGGTAATATTGCTACAGGTGGTGGGGGCATGATTACATCCAATAGCCACGCTCAATTAAATAATATAACCTTTAATGGTAATCTTGCTCGAAAAAGGGGTGGGGGATTACTTAATGAAAATAGCGCGCCCGAACTGACGAATGTAACCTTCTATAATAATATATCGGATGACACTGCTGTTAGTCCTGGTGGTGGTGGTGGAATGTTAAATGTAACGAGCAATCCTATACTAAAGAATGTTACCTTCAGTGGCAACGATAGCTATACGGTTGGAGGTGATGCGATTCGTAATACGCTCACCAGCAATCCGCAGATCAGCAATAGCATTCTTTGGGATGTCAATGATGAGATTGCTAATGATGGCACGGGCACGACCACCATTGTTGACAGCGTTGTTAAGGGAGGATTTGCAGGAACAAATATTATTACCATTGATCCCGAACTGGGGCCGCTTACAAATAATGGCGGTTTTACTCAGACCATGTCACTTGATATGGATAGTTCTGCATTTGATAAAGGCGGGATCAATGCGTCATGCGCTGCTACTGATCAACGAGGCATAAATCGTCCTCAGGGAGCAGCCTGCGATATTGGTGCATATGAGTTGATTCCGCAATACACACTGAGTGTTACGACTGTACATGGGACGGTGACGAAGAATCCGGACAAAGCGACATACACTCATGGTGAGACGGTGGAACTGACGGCAGTTCCGGATGCAGGCTGGAGCTTTGCGAACTGGAGCGGAGACGCTTCCGGCACGACCAATCCAGTCACAGTGACGATGAACGGGAACCGATCGGTCACGGCGAACTACACCCAGAACCAATACACACTGAGTGTTACGACTGCACATGGGACGGTGACGAAGAATCCGGACAAGGCGACATACACTCATGGTGAGACGGTGGAACTGACGGCAGTTCCGGATGCAGGCTGGAGCTTTGCGAACTGGAGCGGGGACGCTTCCAGCACGACCAATCCGGTGACGGTGACGATGAACGGGAACAAAACGATAGTGGCTAACTTTAATTCAATATCATATACTCTGACCGGCAAAGTGGGAGTGGGGGGTGCGACGCTGAGCTATGTGGATGGGACGCTCAAAACGGTGACCGCGGACGGGAATGGGAACTATGCCATCACCGTGCCCCATGGGTGGAGCGGGATGATCACTCCGTCGAAGACCGGCTACCTGTTCGCCCCTGCCATCCGCAGCTATACCAATGTGACAGGTGACACAGCCGGGCAGAACTACAATCTGTATAATGTATCTCCGGCGGACTTCAATGGGGACGGAAAGACGGATGTGGCGGTGTTCCGACCGGGGAACAGCACGTGGTACATCAGTGGGCAGGGAGCGACGGCATTTGGACAGGCGGGGGATATCCCGGTACCGGCGGACTACAATGGCGATGGCAAAGATGATATTGCCGTATTCCGACCGAGCAACAGTACGTGGTATATCAATGGGCAAGGCTCGTATGGGTATGGGGTGGCTGGGGATATTCCGGTGGTGGCGGACTACAACGGGGATGGCAAAGATGACATTGCGGTGTTTCGTCCGAGCAACAGCACTTGGTATATTAATGGGCAAGGCTCATTTGCGTATGGGCAAGCAGGGGATGTGCCGGTGGTGGCGGACTACAACGGCGATGGCAAGGCGGACATTGCGGTATTTCGACCGACGAACAGCACGTGGTACCTGTATGGGATCGGACCGCGGGTATATGGGACGGTGGGGGATGTGCCGGTGGTGGCGGACTACAACGGGGATGGCAAGGCGGATATTGCGGTGTTCCGTCCGACGAACAGTACGTGGTACATCTATGGCGTGGGACCGAGTGTGTATGGGACGGTGGGGGACATCCCGGTGATCGGGGACTACAATGGGGATGGGCAGGCGGACATCACGGTGTTCCGACCGAGCAACAGCACCTGGTACAAGTATGGTGTCGGTCCGAGTGTCTATGGCACGGTCGGCGATATCCCTGTCTAGTGCTTCCGAATAGAATGTAACACCAAAGTGCCTCTGAATTCATCAGAGGCACTTTGATGATTGTGACGTAAAGTGTCGTCGAGGAAAAAATAGCTTCACTGCCTCGACCGAAGGTGTGATCCAAAACTGCTGGCAGCGCATGGCTTGGAGAAGCCATAGAACCAAGTCCGTCTCGCGTGAGACGGACTTTTTGTTGTAACCAAATTATGACAGAATTCACCTTGTGTTTTAGAAAGAGTGTGGAATATAATCTCTCCAATGAATTTGTCTAGGCGGACAAGTGAGTTCAAAAAATCTTGAATTAGGGAGGACAACCATCTTCCCGGGGAGAAACTGTATGTTCACTGTATATGATAAATTTGTAAGTGTTAGGGTTGCTTTAGTACTGGCGTTGCTTGTTGGAGTTTTTGGGGTGTTGCCTGTACAAGCCACCCCATCAGCAACTTTTGGTTGGGCAAAAAGCATGGGTGGAACGAGCGATGATTTTGGTATTAGTATTGCTACAGACTCAAGCGGCAATATATATACGACTGGATATTTTCAAGGTACCGTTGACTTTGATCCTGGCGTGGGCACATCCAACCTGACCAGTACAGGTGGCTATGATATCTTTATCTCTAAGTTGGACAACAGTGGGAACTTCGTCTGGGCAAAGAGCATGGGCGGGGCGAGCGGTGCTTTTGGCCTCTCTATCACCCTAGACTCAAGTGGCAACATCTATACAACTGGACACTTTGATGGCACCGCTGACTTTGATCCTAGCGCGGGCATATCCAACCTAACGGGTTCAGGGGACGTCTTTGTCTCCAAGCTGGATAGCAATGGCAACTTTGTTTGGGCAAAGAGCATGGGCGGAATGAGTAGTGATATTGGCCGTGGCATTGCGCTAGACTCAAGCGGCAACGTTTATACGACTGGGTATTTTTCAGGCACTGCCGACTTTGACCCTAGCGCGGGCACATCCAACCTAACGAGTGCAGGGAGTGGTGACATCTTTGTTTCCAAGCTGGATAGCAATGGTAACTTTGTTTGGGCAAAGAGCATGGGCGGGGCGAGTGATGATGATAGCTGGAGCATCACTGTAGGATCAAGTAGCAACGTCTATATGACGGGGTACTTTCAAAGCACTGCCGACTTTGACCCCGGGGCGGGCATATCCAACTTAACCAGTGCGGGATCCTACGAAATTTTTATTTCCAAGCTGGACAGCAACGGGGACTTCGTTTGGGCAAAGAGCATGGGTGGGGCGAGCGGTGATTCTGGCTTCGCTATCACCCTAGACTCGAGCGACAACATCTATACAACAGGGTACTTTCGACTCACCGCGGACTTTGACCCTGGTATAGGCGTATCCAACCTGACCAGTGCGGGAGGCAACGACATTCTCATTTCCAAGTTGGACAGCAGTGGGAACTTCGTCTGGGCAAAGAGCATGGGCGGAACGAGCCATGATTATGGTTTCGCTATCACCTTAGACTCAAGTGGCCACATTTATACAACAGGATACTTTGATGACACCGCTGACTTTGATCCCGGCGCGGGTATATCCAACTTGACCAGTGCGGGGTCATCCGATATCTTCGTCTCCAAGTTGGACACCAGTGGCAATTTTGTTTGGATAAAAGGTATGGGTGGGATGAGCAGCGATCATGGCTACGGCATTAGCCTAGACTCAAGCGGTGACGTTTATACAACGGGAGACTTTGCAAGTGTATCCGACTTTGACCCCAGTGCGGGCACAACTAACCTTACTAGTGCCGGACTTGCCGATATTTTTGTGACCAAACTGACTGTCACGCCCCAAATTTATTATGTCAAATCGAACGCTGGTGGATTGAATAACGGCTCATCCTGGACGAATGCCTACACTGATTTACAATCTGCCTTATCTGCTGCCTCAAGCGGGGACGAGATCTGGGTAGCGGCTGGAACATACAAGCCGACTGCAACTACAGATCGCACTATCTCCTTCACACTCAATAACGGCGTGACGATTTATGGCGGCTTTGCCGGAACAGAGACCCTGCGTACCCAGCGTAATCCATCAACGCATATCACAACCTTGAGTGGTGAGATCGGTGTGGCAGGAACAGCAGATAATTCATATCATGTTGTTGTTGGCAATGGCACAAACAATACGGCTGTGCTGGATGGTTTTACGATCACAGCAGGAAATGCAAATGGAGCATCTTCCTATGGGAGCGGCGGTGGGATGTACAACAGTGGTAGTAATCCAAGTTTGACAAATATGACATTTAGCACCAATTCCGCGATCGATGGTGGTGGTATGGCCAATGTTAGCAGTAGCCCGAACTTGACAAATGTTATTTTCAATAGCAACTCAGCAGAGGATGGGGGAGGGATGTTTAATTCGGGTGGCAACCCAGTTCTGACGAATGTATTGTTTAGCGGTAATTCAGCTTCTTATATTGGTGGTGGCCTGTTTAATACTACTAGTAACCCGAGCCTTACAAATGTATTGTTTAATAGCAATTCAGCTGTTGATATTGGCGGCGGGATGGTGAATCAAATCAATAGTAGTCCAAATTTAGAAAATGTGACCTTCTATAATAACTCGGCAGGCAACTGGGGAGGTGGTATGGCCAATTCTAATAGCAGCCCGAGCTTGATCAATGTAACTCTGAATGCGAATACAGCTATAAGTGGCGGGGGAATATACAATACTGTTACTAGTCCTATTGTCAAGAACAGTATTGTATGGGGCAACACTGGTGGAGAACTAGCGAATTTTAATGGAAGTGTTCCTGTTGTTACATACAGTATTGTACAGGGTGGTTATGTAGGGACAGGCAATCTGGAAGTTGATCCTCTGCTTGGCACTTTGGCAAATAACGGTGGCTTCACTCAAACGATGGCATTGGGTGCGGGCTCGCCTGCGATCAATTCAGGTACAAACACGGGTTGTCCCGCCACCGATCAGCGCGGAGTGACACGTCCGCAGGGTGGGCAGTGTGATATCGGGGCGTATGAATATGTCATGAGTTCTCTCACCCTCACGGGCAAAGTGGGAGTGGGGGGTGCGACGCTGAGCTATGTGGATGGGACGCTCAAAACGGTGACCGCGGACGGGAATGGGAACTATGCCATCACCGTGCCCCATGGGTGGAGCGGGACGATCACCCCGTCGAAGACCGGCTACCTGTTCGCCCCTGCCATCCGCAGCTATACCAATGTGACAGGTGACACAGTCGGGCAGAACTACAATCTGTACAATGTGTCTCCGGCGGACTTCAATGGGGATGGGCAGACGGATGTGGCGGTGTTCCGACCAGGGAACAGCACGTGGTACCTGAGTGGGCAAGGAGCGACCGCCTTTGGACAGGCGGGGGATATCCCGGTACCGGCGGATTACAACGGGGATGGCAAAGATGATATTGCCGTATTCCGACCGAGCAACAGCACGTGGTATATCCAGGGGCAAGGCTCGTTTGGATATGGACAGGCCGGGGACATCCCGGTGGTGGCGGACTACAACGGCGATGGGAAAGATGATATTGCAGTCTTTCGACCGGGGAACAGCACCTGGTACATCTATGGGGTAGGTTCATTTGCGTATGGGACGGAAGGGGACATTCCGGTGGTGGCAGACTACAACGGGGATGGGCAGGCGGACATTGCGGTGTTCCGCCCGACGAACAGCACGTGGTACCTGTATGGGATCGGACCGCGGGTATATGGGACGGTGGGGGATGTGCCGGTGGTGGCGGATTACAACGGGGATGGCCAGGCGGACATTGCGGTGTTCCGACCGACGAACAGCACGTGGTACATCTATGGTGTGGGACCGCGGGTATATGGGACGGTGGGGGACATCCCGGTGATCGGAGACTACAATGGGGATGGGAGGGCGGACATCACGGTGTTCCGACCGAGCAACAGCACCTGGTACAAGTATGGTGTTGGTCCGAGTGTCTATGGCACCGTCGGCGATATCCCCGTCTAGTGCTTCTACCTGTAAACAGGAAAGTATCAAAAGTGTCTCTGACACTTATCAGAAGAGACACTTTGATTAATGATGTCAAGAAAAGGACCTTCTTTCTTGTGTATTTCTATGCTCCCTTTAAGGAATGGGATGTTTGAATTAATGATACTTTTTGGCAGTTAATTTACTTTCCGCAGATGTATACTCTTAAGAAATTTGTGACATTTGTTATTGAAATTCCACATTGAAATCCAGTATAGTGCTAATGAAAACAAAGTAATAAGTATTTCTGAATTTTTTATTTCACAATCGAGATGGTCCTATGTAGATATTTATTAATATTATTATGGTGTTTCCAGAATCAAAGAAATACCAAAAGGTCACGTATATGTTTCATAAACCCTGAAGGAGGTAAACCATAAGCTATGCTGGCTTGACTGTACTTAATGCATATTTATAAAAACATTTCGATCCAAAAGGAGAATACAAAATGATTACATTAAATCAAAGGTTGATGTTTAATTGGGTTCGTTGTTTTGCGATTCTGCTGTTAATAGGGCTGCTCCTGCCGACTGGTTCTGTATTTGCAGAGGTTCCGGCACAGGTGTCTGCACCGATTTCGAAGCATTTGCATCCCATCGATCTTCGGAGTCAAAATCCAGCAGCGGTATCAAGTAGTGTACCACTACTGCCTGGCAGTAACCTTCTTCAAGATCCTAGTTTTGAGGCGTCGTTCGGATCTGGCCTGTACTGGAATCAGTTTTCCACAAACCTTGGGACACCTTTATGTAACACAACAGTTTGTGGTGTTGGGTCTAATACCGGGCCACATACAGGTTCGACCTGGGCGTGGTTTGGTGGTATCGATTATTCAATCTACCCAGGAGCAATCTCTCCCGAGATAGGCGACCTAAATCAAAATGTAGTATTCCCAAGTGCCAGTTGTGGCGCCACTCTCCAGTTTTATTTTTGGATTGGCAACGCCGCCTCTGGTAGCGATGCAAATGATGTTTTTGTTGCCGCGATTGATGGTAACGCAGTATTTACAGCAAACGCAACTCAAAAAGGATCCTACTCAAATTATAAGCTGGTGAGTATTGATGTCAGTTCTTACGCAAATGGTGCAGTTCGTCAAGTCGAGTTTTATAGTAACATTTCTGGACAGTTTGTTTCATTCAACCTGGACGATGTATCCTTGATCTCTGGTGAATGCACCGCCTCTGTGAAGGGGGATTACAATGGTGACCGCAAGAAAGATATCGCAATCTTCCGACCCAGCAATAGCACCTGGTACATACACGGGGTTGGACCGTTTGTGTATGGGCAGTCCGGTGATATTCCGGTTCCTGCTGATTACAACGGTGATGGGAAGACTGATATTGCAGTCTTCCGTCCCAGCAACAGCACTTGGTATATTTATGGAGTAGGACCATTCGTGTATGGAACTACGGGCGATATTCCTGTAGTTGCTGACTACAATGGAGATGGGAAGGCTGATATTGCGGTCTTCCGTCCCAGCAATAGTACCTGGTATATTTATGGAGTGGGACCTCGGGTATATGGTACCGTGAATGATATTCCTGTAGTTGCAGATTACAACGGTGATGGCAAGGCAGATATTGCAGTCTTCCGTCCCAGCAACAGCACTTGGTATATTTATGGAGTAGGACCATCCGTGTATGGTACCGTGGATGATGTTCCTGTAGTTGCTGACTACAATGGAGATGGGAAGGCAGATATTGCAGTCTTCCGACCCAGTAATAGTACCTGGTATATTTATGGAGTAGGACCGAGCATATATGGTACAGTGGGCGACATTCCAGTGGTTGGTGATTACAATGGGGACGGCAAGGCAGATATTGCAGTCTTCCGCCCGAGCAACAGCACTTGGTACATTTATGGAGTAGGCCCGAGCATATATGGTACAGTAGGTGATATACCGGTATAGTTCTTTCGCAAGTAAAGAAACAAAAAGCGCTTTCGAATTTCTCGGAAGCGCTTTTATGTTATCAAGTACAACTTTAGGTTTTACAACCCAGCAGCCTTCTTCAAAGCCTCTGCCTTATCGGTGCGCTCCCAAGGGAACTCGATATCATCGCGGCCGAAGTGGCCGTAGGCGGCGGTCTTGCGATAGATGGGCTGACGCAGTTTCAAGTCACGGATGATCGCGCCGGGGCGCAGGTCAAAGTATTCGCTGATGAGCGCGGAGATCTTCTCGTCGGCGATCTTGGCGGTGCCGAAAGTTTCTACGTTCACTGATAGCGGATGTGCGACGCCGATGGCATATGCCACCTGCACTTCCACGCGATCCGCAATACCTGCAGCGACAATGTTCTTCGCCACATAACGCGCTGCATATGCCGCAGAGCGATCCACCTTTGTGGGATCTTTACCGCTAAAGGCGCCGCCGCCATGGCGACCCATACCGCCGTAGGTATCAACAATGATCTTGCGACCGGTAACACCTGCGTCACCCATGGGACCACCGACCACAAAACGACCGGTCGGGTTCACGAACACCTTGAGGTTATTATCGATCATGTCTTTGGGGAGGGTGGGCATGATAAGTTCTTCGGTGATGGTTTCCACGATCTCATTTTGTGAAACTTCAGGTGCGTGTTGGGTGGAGATGAGAACGGTATCCACGCGGACAGGTTTTCCCTTTGAATATTCGATTGTGACCTGACTCTTCGCATCGGGACGCAGCCATGAGATGGCTCCGCTCTTGCGCAGTTCACTTTGGCGACGAGTCAGTTTATGAGCGAGATAGATCGGCAATGGCATGAGAGTGGGTGTTTCATTGCATGCAAAACCAAACATCATGCCTTGATCTCCCGCGCCAATGGATTCAACTTCCTCATCGGTCAGGTGATGCCCATCGCGTGATTCATAGGAATGATCCACGCCTTGTGCGATGTCAGGGCTTTGACTGGCAATGGCGGTAAGCACACCGCAGGTATTGCCATCGAAGCCTTTTTCACTTGAGTCGTATCCGATCTCGTTGACGACCTTGCGCACCAGATCATCGAAGTTGACGAAGGCTTGGGTGGTGATCTCGCCCAACAACATCACGAAGCCGGTCTTGGTGGCGGTTTCACAAGCCACGCGCGAACGCGGGTCCTGTTCAAGACACGCATCCAAAACGGCGTCCGAGATCTGGTCGCACATTTTGTCGGGGTGTCCCTCCGTCACTGATTCAGACGAGAACATCAGTTTGGGAGAGGTCATAAAAGTGTTGCTCATTGTTTTGTTTCTCCTTAAGAAATAAGATTGCCCCATCAGACGAACAGAAAGGGCAATCTCATATTTTTGATTGTAGCCCTCTCATCTCGCAGAACATCCGTCTGTAGGAATTGGCACCTTTTCAGTTTTGGTCTAATGATGACGTGTACTGATAGGTTGTCGAGGCATCGCAGGGCCGTTCCCTCCGCCTCTCTGGATAAGAGCGCCTTGTGGGGCTATTGAATTGTGTCGGGATAATATCACAGGGCGATGCGAATGACAATGGTAATGATACCGATATATGTGGCGATATAATTTTGTAAATGAAAGATGCTATAATTTTCGCAAGCCAGCCAGAAAACAACACATCAACACGTTATAACTCATTGACTGAAAGTAACCTATGTCAGAAAAATTGGTAATTGGTCCACGGGTATTGATCGTCAGTAATCAACAAACTACTGGTCCGCTTTGGGTTTTTAGTCTCCAACAGCAGGACTTGCATGTGATGTTGGAGGCTGATCCATCGAAGACGCTTCAACGTTGCGAAATGGAGACGCCCGATTTGATCATCCTTGATATTAATCTGCCTGAGGGCCAAACAGTTGATTTGATCAAAAGTTTGCGGGCAGAAATGACCACGCCAATCCTGCTGTTAACCCCACCGCGCTCGGAGGAAAATGTCATTGAGGTATATAAGGCCGGGGTGGATGACTACATGAGTAAGCCTGTAAGTCCGTCCCTGTTCAATGCCAAGGTCAAAGTGTGGTTGCGGCGTTCATGGAGTGCAACGACCAATACACTGGACCCGGTCAAAATTGGCGGGATGCACTTATTCCCCTCAGAAAGACTCGTGATTCGGGATAATGGTCAGCCGGTGCATTTGACAAACCTGGAACTACGTCTTTTATATTATCTGATCAGCCGTGCTGGGCAGACCGTAACCACTGAAGAGTTGAATCAAAGAGTGTGGGGCTATACTGGCGAGGTGGACAATACGATGCTTAAGAACGTGGTCTATCGCCTGCGCCGAAAGATCGAGTCAGACCCGGCGAATCCGCTCATCATACAGACAGTTGCCGGTGTGGGCTATAAGCTGGCTGGCGAGTAATGTAGTCTCTTTTCGATCCCTCCAAATTGTTTGAAAGGACTCCTCCATGCAAAATGGAGGAGTTTTCTTTATTTCCCACCGATTTTCCCCTTATCTGTGACTAAAAAGCGGATTCCTGCGACCCTCTATCAGCGCGTTGCAACCCCTTTGCGACGGTTATGCTGTAACTGGCATATCTGTAAGGCGTCCTGACATCGTGCTTACATAAGTGTAAGCGGAGGTTTGCTTAAGTGAAAACTATGACGCTTACTCTCACACGCAACACCGATCAAGGGACTCAGACGAAAGCCGAGTTGTTCTCATGCCGCGCCGCATTTCACCGGGCTGGATCACAGTTCATGAGTTGCGAGCGTTTTTTATTTCCAGTTATTTTGCTTCTTATGGAGCACATTTCACAAAAGGAGGCGGATATTTGATATAGGTGGGTTTCTGCGTTCATTCGGTTCAATTCAATTCAGTTTTTTTTACTCTTTGAAAGGAGTGTTCGAAATGAAATTTCAAATCAAAAATAAATTCCTAAATGCACTTACGATTGCGTTGATTCTCTTCCAGGCTGTGGCTCCGATAAGCGCCCTGGCCTGGGTCGGGACTGACCAAGCTGATTACTCACCTGGCAGTGTGGTGACAATCAGTGGAGATAACAGTGATGGCGTGGGTTATCTTGCAACCGAAACAGTCCATGTGGATGTGACCGGCCCTAACGGCTACACCGCCGCATGCGATGCGGTCGCCGATGACAATGGTGCGTGGTCTTGCCAGGTAACGTTGTGGGCTTCCGATCTGGCTATTGGTGCTTACGCTTATGCAGCTACAGGCCATACCTCTGGCGTATCCCAGACTGGAACTTTTACCGATGCGCCAGCTCAAATAACAGTGACTGCAAATCCTTTTGCAGCGCTTGGGGGTACATTCAAAATAACGCGCGTGCAGACAAATAATAATACTCAAACAAGTGGTGGAACAACTCTCCAGATATTCACTGCAAAAGATAACAGTAACTATTCAGTATTTGATATTCAGTCAACAGTGAATGGCTGTACATATACGGGATCATCCACGATATCGGGTGTAACTGGTGGGAATAATTCAAACGCTATTGTTACGCTCCAATACTCATGCGTATCTGCAACATCTCTCTCCGTCTCGCCGGCCACTGGCACTTACGGTGGAAGTGTGAATCTATCAGCGACACTGACCAAGAACTCAGACAGTTCAGCAGTGAGCGGCAAGAGTATTAGCTTCACTCTCAATGGATCATCCGTTGGAAGTGCCACAACGAATGGCAGTGGTGTCGCCACATTGAGCACTGTTAGCTTGGCTGGCATTAACGTTGGTACGTATAATCCCGGACTGAACAGTGGTATCGGTGTGAGCTTTGCTGGTGACCCGAGCTTCGGCGCGAGTAATGGGACGGCGATTCTCACAGTGAACCAAGCTTCCTCCACAGTAACGGTAACTTGCACAGCGGGTGCACCTTATATCTACAATGGTTCAGCACAGACTCCTTGCACAGCACAAGCAACAGGTGTTGGCATGAGTCCGGTGGATGTAACCGCATCACTGGTTTATTCCAACAATACGGACGCGGGTTCAGCCACGGCTCAGGCGACCTGGGCTGGTGACACCAACCACACCGGCAACATCGGCAATGGTGGCTTCACCATTGGGCAGGCTTCCTCCACAGTAACGGTAACTTGCACAGCGGGTGCACCTTATATCTACAATGGTTCAGCACAGACTCCTTGCACAGCACAAGCAACAGGTGTTGGCATGAGTCCGGTGGATGTAACCGCATCACTGGTTTATTCCAACAATACGGACGCGGGTTCAGCCACGGCTCAGGCGACCTGGGCTGGTGACACCAACCACACCGGCAACACCGGCAACGGTGGCTTCACCATTGCCAAGGCCAACGCGGTCTTTGCCCTCAACGGCTATGCCGTCACTTATGACGGATTTGCACACACAGCGACCGGTACGGCTACGGGCGTCTTGGGCGAGAGCCTCAGCGGTCTCGACTTCAGTGGCACGACGCACACCAATGCTATTGCCGCTCATACCGACAGCGTGACTTTCACGGACGTCACCGGCAATTACAATGATGACGCTACCCTCACTGTCACCGACAGCATTGCCAAAGCCAACGCGGTCTTTGCCCTCAACGGCTATGCTGTCACCTATGACGGATTTGCACATACAGCGACCGGTACGGCTACGGGCGTCTTGGGCGAGAGCCTCAGCGGCTTGGACTTCAGCGGCACGACACACGCCAACGCCATCGCCGCCCACAGTGACAGTGTGACCTTCACGGATGTGACTGGCAACTACAATGATGATGCCACCCTCACCGTCACCGATAGCATTGCCAAGGCCAATGCGGATTGTAGTTCAATCACTGGCTACACTGGCACGTATAACGCTGTTGCGCATGGCGCTTCTGGCTCGTGCAAGGGCGTGAATGGCGAGACCCTTGCTGGTCTCGATCTGGGTGCCAGCTTCACCGATGTTCCTGGTGGCACAGCCAACTGGACCTTCACAGATGTCACTGGCAACTACAACGATGATAGTGGCACTGCCGCCATTGTGATCACCAAGGCTGATGCGACTTGTAATATCGTTGGCTACACAGCCAACTATGATGGCGCTTCCCATGGTGCGAGCGGCTCATGCTCAGGCATTGGTGGTGAAACAGCGGGTACGTTGAACTTGGGCGCATCCTTCACGGATTTCCCTGGTGGAACAGCCCACTGGGCCTTCACCGGCAATGGTAACTACAATAACCAGAATGGTGATGTGGCTATCGTGTTCCTATCCTGGTGGACTATCAAGGGCTTCTACCAACCAGTGGATATGAACGGTGTGTTGAATACGGTCAAGGGCGGCTCTACTGTCCCGCTGAAGTTTGAAGTGTTTGCTGGCTCCACTGAATTGACCAACATAGCGATTGTCTCAACTCTGACCAAGCAAGTTGCCTGCACTGCGCCAGGAGAAGACTCCATTGAGGTGTTGGCAACAGGTGGCACGAGCCTACGTTACGATACAGTCGGTGGTCAGTTTATCTTCAACTGGCAGACACCCAAGTTGCCTGGCAAATGCTACACAGTAACAATGACAACGCAAGATGGTTCATCCATCATAGCCTTCTTCAAACTGAAATAAGAATACTATGGGGGCGCCAGGGGACACTTTATAAGAAGCTGCGTTGCCGAAAGGCAGCGCAGCTTCGATTCATAAGCAAGTTGTGTTTTGAGGCTTAGGATTAATAACCATCCAACTCATATTCGACACTGAATATTTTTAGTGTTGCAGTTGGTGTAGACGGACGGAGAAAGGTTAAGTAGATTGTCTCGGTTGCCCCAGTTTTGATCTCTTTGGGCAAGATGGGTTCGGAAGATTCAAGCGCAATTACTGTTGCATTTTCGGGTGTGAGTGATAGGTCACTGGTTGAAAGTGTGATTGGCAATTGTCCATTATTCAGGATCGAGACTTCCACACGAATGGTTTTTCCATCGGCAGAGGTAGTGGTCTCCAACAGAGAAATTTCCGCTTGGATTGATGAGGGATCAGGCGTATCGAAAGCTTGGATTTCCTCGCCGATGAATTCTCCGTGGATGACGAAGCCATCATTGTCATTCTGGACAAAGATCGTGATACCGGAAAAGGATTGATCGAGAAGCGTTTTCATATCTGGCAATCCAGCCTGTGGGACGGAAAGGATGTACGTGGATGAATTGCAGTTTGCCCACGTCACAATCGCCTCATCAGGATTCGTGTTTTGCAAGGCAAGATTTTCTGGGATGGGGCTGAGTGCGAAAACGAGATTGGTATCTGTTTGATTCACCCAGTAGGCAATATCAGGAGTGTCTGAGGAGATCTTAAGGGAACCATCCGATTTGGTTTTGGTTTCCTTGATTTGATAAATGACTTCTCCAATTTGCAACACTGATTGCCCGCAAGGAGGTTTTCGTCCAAAACCTGGAAAATCACATGATGTAATCAAAATCGTGAGGATGACCAGCAACGGAATGAGATATGTGAAAGTCGAACAGCGGCTTGATGTTTTTATCATAATGCCTCGTGTCAGGAAGGAGTTGTACCTGTGAAATAATTACATTCAAATATATCACTACCAATCAGCCCCCAAGTAGTGAAATTCAAAACATAGACGATCTGCGCTTCATTCTCAGCCATAATCAGTTTTGTTTAATAAATATTTCCTCGCTTTATGCTGCTAAAATCTTGCTTTTGACAATTTACTCTTCCAGTTCTGCCCCGTTGATGACAAGATCATTTTCAGACGAATCAGATCGAATAAAAATTTGAGCACTTGATGTGGTTTGATCGGGAATGTAAGTTATCCCGAAAGAACCTGGCTCTGGCTCAGACAATGTGTACGTGATCGAAACGCAGTTCGACCAGGTTGCTTTTGCAATGCTCTCTGTTGTGATGGTGGATGCAAACGCCAAATTCTCAGATGTGGAATTCAGGATAAATATGAAAACCCTGTCGGTTCCATCTACCCAATAGGCATGCTTTGAATCATCGGCAAGGACAGGCAATGAACCATCCGGCGCTAGTTGGATGGTTTCCATTTGAAATGTCGTTGAATCAATAACTAATGTTGGTATGCACTCAGCCGCTGGAGTGATTGTAGCTTGTACTTGAGATGAACAGGCGGTCAGGATCAGGAAAAGTATTCCTGCAAAAAAGTTAATCCGTTTCATATTCGATCTCTTATGGCGTCGCGCCGACAAAATTCAACGCATATAGCGCATCCTGATATCCCGGGTGGACGGCTAACGCCTTGCGCCAATCCGCGACTGCGCCTTTGCCATCCCCTTTTCTATATAAAGCCCAGCCATGCCAGAGCCAGGTTTCTTCGGACATTTCTGTGCGTTGCAGAGCGTAGTCGGTTAAAGCGAGCAGGTCATCGGTGCGGTTCGCCTGGAAGTTGGCAATGAAGGGACCGAACTGATAGCGGAACATGCGTTGAGGCAGACTGAGTTCGCGCGCTTTATCGTAGGCCGCGTTGGCTTCATCGTAGCGCTCAAAATAGACGAGGTTACTGCCCAGGTTGAACCAGGCAAAGGCGTCAGATGGATCTTGGACGGTAGCGGCTTGGGATGAGGCAAGACTGTTTTGGCGATTCAGGTCCGGGTCCCAGTTTGAGGCGAGGAGTCCCTTCATCTCCTCTTCCTGTTCGGGAAGATACACGACCATATATAAATAGTTGAAGGGCTTCCACTCCGTTAAGAGTTGATCATAAGAGATTTTTTTATCAGGACCGCGATAGGTATCCTGCACAGTGAACGTTTGTGTGGCGTCATCGTAGCCGGTGAGCAGTAGATAATGCGCCGCCCAGAGATCGTCATCGGGCCAGCCGCTATCATCGGGGTTGAGGGAGGTGGTGCTCTCGACTATGACCGGGTACGCCGCCGCGAGCAAACGCTTGAGCGTTTCGAGATCGCCGCCCACGCGATATTCGATGCGCAGCCAGCCCGCGTAATTGCGGACCCAATATGCCATCTCTTCAGGGTTGACGTTGCGATCGCCGGTCACGGGTTTGATCACATCGGAGATATCTCTTTGCGTGCCGCTCCAACCGAAGATATGGAGCATCATCGAAAGTGCGGCAGGACCACAATTATTCGGGGTTTGTTTTTCGTAGGGTGGTGAATTGAGAAAAGCCTGCGCAGGCAGGGGCGGGAGGGTCGGTGTGGCAGGGATCGGAGTTTCAGCCACGACCGTAGTTGGCGTTATTGTTGGTGTTACCGGATTTTTTGTAGTGGTGGGGTTTGGAATTGCAGTGGGTACATTACCGACCGGGTTGAGGATATTCTTTGCGTACGTTTTTGCGACTTCAATGCGCCATGCCAGGCGGCTGTTGATCGCAGGGATTTGATACAGCAAAGCCGCCAGTACGAACAAAACGGCAATACTTATTAATATATTTCTCTTGGTCATGCTAAGAAGTGTACCAGAATTGAATGAATGGAAATTAATCCAACTTTGCTCTTGTCCGCTCCTGCGGGGGCTCAGCTCCTGCAGGAGCGTCTAGATTGATCCAACATACGCATACACTTCTTTTTGTGCGTATCTTTTCAGAACGATGTAGCGCGTGTATCCATCCATTAATTGGAAGCCATTTCGGTTGATCAACAACGGCTCGATCGAAATTCCGCGTAGCACATTCTCTTCTCTTTCATCAGCGCGCTCTTGCAGGGACGTAATAAATTCAGGCACACTCATTAGATCTGGATGTGGATTGATATCATCCAGCTTGATGACCTCCAACGCAAACTCCATTTTTGGGAGCAGGTCCATCCATGCTATGGTCCAATGTTCGGCGGGTGCTTCGTTGTGATCGGACTCCCATTCACGCATGATCCATTTCATGAGAAATGACTTGATCGTGACTGGGTCATGAAGAACGTGATAAGTGAAGTCGCCAAGTTTAGAATATTCAAAAGGGAAGATCATTTTATTTGCTTGATATTTGTCCTTCGACTTCGCCATCCAAAAAGCGGATTGCTCCGCTCACATCGTCCCGACACTTGCACCGAGCGTGATTTGCTAAGCAAATCATACGGTGTGTCCTTCGGGAGGACGAATGCTTAATGATGTCCCAACAACTCCAATGCCGCTGCGATGGATGGATCCGTATCGAAATGGAACATATCCCATTCGACGAAGGCTTGGGCATCGGGCACAATGCCGGTCTGTTCCCAGTTGGCATCCGAGAATGCGGACTTGAACGTCTCGGCGGCGATCCAGATCAGCGAACCATCGTCAAAATCATAGCCGCTCAAGACTTCCACATTTCCCAGGGTGGTCTCCCCCACAATCTTGGCGCGATCAGAATCCTGCATCACGCCGGCAAATATCTCGCCAAAGCTCACCGTATCTTCACTGACCATGATGATCAAAGGCACGGTCTGCGAGTTTTGGATCGGATTTGCTTCGACCTCCAATGCGCGCGATCTTTTACGGCTAACGAACTCTCCCAGCTTGCCATCTGTGAAGAATTCCATGATCGGGTAGGTAACCGTACTGATCCCGCCGCCATTCAGGCGCAAATCCAGGATCAAGCCATCGAGTTGACCGAAGCCACTCAGCGCTTCTTCGACCTGTGGCGGAATGGTCTCGTCAAAGAATGTGGGGATAAAAATATAACCGATCTTCGAGCCGTCAGTTGTAGAGACTAAACGCGCCTCCACCGGCACACTGCCCTCAATACGATAACGCATAAGCATCACATCGCGCGGCGCTTCGCCCGGTGATTGCACCTTTGCCAGCACCGCTGAACACTCGGGTCCGCGCAGGCGGTTGCCAAGTTCTTCGGTGATGGGCAAGCCGTCCACCTGGAGAATGCTATCGTGTGACTGGATTCCGGCATACTCGGCGGAAGAGCCGGGAAACGTCGAAATGACGACAAAGCTGTTTTTTTCGAAGTCGTAGTTTCCGTAGATGCCCACGCCGACATAATTATTTTCGCCTTTCAACTCAACTGCTTCGGCTTCCACTTCAATGGGGGAGAGAAAATTGGAGTGCTCATCGCCCAGCTCGAAGATCATGGTTTTCATTTCCTGATAGAACGCCTCCGTCTCCAACCCGGCTTCGATCTTACTGTGATAATTCTCTTTGATCGTTTCCCAATCTTTGCCGTTGTAATCTGGGTAGACATACACCGCTTCAACTACATTCGTCACATCCCTGAATACCCGCAATTGCATGGACTTTGAAACCTGTGGGTTTGTCTGGGCTTCCAGGGTGGGTTGGGCAAGTACAACATCAGGGGCAACCGTGGCGAGCGCCGCGTTCGCGCATTGCGGCGGGATATATGCCGGCACAAGCGGCGTTGGTGTGGAGGTGGATGTGGGTGTTGGTGTGAGGGTGGCGGTGGGGAGTGGCGTGGCGGTTGGCGGGACGATCAGTTGTGTGACGAAATTGCACGCCATCAACGTTAAGATCAAAAATCCAAAAATGACACGCTTTGTTTTCATGTTTACCTCTAAACTTTTAGGTGACAGTCATCTTTAAGATGACTGTCACCTGTGTTCATTCCATTTGTTTACGTGTTCGAATAGATCAGCCAGCGGCTTAAGCTCAGAAACATTCACAGCCAGATTCTTCGTGCGGGTGTGGTCATATTGAAAGACGCGGGTACCGGGCAGAATCGCACGCGCCTCGCGGTTGAATTCCTCGCGTGTCAGATACCCTGCCAGCAGAATATTCAACCCATACACCCAGATATTTCCCCAATCCATGGCGCTGATCACATACGTTTCCTGCAACGCGGGGCTGTGGATTCCGAGCCGCGCATTCGGCAAAGATTTGATGTGGACATACGCCAACGAATGGAAGTTCTCATCGATCTTGACTCGTGTCCGCGGCGGGATCTCAAGGATGGAAGTTCGCATCTCGCGCCTTTCATCCTGCCCACCGATCTCGACGATTTGAGTCGCCTCTGAATCGGATTTCAGGACCAACTCCCCAAGCGGATTCCACTGTACGGGCCGCATCCACGCCTCAGGCATGGCATGGATCAGATAATGCGGCTGATCCGTATACAGCACTTTCTGCAAATCACTTTGCGACGCAGCGATAAGACCAGATAAAAACGCGAAGAGATAAATATCCTTATCCGAACGTCCCTCTGCTGCATTCTGGTCAGATGGCACCAATGCCGGCGCACCCAACACCACTTGCGGATTGCGTCTCAGCTCCGCGATCTGTTCGCGATACGAAATCAGAAAAGACTTGATATCACAGCGTCGCCCGCCCAGTGACACATCATATTGATTTGGGTCAGTAAACGGCGTTGCACCCTGCACATCGAACGGAATATTCTGCTCTGAAAGATATCGCCGAAACGCCAACTCCACCGCCACGCCCGCCACGATCCTCCGCAGACGATCATACGGAGATATCACACCCTTGTGGTGACCGCCCGCATGATTGTACGTATAAGGCAACGAACGGACCGCATACGCGATCCCGCCTTCGGTGAGGTCGCGAGTGTAGGGGAGGTGGATGAGGTCAGAGGATGAGAGCATGTCTTGCTTCTAAAGTTCGAGCCCAAATAAATTATGATTTAGATGAATTTATATCCTTTTTTTCTATTATCGCTTCGTCAATGATTTCCGCACCTTTTAGTAAATCGATTTCTGATTGAATGATTAAAGCAAGTATATGCTTTTGTAATATACCTAACGCCATAGCTACTTGTTTTGAAAGTATGGCTTGATTAAAAGACTCATCGTAATGCACTTTGAGCAAGGCTAGAATATTTTTCCAATTTTTCCCTCTCAATATTTTGCTGTAGCTGCCGTGAGCAATATCAGAACGGAGATCGTACAACTCTTTAAGTATTTGCCTGAAGTCGCCCTGATTAAATTTTCCGTCGTCAGCCCCATTATGAAATTTTCGCAAAAAATCATCAGTTACGTTCTTTTGATAATATAAAGATCCAATTACACAAAACTTAAATCTGATATCGGCATGGTTTTCTTGTTTATTAGTAAACAAATTCTCCAAAGCTGCTACTAATAGCATAATGCCAATTGAGAAATCTATATAGCTGTAATAGTTCATTCCGTTAAACTGCTTGTTTGTTAGAATGAAAGACTCTTGTAAAAGGCTGATGCTGGTAAATAAGGTTTTGTTATCAAGAATTCTATACCACTTGTCTATCAATACGTCCTCAATTTGGGTGTTAGGATCGCCCGCCCAGCCGTTGAAAATCCACCCAGACATATTGAAAGAAGATTTAGCGGTTTCTGAGTTAATGGAAGAAGCTTTTTGATGATTTCCGAATACTGAAAATAACTGAATTCGTTTTTCTATTTCACGGTTGTCAACCATTTCGAAACTATGAATCTTTCTTGGCTCATAATCACTAATAAAATATGCTAATAAGAGCCTATTGAGAGAGTCGATTGATTTAAGCCAATCGTCTGGTGTACTTGTGATTTTAAATTCTTTACAATACTTTGTTCCCCCATAAGTTGGAAATACTACAAACCATCCATCCTTTTCAAGCTGATGCCAGCCTGCTTGAAAGGATGGTCCTAATATATCCGCAAAAACAAGAAAACTCTCAGTACTTTGAGCATATGCGGCCCTTAGTTCGTGTTCTAACGGGAGACCTTGGCTATTACGTTGGGATTCGTAAGACATATAACTCCTATTCATTCCTAAACTGCAAACAATAGTGATGGAAAGTGTTACTCACCCACGCAGACCCCATCCCAAATGGCGCGAGGGGTTGGTTATCTTGCAGCCAGATCTTTTCGTCTTTGAGTGTGTAGGTCTTGCCGAGTTCGCGGGCGATATCCCATGCCAGCGGATAGATCTTCCCGCCTTTTTTCACGTTCTTGACGATGATCGTGAGATAAGCTTTCTCGCGCAATAAAGGTTTGAGTCCTTTATAAATATTTACCAGTTTTCCAAGGAACTCTTCGTAATCAGAGATATTCCCCATATCGTTCGGGTCATCCGAATAATGGACGTCCAACTCGTCGGAGTCACGGCGCTTCTTTTGATTCTCTGACCCTTTGGCGCGGAGCATATCCCAGTAGGGTGGGGAGGTCAACACGTAATCCGCAATTGGTAATTCGTAATTGGTGATTTGAGCAGCGTCGCCATTAATGACGTTCGACATTAGACCTTCGACTTTTTCACCTAAAACTTTTCTTTCCTCTTCAATGATCTCCTGCGCGATCTTTGCATATTTGGGATTCAACTCAATGCCATAACTGTTTCGTCCCGCACGCAAGGCGGCGATGAGAGTCGAACCTGTCCCTGCCATGGGGTCAAGCACGGTCTCACCTTCTTTGGTGAAGAACTCGATGAATTCCTGTGCCATTGTCTCAGGATATTTGGCGGGGTGCACCAACACACCCTTCTTGCGCGGCGGCGGATTATGGATGAACCACGATTTCTGGAACTTCAGCCATTCTTTGTTGGTGAGGTTATTCAATTTATTAGGAGGCATGGGTTAATCGTAATTCGTAAACCGTAATTCGTAAATCGTTATGGGGCAGGTGTTTTGGTAGGGAATGTATATGAAACGTCATACACTTTAAGATCCGAAAACGTAACCGTGACCGGTGTATCGCCTTTGGATTGTGTAAAGACGCCGAAGGCGCCGCTGGGAAAGGTTCTTTCTGAAATGCTGAATTGGTAACGACCATTGAGGAAGAGTCGCATTTCGCCGCCAACCGCCCATATCCCAATTTGGACCTCACCCGGCGCGCCTGGCGGCACATCTCCGCTGGGGACGGGCTCGTAGATGATCTGCCTCACACTATCTTTGATCCTTTCGACGTGGATCAGCCCGTTGCAGGATAAGATGAAGCGATAGAACGAAACTCTAGTGGAGCGGATGATGATGCCGTAGTTATCGTCCGCGCGGCAGAGGCTGATGCGCGCAGTGATCTCAGCGTAGAAATTGTCCAGGGTCACATCGCGGCGCAGGCTGGCAATGGAAACGCCCGACTCCACGGCTAAAGTGAGACGTTTATTTTTTATGGTTGCGCTGGCTAGCTCTGAGTTGACCGTGTCCCATAGCTTTTCATTCGAGAAAGTATCGTTGAGGATCTGCTTTCCAATGCCGGGATTCATTTCTTGTGTGGCGGTGGTGGTGGGCAGAACTTTCAGTGTAGACGTGGGTGAAGCGGGGAACCAGTCTATGGTCGAGGTTGGAAGCGGGGTATCAGTGGGGATGGGTGGTTCGGTGGCAGGCAGTGGATTGAGGGGCAGACAAGCCGCGAGGAGTGGAAGTCCAAAAAGCAGAAATAAAATAAATATTCGTCGCATAAAGTAATGACAAACTTCGTGAGGCTTTTGTTTCAAGGTGTTGTAAAATATTATCAATTCAAATTCTAGCACATAATACTCGAACGGCTTTTTTGTTCGAGTACAAGGAGACTCTATGACCGAAAAGTTGGTGCTGGTAACAGGTGCGTGTGGTGAGATTGGTCAGGCTTTAATACAGGGGCTGGCGAGCAAGGGCGGCTATCGGATCGTTACTTCTGATCTTGCGCCGTTGCCCGATAGCATTAAGGCGCTATCAGCGGAGCATGTGCAAGGTGATCTGGTTTATAAGGTCAAAACTTTTTACGATTATGATTTCGATGTGATCTTCCATCTGGCGGCTTCGCTTTCGTCCAAGGCGGAGGTGGCGAGCGAAGAGGCGCATCGCATCAATGTGGAAGGCACGATGCAGTTGTTGATGCTGGCGGCGTATCGTTCGGAGAAATATCATAAGTCTGTAAAGTTTATTTTCCCGAGTTCGATCGCAGCGTATGGCATGGGGAACATTGAAGTGAAAAGATCAGCAGGTGCGGTCAAAGAGACGGAATACAATACGCCGCACACGATGTATGGATGTAATAAACTGTATTGCGAAAAATTGGGGATGTACTACGGCAAATTCTTCGGTCAAAAACATTTGGATGAAAACCCGCCTCATATGCTGGACTTTCGCGCGATCCGCTTCCCGGGCTTGATCTCAGCTTTTACATTGCCCAGCGGCGGGACGAGTGACTACGGTCCTGAGATGCTGCATGCCGCGGCACAGGATAAACCCTATGCCTGTTTCGTGCGCGAGGACTCGAAGATCTCTTTCATGGCGATGCCCGATGCGATCAAATCGTTGTTGATGTTGGTGGACGTGCCGCGCGAGAAATTGAAGAATCAAGTGTATAACATCGCTGCGTTCGCGATCACGGCTGGTGAATTCCGTGACCGTGCCGTGAAGGCGTTCCCCGGCGCGCAGATCTCGTTCGCGCCGAATCCACGCCGGCAGGGCATTGTTGATTCATGGCCCGAAGATGTGGATGACACCCTCGCGCGTACTGAATGGGATTGGAAACCCGATTACGATGTAGATAAATTCTTTGATGATTACTTCCTGCCTGAGATCAGGAAACGTTACGGAAAGTAGATTTTTGAATGTAGGGGCGACCAATTTGGTTGCCCCTACTGATATAATCCCCGCCGATGAAAACCCGTACCATTTTTTTTATTAGTTTCTTATTGTTTGCCATTTTGATGATCGGTGTTGCACTGCCAGTGAACGCCGCGCCGCCCGCGCAGGGCTTTGTCACTGCCACGCCGGGCGCGGATGGTCGCATTATGTATACCGTTGTGGGAGGGGATAGTTGTTCAAGCGTTGCCTTCCAGCATGGGATCACCGTGCCGCAATTGCGCCAGTACAATACCCGCCTTGATGCAAATTGTACGCTTTCGATCGGGGAACAACTTGTGGTGGGTCTCGCTCCAGCGCCCGAACCTACAGCCGGACCCGCTCCCACACTTGCGCCTCCCACGCCCACTTCCACGCCATTCAATGGTACAACCGAAGTCTGCGTACTGCTCTTCGATGACTTGAACGGTGATGCGATGCGTCAGGAAACCGAGTTCGGCATCGACGGCGGCGCGGTCAGTCTCACCAACTTGAATGGTTCATATTCTGAAACTTTGAACACCACTTCAGGTGTGGATCCCGATACGGCTGAACCGATCCGCTCGTGTTTTGGCACTGAAGTGCAGGGCGAATATAATCTCAGTAAAGCTGTACCGCAGGGACAATATAATGTCGGTATCGCTGTGCCAGATGGATACAACCCCACCATGTTGGTCAGCTATGAGTTGACTGTCAAAGCTGGTGATCGCGCTTCGGTTGATTTTGGTGCGCAATCCAAAACCGTCACGGCAGTCGAGCCGGTGGAGGAGGGCGGTAATCGTTCTTCTGTGTTGGGTATTTTGGGGTTATTGTTGTTGCTTGGTGGGATTGGGTTGGCTTACTATGCTTATCGCGCCAACCAGCCGCAGAGCAAACTAAAGGGAAGTCCACTGGATAGAAGATAAAAAATTCTCTGCTGAATAATTTCGATCATTTGACCCCGGACGGTAGTCCGGGGTCATTTTTTATCCCATGGGATGCTTCATCGGTTGCCCACCGATCAAATGCATGTGGATGTGGAAAACGGTCTGCCCGGCATCCGGTCCGGTATTTGTGATGAGACGATAACCGCCCTCGACGATCCCCTCACTCTTCGCCAGGTGACCTGCCACGGTAAAGAGATGTCCCATTAACTGTTCGTCTCCACTTTCGAGCGCGCTTACAGATGCGATGTGTTGATTGGGGACGATTAGAATATGGGTGGGCGCGACGGGGTTGATATCGCGAAAGGCGGTCGCCTGGTCATCGCGATGGACAATCGTCCCTTTGATCTCACCCGAAACGATCTTGCAAAAGAGACATGCGTCTGTCATTGTGGTTTTCTCCTTGGATGGTGCAGTTGCGTATATTTAACCACAAATTCAGTTGCGCAGTTCCATAATAACGTGATATTGATTAATTCTGCATGAATCCCATATGAAAGACATTAGAAATATCTTACAGCCCCAAAGCGTCCATGGTTTTAGCGATATAATTTTGCGCGAAGGAACATCTTATGGACATTCTATCCCTTGTAGTATTCATCCTTGTTTTTGGCGGCGTGGTGATCATTCACGAATATGGTCATTTCATTGCGTCACGCTGGAGCAACATCGAAGTGGAAGAGTTCGGTCTGGGTTTACCCACGCCCGGCGCTTACACATTTTGGTCCAGCAAAGGATACTTTCTCCTCAAAAACGGTAAACGGATCGAGATCCCTGCCAATTTTAAACTCCCTGCAAACTGGGATGAACTTGTCGGCAATGAAGCCAAATTGACGGTCGATCAGGTGCAGGAGCAATTCATCCTGCGTTCCATCGTCAGCGAAGTGGTCAAAATTGAAGAACAGAAACAACTGGCTTCTCGTCCCGCTGTCCCTGCGCATCCGCTTGAATTGGATCATATTTATGTGGACGAGAAGGGTGAGGTGATTCAGTCACAAGTATCCGAAGCACCAATTCCATCTACACCTGCGCCTCCTGTAGTATCGCGCAAAACGATCAAAGCCGGGAAAACAATGGGCGCACTGGAATTAACCGGCACGGTTTCGGAAGTGCACCCTGGCACACGCTTCACAATGAACTGGCTGCCACTCGGCGGGTTTGTACGCCCGCGCGGTGAGACCGATCCCAATGTAAGAGGCGGGTTTAGTTCAGCCAACCCTTGGAAGCGCTTATTCGTATTTGTTGCCGGTCCGTTGATGAACTTGATCTCGGCGGTCATTCTCTTTAGTATCATTATTGCCATGAGCGGCGGTATCATCACTTATGTGCCAGAGGGTAGTGTCAACTCCAGAGTGATGATCACCAATGTCATGCAAAACAGTCCGGCGCAAGCAGCAGGCATGCAGGTCGGGGATGTGCTCGTCAGCGGGGCAGGGCAGCCGATCAAAAACTCAGAAGATATCCGCGCGGCTGTGACTGCCAATGTGGATCAGCCGGTTGCGTTCGTAGTGGAACGCGATGGGCAACAGGTTGAACTGCTTATCACACCCAAGTTCAATGAAGCCGAAGGTCGTCCCTTGATCGGTATTGAATACTGTAGTGGGTGTGTGTTCAAGCCGATCACTACCGTTGGCGAAAACCTGCAGACCAGTCTGGGGTACACTGGCAATCAGATCTATGCCCTCGTTACCCTGCCAGTCAAGTTGATCCGTGGGACGATCCCTTCTGAACAGGGACGCATGATCGGGCTCAAGGGCATTTACGATATCATGAAGCAAAGCGTGGCAAGTGACGTAGCGACCAGTCAGCAGGCAGCCTCCACACCCTCATCCGCCACCACGCCTTCTTCCAACCCCTACAACAAACCAGTTCAAACCCTTTTCCTGATCGCCTCACTTTCCATTAGTCTTGGCATCTTCAATCTCTTCCCATTCCCGGCGCTAGATGGTGGACGTATCATCTTCGTTCTGCCTGAACTCATTACGCGTCGTCGTGTGCCGGCTCAATTTGAAAATCTGGTGCATGGCTTGGGCATGATCGTCCTCTTGCTCTTCATGGTCTATGTCAACGTGATGGACTTTGTTAACCCGGTTGTCATTCCTTAAAACATGAACAAACAAAAAAACTCTTTTGATTCTGTTTTGGATGCTTTGCTTGATACCAAGAAAGAATTCCCGCACCGTTATCTGAATCTGTTTTCGGATATCGGACCGCTCGAACTCAAGACTCTGTTGGATGTCTGGCCCCGCGTCGAACTTAAGCGGAAGCTGTCTCTCTTCGAGGGGCTTGAGTCATTGGTGGAGGGTGATACCCTCGTCTCGTTCGATGATTTTGCCCGTCCCTTGCTCAACGACCCCGAAGCCGAAGTACGGATGCTCGCGTTGCGTCTGTTGATCGAGTGCGAAGATGAGAAAATCATTCCCACGTATCTAAATATGTTGAAGCATGACGTGGATGCAGAAGTCCGCGCTCAGGCGGCGACCAACCTCGGCTTTTTTGTGGCACAAGGCGAATTGGAAGAGATCTCAGAAAAGTCTTACAGCGAGGTACAGGCTGGTTTATTGGAATCAGCCCGTGGTGAAGACGCGACGCGTGTCCGTCGTCATGCTTTGGAGGCGCTTGGGTTTGCTTCCAAGCCTGAAGTGGATGCGTTGATCGGAGCCGCTTTGCAGCATAAAGATGCCGATTGGCAAGCCAGTGCGTTGGTCGCGATGGGACGTTCGGCAGATGAACGTTGGGAGGATGAGATCTTGCGCGCGTTGCTCGATGAGAATGATACGGTCCGCCTGGCGGCTGTGCAAGCCGTGGGAAATCTCCCGTTGAAATCGGCGCGTACGGTGTTACTGCGCATGCTCGCGGAAGGCGAAGAAGATGACGAGATCATCGGCGCAGTGATCTGGTCGCTTTCACAAGTTGGCGGCGAGGACGTGCGCACGTTTTTGGAAGCGCTGCTTGTTCAGACTGAAGAAGCAGAAGATGAAGACCAGATCGCAGTGCTTGAAGAGGCGCTCGATAATCTTGCCTTCACCGAAGATCTTGATCGTTTCGAGTTGATGGCGATCGACCCTGATGATCTGGGCGAGTTTGAAGATGACGAAGTGGAGGAGATTGACGAAGAAGAGACTGAAGATAAATAGCTTACTTAGATTGTTCTGTCGGGGTCTGAGACCCCGACAAAGCACAGCAGACAGATGATCGACCACAAAACCACGGAGACGTTATAATCTCCGTGGTTTTTATTTCTGTGGTTATGTCATGCTGAGCCGCTCTGCGGCGAAGCATCTCTACCACTGTGAACGAGACCCTTCGGTCGCTATCGCTCCCTCAGGGTGACAAATATTCTCGTATTTCATTTGGGACTACAATAAAACAAATCCATGTCCATCAACGAATTACTTTCTGTCTTTGCCAACAACATTCTGCCGATCATCCTGCTCAGCGGAGCGGGGTTTGCGCTCGCTAAACTGCTGCACATCGAAGCGCGCAGTTTGGGACGTGTAGTGTTCTATGTCTTCAGCCCGGTGCTGATCTTTGACCTGCTCGTAAAAAACAAACTTAACTGGAGCGAAGCGGCAGGCGTGATCGGATTCACGACTGCGATCATCCTTATGATGGGCGCGTTGACATATTTGCTGGGGTCGCTCTTCAAGATCGAAAGACCGGCGTTGATCTCCATTTTGATCACAACCATGTTCGCCAACACAGGTAACTACGGTTTGCCGTTGGTCTCGTTTGCTTTTGGTGAAAAAGCTTTACCGTATGCGGGCATTTATTTTGTCGTCACCACGACCTTGTTCTATACTCTGGGTGTGGTGCTGGCATCGCTTGGTCATATGAACATCAAAGAAGCTGCGCTTGGTTTGTTCAAAATTCCCACGCTGTATGCGGTTGTTCTCGCCATACTCATCAACGCATGGAGTATCACCATTCCTGCGCCCATCAATCGGGCAGTGGAACTGGCAGCGGGCGGCACGATTCCGTTGATGTTGATTCTGTTGGGTGTTCAACTTTCACAAGTGGAGCTATCGGGGAATCTCCGCGCGTTGCAATTAAGTGTCGTGCTGCGACTGCTCGTTGCGCCGCTCATCGCTTTTTTGTTGGCGGCACTCTTTGGTTTCAAGGACGTTGTTCGTCAGGGAGCAGTCACCCAAGCCTCGATGCCCAGCATGGTCAGCGCCACGGTGCTGGCGGCGGAATATCAACTGGATGCAAAACTCGTCACTGCGGTGATCTTTATCAGCACGATCTTGAGTCCGCTGACATTGACGCCGCTGTTGGTGTTCCTGGGGGCGAAGCCATGATGAATTATGTAACGCGACATTTATGTCGCACTGCCAGGCGCGACATAAATGTCGCGTTACTTCTCATAGTCGCCGCATTTGCTTTATTGATCACGCAGCAGGTTCGGGCACAGTCGGGAATCGAGATGCAGTCCACGGCGACATATCAGTTCGGGGAACAGATCACGTTCGTCGCGCAGATCGTATCTCCGGTCCAGGTCCAGCAGGCAAATATCGTTATCTTTGATGAGGCGCAGGCTGTCACGCATGTGCAGCCGGTGAGTTTCGTCAACGGCAGAGCGGAATATCGTTTTGACGCGCGTCAGAATCTGGTGCGTCCGTTTGCAACCATCCGCTGGTATTACGAGTTGACGCTCACCGATGGCAGCATCTTGCAAAGCGATTCGTATTCCATCCGTTATGACGATAATCGTTTCACCTGGCAGAAACTTGAGTCGGGAGCGGTGCGTGTGTTTTGGGCGCAGGGTGATGCAGCGTTCGGTCAGACTGCGTTGAATGTCGCGCAATCAGGTTTGCAGAACATCAGCAGTATTGTGCCCGTTGACCTTGCTGAGCCTGTTGATGTTTTTATGTACCCAACCCAAAATGATCTTGCGGCGTTGGGTGTGGAAACCTGGGCGGCGGGACATGCCAACCCCGCGTTGGGTGTGGTGCTGGTGGTGATCGAGCCGGGTGCGAGCCAGAGCCTCAGCATGGAGCAGCGCATTCCGCATGAACTGATGCATGTGATGTTGTATCGTCAGATCGGCGCTGGCTTCAACCGACCGCCTTTCTGGTTGAGTGAAGGCATCGCGACGCTGGCAGAAATTAACCCGAATGCGGATTATGACCGTGCGCTGTCCGACGCAAGTAATCGCAACGTCTTGATTCCCATGGTGGACTTGTGCGCCTCTTTCCCAGCCGATTCTGCGCAAGCGTTTCTGGCGTATGCTGAAGCCCGATCCTTTACCACCTACCTGCGTGACACGTATGGCGCGCCCGCATTGTTAAACCTCGCGCGGACTTACTCCGAAGGCGTGGACTGTGAGAACGGTGCGCAGCGTGCACTCGGTGTTTCACTTTCAGAACTGGATTTGAACTGGCGTGAAAATAGTCTCGGGCAAAATGTGTGGGGCGTTGCCTTTCGCAACATGCTTCCGTATCTCGTTCTGCTGGGGCTGTTGATCTTTATCCCGCTTATTGTTGGGATGAATGCAACCCGTCAAAAGGTAGATAAACATGGACCCGAAAAATACACTAACAAACGTTAGAGCCCACATCTGGGTAAAGGGACGTGTGCAAGGCGTGGGCTTCCGCGCCCATGTGGATTATTCCGCTGCTCAAATTGGCGGATTAACCGGTTGGGTGCGAAATGTTGGTTACGACACAGTGGAAGCCGTAGCAGAAGGCGAGCGCGACAAAGTAGACCGCTTCATCGAAATGATGAAACAAGGTCCACGCATGTCACGGGTGGATGAGTCGAGGGTGGAGTGGGAAGATGTGACCGGTGAGTTTCGCGAGTTTGGGGTGAAGCGGAGTCTGTAAAAAAAACTGGTGATAGTTTCACTCCTATCTATTAACGAACTTCGAGCCGTATCTTCACGTCATCGCCTTCCCCCAGTTTTTCGGCAACTTGGACAACTTTTTTAATCGGCACTAGATAGCGTCCATCCTTGGGAAACAAGGATGTCGTGAATTCAGTTTTGCCGATCCGCACATGGACGGGGATCACGCCCCAGCCATACGTCACAAGCCCTGAGATCGCTTTCAACTCGCGGCTTTGCTCTTCCGGCATGGCAACAAAGAGAAAAGGTGCCGGACCGCGCCAGTAGAAAATTTTGCCGTTGAATTCGAAGACCATAGGGACAGTATATCAAACCCACAAGGAGTCTGCATCCGGCGCAAGCGGACGAGTCAAGAGTGGAGTGGGAAGAGGTTACGGGTGAGTTTCGGGAATTTGGGGTGAAGAGGAGTGGGTGACAAATATGGTCTTAGATGATTTTCAAGGCTTTTCCGATTTTACAAGTTCTCCAGTATTTATATTGATTATCCACTCTTCAGCTGAATATGCTGGATAATCCCGATAGTCTGGGGCTACTGTGTTCAGCAGAACTTGACTATTATCCAGCCAACGAACAGGGTAGAGCTCTTCTTCCTTGAGACTCAAGCCTGAGATCAACACTTTCTGTTCATGTGTTTTAAGATCAATCAAAGCAATTGCATCGAGCTTGAAATCACGATCTGCGTCGTAAAACTTGAAAAGTTGCACGATAATTTTCTCTTCGTTGGGTGAAATTATTGCATAATATAAGTCTATTGGGTATTCAAACTGTAGAGTAATCGTTCGTGTTTTCCCGGTCTGTAGATCCCAAATGATCAAATCATTTGATTGGTTTGTAAGAGGAGCGAAAATCAAATAATTATCACTGTCCGAAATTATGAAGTCGAATAGAAAAGTATAGTCAGTGGCATTTAAAAATTCTACTTGTTCGCCAGTTTCAAGATTTAGGCGAACCAAAAGAGTATTTCTCCCTCCTACCCAGCAACAACCCGAAAGTCTCGCTCCAGAGAACGCATACAGAAACCTACCATCTTTTGACCAGCGATAAGGTATTAGGCTGTCATGATGATCATATCCAGAGTTTCCTTTAAAAAAGTCGCGATAATACATTTTCCAATTTTTAGAATGATCTGTACTAATGATCTCCAGCGGAGAGTCTTCTGTCCCATTTTCACTTTGACAGATAACAGCAACCCATTTCCCGCCAGGAGAAATTTCTGATCCATAAATATTGGTACTTCCACATACAGGTCCGAAAGCCTTTATAGTGGCTCGTTCTAGTGTGGCTGGAAGAGGTGATGGTGTTGATGTGGGTTCAATAGTGGGTGTAAGAGTAAATGTAGCAGGTGTAATAGTAGATGTTGAAGCCTGTGTTAGTGTGCTTTCTTTTGAGGGTGTTGGAAGATTTTCTGTATTAGATGGAGTGTTCACTGTTTGTTTGCTACTACAAGACACAAACAGTGCTCCAAGAAGAATTGTTGCGAACATCTGAGCAAAATATTTTTTCATGATATTTGTTGTCATTTCAATTTTACACACAAACTCCAAAGGGCATTCCTTCAACGATGCCCTTTACACGCGCCGCGTATCCGTACTGCAATATGGACACACTACATGATTCACCGACACTGGGAATGACAGCAGCGCTCCACACTTTTGGCAGGGGATGGCTTGACTGCCAACATCCAATGTAAAGCCGCATGACTCACAGACCACTTGCTTCGCGCCGGGGAGCGCTTCCACGTCCGAGCCGCAACTGCCGCAATGACGCTGTTCGCTTTCATCATGCGGCTGCACTTCATCATATTCGGAATTCAAGCCGTAGAATTTCAAGACTCGTTCCCCGTCCGTTGCGGAGAGGTGGGGGAGCCAGGCTTGGCAGAAGGTCGTATATTCCATGCGCAGAGCAACTTCGGGCGAGGCGTGATCGGGGTCCAATTGGTCCGCACCCAGTTGGCGGATCAGTGCGTACGTCCCATCCATTTGTTGTTTGAACAGTGCGGCATATTCCCAAAACGGACCGGCGACCATCCACGCACCGCCGGGGGTGGGGATGCGTTGCAACGCGGCGACCAGCCCGTCCATTTTTACTTGCAGTGTCGCTTGATTCGGGTCCATATCCTTGATCACCGCGCACTCGGCGCAATAGTCAATGAACTGTTTGCGAAACTCCATATCCTTGATGGCGCGCGGCGAAGCGGCATTCGGACATTCCTGCAACCACTGCGTGAACACCTGTTTGTAAATTTGGCGCACGGCATCACGGTCGTTGCGGGCTTTGGCTTGCGAGAGCGGCACCTGCACTGTCATCATAATGCGCGAATAGATCGTATTCGTGATGCCTGCATTGGTGTTGGCGTTCGCCATGCGGAAATCATAGTCCATGAGCGAGCCGCAGAAATCACAATAAATGTAGGCGGTCGTCGATGGTCGCGACTTGGGCGCGCCGCATTGCGAACAACTCACGCGTTTGATGAATCGCGAATGCGCCTTCAACGACTCAGGCATCGCGTCACCTTCTTTTGGAATACCCACCGCGAAGACGGATTGTTTAGGCTGTTCCGGTTTCTTTTTCTTGAAGAAATCAAACATGCGACATGCTCCTCATTCGGATTTTGAATCACGCTCACGAAATCATATCATTGGATGAAGAACCGCTTCCTCCTCCATTTGGGCTGGGTTGCTGATCCTCAACCTTATGCAAACCCCAAGCCGCGTTCTTTCAACGATACCCACTTGCTTTGTCCAATGACCAAATGATCAAGTACATCTACATCCAACAATTTGCCAGCCTGCATTGGATGGGCAACATGAGCACTGCTTCCGCAAAGGTGATTTGTTGAAGTTACTTAAGAGCTGATGTTACGCAGCAATGATCGTAACGCGAGACGCTCCGCAGTCTCGCTTTTCAAGCACCTCTTGCGGAAGAGCGACATAAATGTCGCATTACGAAAGCCCACATGGTCTGTTTTGCGCAAGGTCACTTAAGAGGGGGTCAAACTGCTTCCGCAATTGGTGCAGAGTTTTATAGTTCCCAGATATGAAAAACCGCACTTGGTGCATTTCACTTGAACGCCGCCCGTTGCGATATCAGTTAGTTTTTTAGCGCTCTCTTGATCCACACCATTCGCAATGAGTTTCTGTTGAACCATGTGGATCGGTGTGCCTGTTTCAAGTTCCTTCCGCACTGTAACTAACAATCTTTCAGCAGGGGATGGCGGTTTGTAATTTAATACTTCAGGTTGATAAGACTGATGGCAAGATTGACATTCGACAAATTCACCAAGATTTTTTATTTGAAAAAGAGGGATGAAGAACAGCGTGAAATATTGAGCGGCACGTTTGCGTTTATACGGTCGTGTCGTGTCACATTTGGGACAATGAAATTGTCCTGATGAAAGTTCGATCTGTCGACCACGCGTACCCCAAATGATCATTGTCGCTTACTCCTTCCTTTGGCTTGGCTAATTCTTTGTTTTTAGAACGTGTAATCAAGCGGAATAGCATATCTCCCACACAGCCAACTATACAACCGTTTTGATTTTCATGCAAAACCCAATCTGCGTTCTTTCAACGATACCCCCTGCCTGATCGATCACTAAATGGTCGAGCACATCCACATCCAATAATTTATCTGGATAGTGGCACGCGTCATCGAAACATCTTCCGCGAGGGCTTAATCAAAACACACATCATCCAGGTTTGGATCCCTGAACACATTTGTTCGACTGAGGTCCTGAATGATCCCTGCGCGTGAGACATGCACCAATACTGCGGATGTCCAGTGTGGTCCGCACCCAAATGCGGCATAAGAATATAGAAGAAGATCGTACCCGTCCGATGTGGCGGTGACGAATGTATCTTCGATGGTATCTACAGCATATTCAGATGCAGGATCCAACGCGATGCCATAGGATGCTGAAAGATTTGTTACAGCCAGCACATAACTCAAGGCTTCTTCAGGCGATTCGATGGGAGCGTATACATCCCGGAACTCCTTTTCTGATTTCAGTAGAAGGAACTCATCATTCCGAAAAATGACATAACGTATGTATTTGCCCGATAAACCGCCCTCATAATAGAAATATTCCCCGGCATCTATTTCGGCTTTTGTTTCGTCGCTTGCATTGCCATAGATGGCATCAATTTGGCAGATGGCAATCGGGTGGGCAGGGTTAAGCCCGCCGAACAGGCTGGGCGGTTCAAAGATATCATCGCAGTCCAATGCGCTTAGGGGATGATCAGAGCCACAATTTACGCTACCGTTTCCGTCCAGTGGGCACGCCGCTTCAAGGAATTTATCAAAGGATACGGATAGGACCGGCGGGTTATGATTAATAATCTTGGGTTGTGTTTGGCACGCCGCGAGAAGAAATAGCAGACTGATCATCAGCCAGGTATGCGGTTTATTAATCATAATAGCTCTACCTCCGAATCAGGTGCAATATTATTTATTGTAGTTGATTACACAAAGCCCAAACCGCGTTCCTTCAAGGAAACCCATTTGCCCTGTCCGATCACTAAATGGTCGAGTACGTCCACATCTAATAATTTGCCAGCCTGCACGATGGCGCGAGTCACCGCCACATCATCCGGGCTGGGAGTCGGGTCACCGCTGGGATGATTATGAATCACCACAATGGCAGATGCATTTTTGCGAACCGCTTCTTTGAAGATTTCTCCCACGCGTACTTGTGATGAATTGACCGAGCCTTTATACACTTCCACAGTTTCCATCACACGGTTTCTTCTGTCCAATAGAATCACACGCAAATGTTCCTGCTCCAACGCGGACATCTCATACGAAACCAACGCCGCTGCATCTGCAGGAGAGTTGATAGATGGGCGTTCTTCAGGTGATTCAAGTGTGAGCCTGCGTCCCAACTCAATGGCGGCTTTGATCTGTGCGGCTTTGGCGTCGCCGAGTCCATGTTGTTTTTTGATATCAACGAATGGGGCACGATGCAAGCCTGTCAGCCCGCCAAATTTGTTGAGTAAGCGCTGTCCAACTGCGACGGCGTTCTCGCCTTTGACACCGACGCGGAGCAGGATGGCGATCAATTCAGCGTTGGTCAAGGCTTGGGGTCCCAACGAAGCCAGCCTCTCGCGCGGACGATCCGATTCGTGTAAGTCCATGATGCGGTAAATGGGTTTGGAGTTTGTATCTGCCATTGTTTCGTCCCTCGATATAAATGAGATGTGCCTATTTTACAGCGGAATTCACTAAATCCTTTGCTTGACATCCCCCAACCCCTCAAGTAGAATGTCCTTCGCCTTGCAACTTGGGCCTGTAGCGCAGTTGGGAGCGCGCCTCAATCGCACTGAGGAGGCCAGGGGTTCGAATCCCCTCAGGTCCACTAGGCAGTGAACAGTGGACATTTTGAAAGCCGAAGTTCACTGTCACAAAAACAACAAGGGCCCATAGCGCAGTTGGGAGCGCGTCTCAATGGCATTGAGAAGGTCGAGGGTTCGAATCCCTCTGGGTCCACTAACGGGAGCGATTAGATCATCTAATCGCTCTTGTGCTATAATAAACAAATATAGTTAAAAAGTTATGGCAGGAGTAGTAGGTCGTCCCGTCAGCGAGTTGGGAGAGTGAGGTGGAAGCCCAGCACCGGCATCGAACGGGAATGCCAAGTCAAGAAGACCGAACTCGCCTGTTTTCTCGTAAGAGAGACTTCATCGGTGAACTTTAGTAGTCGATGACGGAGAAGCCCGTTATAGCATAAGAGTGGTAAAGCAAGATTTATCTTGCTCTACAATTCGGGTGGTACCGCGGAGAGAACTCTTCGTCCCTGAGTGGATGAAGGGTTTTTTGTTTAACTTTGGAAAGGAGGCACGCATGAATATTCGCATCAACTATATCTTCTGGAAGCAGGGACCTCTTCTTCCGCGCCTCCTTCTCGAGTCATGAGTCAAAGGTCACACGTCAAGACGAGACGTGTGACGTTCAACATTCGACATTAGACATTTCTACAAATGAGGAAAGAATGGCTACAACAAAAAAGAAAATAACCCCGAAGGCGAAAAAGACTGCAGCAAAGAAAGTCGTTGCCAAGAAGGTCAAGAAGACAATTAAACCTACAGCGTCGAAAGTAAAGGCAACGAAGGTTGTTGCAAAAAAGACAGCAGCGAAGAAAGTTGCGCCAAAATCGAAAGCAACGAAACCTGTCGTTACTAAAGCGATCGTCCCTGCCACACCGAAAGCAAAAGCAGTTGTGGTTGCAACAAAAAAGCCCAAAGCCGTGGTGCCTTTTGAAGAGAAGCCCAAGGCAATTCAAGCCGTAAAGGAATCGAAACCTGTGAAAAACGAATCACCCAAAGATATCTCATTCAACCCGCAAGCCTTTGAGCCAAAATGGCAAAAGAAATGGGAAGCGGACAAGTTGTACCGCGCCGTGATCAATGAGAGCAAACCTAAACATTATGCGTTGACAATGTTGCCCTATCCCAGCGGTGACCTGCATATCGGTCACTGGTTTTCGATGACGCCGCCCGATGCACGCGCGCGTTTCAAGCGGATGCAAGGCTACAACGTATTGTTCCCTATGGGGTTTGATGCGTTTGGTCTGCCTGCGGAAGGCGCAGCCATTAAACACAACATCCACCCCAAGAAGTGGACGTATGCCAACATCGAACGAATGCGCACGCAGATGCGTTCGATGGGCGCGATGTTCGATTGGGAACGTGAAGCCGTCTCTGCCGATCCGCAATATTACAAGTGGACTGAATGGTTCTTCATTCAGTTATTCAAACACGGGTTGGCGTATCGAAAAAAGGCGACTGTAGATTGGTGCCCGAAGGACAACACCACGTTGGCGCGTGAGCAGGTCAAAGGCGATGATCGCGTTTGTGATCGTTGCGGTACACCTGTCATCAAAAAAGAGCTGGAGCAGTGGTTCTTCAAGGCAACGAAATATGCCGATGAGTTATTGCGGTTCGATGGCGTTGACTGGCCCGACTTCATCAAGGTTTCACAGACCAATTGGATCGGTCGCTCTGAAGGCGCCTCGGTCATTTTTAAGACGGAGGCTGGTGACCCGATCGAGATATTCACGACTCGCCCCGATACGTTGTGGGGCGCAACCTTCATGGTCTTTTCACCGGAACATCCATTGGTGGATAAGATCACCGCGCCGGAAAATAAAGCGGCTGTCGATGAGTACAAGGCTCAGGCGGCGAAGCAGACTGACATTCAGCGTGAATCGAAGGACAAGGAAAAGACCGGTGTATTCACCGGCGGGTACGCGATCAATCCTGTCAATCAGGAACGCATCCCGATCTGGGTGGCAGATTATGTGTTGATGTCGTATGGCACGGGCGCGATCATGGCTGTGCCAGCGCACGATGAACGTGACTTTGCCTTCGCCCGCAAATTTGGATTGAAAGTGATTCCTGTCATTCAACCCGAAGGTGTGGAGTTGAACGGTGACACGATGGAGGTTGCGTATCCAGGTGAAGGTGTGATGATCAACAGCGGACCGTTCAACGGCACGCCTGCGACCAACGATAAAGGTAAGAAGAATCCAGCGATCAAGGCTGTGGTTGAATGGTTGGATGCGCAGAGTATTGGCAAGCTCGACGTGAACTATCGTTATCGCGATTGGTTGATCTCACGTCAGCGTTATTGGGGCGCGCCGATCCCGATGATCCGTTGCGATGTGCATGGTTGGAATCCAGTGCCAGATGATCAATTGCCGGTGACGCTGCCTGATGATGTCGAATGGCGACCGACCGGTGAAAGCCCGTTGAAATTCCATCCGACCTGGAAAAATACAATCTGTCCGATCTGCGGTGGACCTGCCGAACGTGAAACCGATACGATGGATACGTTCATGTGTTCATCGTGGTATCACTTGCGTTACTTGAGCCCAAACTATGACAAGGCTCCGTTCGATGATGCCGAGTACAACTACTGGATGCCCGTGGATACCTACACCGGTGGCAGTGAACATGCCACCATGCACTTGCTGTACACGCGCTTCTTCCACAAGGCGTTGCGCGATATGGGTATCGTTGAAGGCGGCGAGCCGATGATGCAATTGCGTAATCAGGGCATGGTGTTGGCGGAAGATAATAGCAAGATGTCGAAGAGCCGCGGCAATGTTGTCGCGCCCGATGTGTTGGTAAATAAATATGGCGCGGATACCGTGCGTGCTTATTTGATGTTCTTCGCACGCTGGCAACAAGGCGCACCCTGGGACTCGAACGGCATCGAAGGGACTGCCCGCTGGATCCGCCGTACCTGGACTTTGTTCACGGATCCGACTCAGCCGGGGTCTGCTTCTGCTGAAACGAAAAGGAATCTACGCCGACGCGTTCATCAGACTCTGCGTAAAGTGACGCATGATTTCGAGAACTTTGAGTTTAATACGGTCATCTCGTCCTTGATGGAGTTGATGAATGAAATGTACAAGGCGCGCGAAGCGGGAGCCGCTGGTTCGCCTGAATGGAGCGAAGCCCAGGAAATCTATTTGAAGATGCTGGCGCCTGTCGCACCACACATTGCCGAAGAACTGTGGACGAATCACTTGGGCAAGCTGTACTCGGTCCATCAACAGAAGTGGCCCCAGGTGGACGAAGCCGCCACAAAGGAAGACACGATCGAATTGCCCGTGCAGATCAACGGCAAAGTGCGTGACCGAGTCGTTGTTCCTGCTGATGCGAGTGAAGATGACATCAAGTCTGCGGCGATGGCTTCTGAAACCGTCCAGAAATATTTGGAAGGTAAGGAGCCAAAGAAGGTGATCGTGGCGAATAAGAGATTGGTGAGTATTGTTGTGTAACTGAAAACTGCGTGTCGAACTTTGAAACAGCGGACTTTCTGAGGAAAGTCCGCTGTTTCTTTTTGGGGAGACTGTAAACATAGGAGTATTTGAGTATGAAAGTCAGTGGAAAATAAGCTATAAATGTGTCAAAATAAGATATAGAACGAGCTAGGTTTAGGTAAGTAGTTCACCTGGAGGTTCCCATGAGAAAAAGCGGTCAGGAGAAGCGTACTGGGGGAAAACCATCTCGTCGTCAGGTGCGGGAGATATCGGATGTATCGCAAAAAAGCCACCACAAAAATGTATTATGGGCAGGTGATGAACACGTTAAACAGCTGATTGACATTTTACCCATTGCGATGGTTATAGCCTCAGGAATCGAGGAGCGCGTCGAATGGGTCAATGATAAGTTTATCGAGTTATTTGGCTATACCGCCGAAGATATGCCCGATGTGGAACACTGGTGGCACCTCGCCTACCCGGATGAAACTTATCGGGTGGAAATTAAGTCACAGTGGGCGGCAAAGGTTGAGCAAGCCATCAGAAAGAAAAGTCAGATCGAGCCGATGGAAGCAACTGTCAGGTGTAAGGATGGTTCGCGTCGCTACATTGAGTTTCGTCTTTCCGCGATCGGTGAAAAGCATATTGTTACCTTTGTCGATCTCACCGAGCGTAAACGGGTGGAAGAAGAGTTAAGTGCCTCCGAAGCGGAATTGCGTACCTTAATAAACGCCATGACCGATATTATATTTGTTGGCAACTCGGAAGGGCTTTACCTGAAAATTGTTGACACGAGTCTGTCACTCTTATATAAACCGTCAAAAGAATTATTGGGAAGAACACTGCACGAGGTTTTCCCTAAAGATCTGGCCGACTTTTTTCTCAACCATCTCAGGCAAGCCCTTAACGCTCAGAAATCGGTCAATTTTGAATACAGTTTACCGATCGGTGACAAGAAGCTGTGGTTTTTTGCTACTGTTTCCCCAATGACCGATGATAAGATACTGATGGTTGCCAGAGATATTACCGACCGAAAGCAGGCAGAGGATGCACTTCGCGAAAGCGAAGAGCGTTACCGCCAACTTATCAATCTTTCTCCAGATGGGATCTCGATCCATAGTCAGGGACATATTCTATTTGTGAATCCTGCCATGACACGAATGTGCGGGGCGACCAGTGCTGACCAGATGCTTGGCAAATCCGTCCTGGATTTCGTACACCCTGATTTTCGGGAGCTCGTCCGAAAACGTATCGCCGAGATGCAAATTACCGGGCAACCCATCTCATTTATTGAGGAAAAATTACTCCGTCTCGATGGCACGTCCTTCGATGTAGAGCTTGCTGCTGTTCCATACAGTTTTAAAGATACACAATATATACAGGTTGTGGCACGAGATATCACTGAACGCAAGGAGGCAGCCGCACAACTCCTCGCCAGCGAACAACTCTTCCGCGCGCTTGTGGAGAACTCACCCGACTTTATTGCCCGCTATGACCGGGATTTTCGCCGCATCTACGTCAACCCTGCCATCCAGAAGCTCTTTGGTGTCCCGGCGCAGAATGTGCTGGGTAAGACACCCTCTGACCAGTCGCCGGTATACGCTCCGCAGATTTACATTGATCATCTGAGACAGGTAATCGATACAGCCACGGAAACCGCCATGGAAATGCCCTTCCGCACAGCTGAGGGTGAGATGCATTGGGGTCACATGAGATTTGTTCCAGAATTTGGATCGGATGGCAAAGTGGATTCTGTGCTTGCAATTGGACGCGATATTCACGAGATCAAGGAAAACGAGCGTCGCTTCAGAATGCTGGCAGAAAACTTTCCCGACCTTGTGATGCGGTTCGACCGGAATGGCCAGTATATCTACGTCAATCCGGCGTTCGAAAAGGTGTTTGGTACGCCAGTTGAAACTGTCATTGGCAAAACTCTGCATGAACTGCCGCAGCGCATGAAGGGTGAAGAGAACAATGAGCCTCTGGCAATGATCCGTCATGCTTTTGACGAAGGTACGGCCGATGAAACCGAGGTGCGCTGGGATACAGAAATGGGTGAGCGCATCTTTGAGAATCGCTATATACCGGAGAAAGATGCAGCAGGAGATGTAGTTACCGTACTCTGTATTGCCCGTGACCTCACCGAACGCAAACGTGCAGAGGATGAGTTGCAACAAAATCGTGGGGCTACACTGCAATTCTCCAAGCAGTTGGCGGCGTTGCAGGAAATCACCAACGAACTCTCCAAGGCCGAATCTTCAGATAACTTATGCCGGCAGGCAGTCCAATTGGGACGCACACGCATGGGGTTTGACCGCGTTGGCATTTGGTTTATCGAAGAACACCCGGGCATTATGCGTGGTTCGTTTGGTACGGATGAATATGGCGGGTTGCGGGATGAGCGAAATGCACAAGTCGAGTTCAGACACGAAGGACTGGCATGGCGCCTTTTCTCCCATAAGGACCAGATGGCTTTGGTCGAGCATCGTCCTTTGTACGATCACTTAGGACGGGAAGTCGGCGTGGGCGACAACGCCATGGCTGCGCTTTGGGATGGCGACAAGGTGATCGGCGTTATCTCTGTGGATAATCTTTTCACAGGCCAACCCATCAGCGAACATCAGCTTGAGGTTCTGCGATTGTATGCCACAACGTTGGGACATCTCATCACGCGCAAGCGGGCGGAAGAAGCCTTGCGTGCCAGTGAAAACCGTTTCCGTGTCCTGAGCGATAATGCATTTGTCGGCATTTACATCATTCAGGATGGGCGCCTGAGCTATGTCAATTCAACCCTGGCAAAGATATTCGGATACACGCCCGAGGAACTGACTGGTGCAGACCCCGCGCTTGTCATCCATCCAGACGACCAGGCAATGGTGTCAGAGAATATTCGGCGTCGCATTGTCGGTGAAGTAGAAACTGTTCATTATGAGTTTCGTGGCCGATGCAAAGATGGTGAAACAAAAAATATCGAGGTTTTGGGAGGGCGGATCGATTTTGGTGGAAAAACGGCAGTCATCGGAAATCTCATGGACATCACCGACCGCAAACGCGCAGAGGATATATTGCGTGAGAGCGAAGAGAAATATCGAACCTTGATTCAGAAAATTCAAGCGGCAGTTGTTGTTCATGGAGCTGATACTCAAATATTAACATCCAACTCCATGGCACAGGAACTGCTTGGGTTAACGGAAGACCAAATGCTGGGAAAAACTTCGATTGATCCCGCGTGGAACTTCTTGTTTGAAGATGGAACAGCAAGGCCGCCTGAGAAATATCCGGTAAATCTGGTGCTTGGATCGCACAAGCCGCTAAGAAACTTTATTGCAGGGGTGCATCGTCCTGACAACGAAAATGATGTGTGGGTTTTAGTCAATGCTGATCCAATTTTCAGTAAAGAAGGCGGGATTACACAAGTCATCGTAACTTTTATCGACATCACTGAGCGCAGGCAGGCGGAAGAGTCACTACGCAAATCGGAACAGCGCTATCATGGCTTATTTGAAGATTCTTCCATATCCATTTGGGAGGAGGATTTTTCGCTTCTCAAGCAGCGTCTGGATTTGCTGCGACAGGAGGGAGTTAAAGATTTCGCGGCATATTTCAATGATCATCCCGAACTACTGACTGAGTATGCATCGCAGATCAAAGTCGTCGATATAAATAACGCCACTTTGAAAATGTTCGAAGCCCCAACAAAAAGTGAATTGTTGGAAAACGTGGTGCAAGTGATAAAGAACGATGATTTTGGGATTTTTCGAGAAGAGCTGGTAAAGATCGCCAATGGAGAACTGGATTTTCAGTGGGAAGAGCCCAACCAGACTCTGGCTGGCAACCAGATTTATATTCACTTTCGCTGGACCGTTGTCCCGGGCTTTGAAGATACGCTTTCGCGAGTTATCATCTCGATCATCGATATTACGCAGCGCAAACAGGCAGAGGAGGCGCTCCGCGAAAGTCAATGGAGGTATCGCGAGGTATTCGATAATGTTCTCGACAGCCTGTATTTGCTCGAAGTAACAGAAGATGGGCACTTCCGCAATCTTGAAATAAATCCCGCTTTTGAAAAATCAACTGGCTTGTCCCGCATACAATTGATTGGTAAGCTCATAGAGGAGACTGTTCCTGAAGAGGCTGCATCCATTGTCAACGCAAAGTATCGTCGTTGTGTTGAAGCAGGCCATCCCATCGAAGAGGAAGTGGAACTGGATTTACCGGCCGGGCGGCGCTATTTTCATTCGACCCTCATCCCCGCGCGGGATGAAACCGGCCGCGTCCACCGCATTATTGGCATCTCGCGCGACATCACCGAACGCAAACAGGCGGAGATGGCGTTGTCGCGAGAGCGGGAATTATTGCGCACGCTGGTGGACAACCTGCCGGAGGAAGTCTACGTCAAAGATCGCGAACGGCGGTTCCTGTTTGTCAATGAGCTGCTTGTGCGTGCCCTGGGCGCACAAAGCATGGATCAGGTCATTGGGAAGCGGGACGAGGACTTCTGGCCGCCATATCTAGCGAAACAGTTTGCTGACGAGGAAAACGAGCTGATGCGAACGGGCAAGCCGCTGCTTAATGACGAATATCCCCCCCCGCACAAGCCCGGCCCGAAACGATGGCTTCTACGAACAAAACTTCCGTTGCGTGATGGAGCCGGCAATATCATCGGCTTGGCAGGGCTAGGCAGTGACATTACCGAGCGCAAGCGGGCAGATGAAGAAATCCACAAACTTAACCGGGAATTGGAACAACGTGTCATTGAGCGTACTGCCCAACTGGAGGCGGCGAACAAGGAACTGGAGGCCTTTGCCTACTCTGTTTCACACGACTTGCGAGCGCCATTGCGGCATGTTGATGGTTTCATCGAGCTGTTGCAAAAGAGGACAAAAACAACCCTTGACGAGCAAAGCCAGCACTATATGGAAGTTATTGCCGACTCGGCCAAAAGGATGGGAACACTCATTGACGATCTCCTGTCGTTCTCGCGTATGGGCCGCAATGAAATGTTCAAATCACAAGTTGACCTGGATGAGTTGGTTCAGGAAGTAATTCAAGAATTCAAACCTGAAACTGAGGACAGAGACATCCAATGGACCATTTCTCCATTGCCTTTAGTCACAGGTGACCGGGCCATGTTGCGCGTCGTGTTGGTTAACCTGATCTCGAACGCATTGAAGTTCACTCGTTCGAGAAAGATCGCGCAGATCGAGATCGGATGTGAAAGGAAAAATGAAACAGAAGCAGTGATTTTCATCCGCGATAACGGCGTTGGCTTTGAGATGAATTATGCTGATAAACTCTTCGGAGTTTTTCAACGCCTACACCGGCAGGAGGATTTCGAAGGCACAGGCATCGGCCTGGCAAATGTTGGCCGGGTCATCAGCCGGCATGGCGGCAGAACCTGGGCAGATGGACAGGTGGATCATGGTGCAACATTTTACTTCTCACTTCCCAATTCAAAATAGGAGACACTTATGAAGACTTTTAAACGCATCCTGCTCGCCGAAGATGACCTAAAAGATGTAGAGCTGACCGTTAACGCACTGAACGAACATAATCTGGCGAATGATATTTTGGTTGTGCGCGATGGCGCAGAAGCCCTGGATTACCTGTATCGTAGGGGAGCATTTGCGCAAGAGCCTGATGGGAATCCGATCGTAATCCTGCTTGACTTGAAGATGCCGAAGGTGGATGGCATACAGGTTCTAAGACAAATCAAGTCAGATAAGAACCTGCAAACGATACCTGTGGTTATCCTGACATCTTCCCGTGAATCCCAAGATATGCAGACTTGCTACCAGCTCGGCGTCAATGCTTATGTTGTGAAACCCGTCAAATTTGCGGATTTTATCGAAGCGGTCAAGGAAATTGGTGTGTTTTGGGCGCTGATCAATGAGCCGCCTCCAAACAGCGCAAGGAAATCGTGATCATGTCCAGCGAGATTAAAGGTTCAAACGCAATGGAAAAAGAAATCAGGGTTTTGCACTTGGAAGATGATGGTGCAGATGCAGAACTCATCTATGCGGCCTTGGAGTCCGCCGGTATTCCTTGCAAAATCACCCGCGTTCAATCTTCCGGAGAATTTAGCGGCGCTCTACATATGAGCAGATACGATTTGATCCTAGCGGACTACAGACTTCCCAGCTATGACGGCATATCCGCACTACACTATATACGGGAAAGATATTCCGATATTCCATTCATCTTCATCTCCGGCACCATGGGAGAGGATGCGGCAATCCAGGCTCTTATAGAAGGGGCAACCGACTATGTGCTTAAGCAAAAACTTTCCCGCCTTGCCCCGGCAGTCGTGCGGGCATTGCGCGACGCTGAGAACCGAGCAGAGCGCAGGCGCGCGGAAGAAACCCTGCGCGAGAGCGAGGAGCGTTTCCGCGCCGTCGCCAACTCGGCAAACGACGGGATTGTTTCAACGAATAGCCAAGGGATAATATCCTACTGGAACAAGGCAGCACGTGCAATGTTTGGTTATACGGATGAGGAAATCCTGGGTCAATCGCTGACCATATTGATGCCTAAGCCATACCAGGAGAAATATCAGGATGTATCAAAACATTGGTTTACGAATTACGAAAACCGTCAGTTGAGCAGAACCATGGAAACAGTTGGGCGCAGAAAAGATGGCAGCGAATTTCCAATCGAGTACTCAGTCGGAAGTTGGAATACGCGCGAAGGTACTTTTTTCACAGGGATAGTTCGCGATATCACCGAGCGTAAGCAGGCGGAAGAGACCTTGCGCAAGAGTGAAGAAAAATATCGAACCTTGATTCAGAAAATTCAAGCTGCAGTTGTTGTTCATGGAGCTGATACTCAAATATTAACATCCAATTCCATGGCACAGGAACTGCTTGGGTTGACGGAAGACCAAATGCTGGGAAAAACTACGATTGATTCTGCCTGGTACTTCTTTCTCGAAGATGGAACAGCAATGCCGCTTGAGAAATATCCGGTAAGCCAGGTGCTTGCTTCGCACAAGGCGCTGAGAAATTTTGTTGTAAGGGTGCACCGTCCTAACAAAGATAATAATGATGTGTGGGTTTTAGTCAATGCCGATCCAGTGTTTGGTAAAGAAGATGAGCTTACACAAGTCATTGTAACCTTTGTTGACATCACTGAACGCAAGCGGGCGGAGGAGAACCTGCGGAGAAGCGAACAAAAATTCCGCGCTTTGGCAGAGAATATTCCCAATGTTGTCTTCCAGTGCAAAAACAACTCGCGCTATACCTTCCTTTATTTGAACGAGGCCATCGAGAATCTGACCGGCTACCCTAGGGAGGATTTTCTTGAAAATGGGCTCAGTTTTTTCGATCTGTATCATCCCGATGACCTGAAAACTATGCCAACACCGGAGGAAAACAATATTACCGATAGCAACAACAACCCCTTCCACATCACCTATCGCATTCGCCATAAATCCGGCGAATGGCGCTGGGTGGATGAATGGGGCACCGGGGTTGAAAACGCAGACGGTAAGGTGGAATTCCTTGAAGGCATCATGGTCGACATTACCGAGAATAAACAGCATGAACTCGAACGCGAAGCCATCATAAATGTCAGCACCGCATTACGACAGGCTGCCACAAGAACTGATATTCTCAATGTGATCATGGATCAATTGATAGATCTGTTCAAGGCGGATGGAGCCGTCCTGGCATTGCCTGACCCACAAACCGGAGGCTTTATCGATGAAATGGGACGTGGTAGCGTTGGTGAAAGAATGATTGGTTTGAGCATCCCGCCTGGAGCAGGAGTCTGCAATTGGGTCATCGAAAATAAAAGACCCTACTGCAACAACCATGCAGACCATGATCCACTTTTCTATCGATCCGATCTGTTGGGTGACGCCCATTGCATTGCTTCCGTTCCTCTTATCGCACAAGAGCAGGCGATTGGCGCAGTATGGATTGCTCGCCGCATGGACATCACCGAGCAGGAGTTGCGTCTGCTCACTGCCATCGCTGATATCGCCGCCAATGCCGTTCATCGTGTCATGCTCCATGAGCAGACCGAAGAGCAATTGCAGCACCTGATCGCCCTGCATCAAATAGACCTTGCCATCAGCGCCAACTTTGATCTGAATGTCACGCTCAATGTGTTCCTGAGAAATGTGATCGATGAACTTAAGGTGGATGCCGCCAGCATTCTCTTATTGGACCCCATTACACACACATTGGATTTTGCCGCCGGGATCGGATTCAGAACCCGCAAGATCGAAGCGTCGCATGTCAAAATCGGGACTGGTTGCGCGGGCCGTGCCGCCCAGGAATATCGCACCGTTTCATGTCTGGACTTGGGGCTCATGCGTGAAGCCTATATCCGCTCTTCGCTTTTAGTGGATGAAGAATTCGTGTCGCATTACGCTACACCACTGATCATTAAAGGACAGGTCAAAGGAATACTGGAAGTCTTTCATCGCCAGACACTGGAATCCAAAATGGAATGGATGGATTACTTTGAAACGCTTGCCACGCAAGCCGCCATTGCGATCGAGAGCGCGGCCCTGTTCGAGAATCTGCAGCGGACCAATACAGAGTTGATGCTTGCCTATGATGCCACCATCGAAGGCTGGTCACGCGCGCTGGATTTGCGTGATAAGGAGACGGAAGGACACACCCAACGCGTGACTGAGATGGTTTTGGAACTTGCCAGGAAAATGGGTTTGAGCGATACCGAGAAAATAGACGTCCGTCGCGGCGCCCTGCTACATGACATTGGGAAAATGGGCGTGCCTGATTCGATCCTGCTCAAACCCGGACCGCTTTCAGATAGTGAATGGGAAATCATGCGGCAACATCCGGTGTACGCTTATCAGATGCTTTTACCCATTACATACTTAAAGCATGCCTTGGATATTCCCTACTGCCACCACGAGAAATGGGATGGCTCCGGTTACCCGCGCGGCTTAAATGGTGAGCAGATCCCATTGCCCGCACGCATGTTTGCCATCGTGGATGTTTTCGACGCACTTACATCCAATCGACCATATCGTCTGGCATGGTCTCGCGATGCTGTAAATCATTATATTCAGGAGCAATCCGGAAAACATTTTGACCCGTATGTTGTAAGAATATTTCTAGAGAGTGATCATGTCGAATAAGAGCTTAGTGAGTATTGTGATGTAAATAGTAGTCGTTGAGCATCGCATAATGAGTGGTAGCGGTGGACTTTCTGAAAAGAGAGTCCACCGCTTTTTGATTCACGTATCATACAAAGGTACTAATCATTTGATTTTTCTTTCGCAACTAATTTGCAATATCGTGGCAACCCTACTGTAACGTAATAAACGAGTGGGCGGTCATACAATGTAAAGGAACTTAAATCTCTATACTGATACCAGATAAGGATGTTGTGTTGATCGTGTAATACAGTCATCCGAGCATAACTTGAGATGAAGTGAATCGGTATCTGGAACAGTGATGATGTGCTGTAGCTTGAGTTTTACAAACTTATATTCGATAAGGAGAATATTGCCCATGAAATCCAAACGTCTGTTACAAATCTTTGTCCTGCTTGCGTTGGTTTTTAGTTCCTTTGGGAACAGCCAGCATGTGAGCGCCGGTTCCGCTTCAGTAAGTTTGCCGGATGATGCGATGATCATCAACCGCGACTTGAATATTTGGAATGGGACCTATATTGGTTTTGTCAGCGCCAGTATCCATGAAAAATGGCATTTGGAACTCACCGAATCCCATAATTTTGTCGTATCCGTATCCACAGTTACGGGCGATCTGGTGCCTTTGCTTATTTTACAGGATGCCAATGGACTTGAGATCGCACGGGGTGTCAGTTCATTGACCACCACCCAGCCAGCCGGAGATTACTATATTCAGACCCAACCGGAATCAGGCAGTGGTTTCTATGTTCTAACACTTCGGCAAATTGTGAATGTGTTACCGTCCGTATCCACGAGCGTTAACCCGACCAGTTTGAATGTGGGGGAGACTGCGGTGGTCACGGTCAGCTTGAACAATGTGCCGGCTGAAGGCTATACCAGTGCCGAATTCACATGTACCTATGATCCCAATTTACTGGAAGCTAGTGACCTTGTGATTGGCGGTCTCTTTGGCGTGGATCCAGCCGTCGCGGTCAATGACCCTCAGACCGATAGTTTCATCGTTGCGATCGCGGGCAGCAGTGGCAATAAAGCTACCACGAGTGGAACCGTATTCACCTTTAGTGTGACAGGTTTGCAGGCTGGTCAGGCTTCGATCGAATGTACGGCGCGTGTTTCCAAGGGCGATAATGTGTTGACCGATCTTCCCTCCACCGGTGCAAGCCTGACTGTGGTTGGAGTTGCCCCTACCTCCACGCCAATTGAATCTCCAACTCCGGTAGTTACTTCCACACCGGATGGCTCTGCAACTGCGACCTCCACGCCCGATGGCTCGGCGACTGTTACTTCCACACCGGATGGTTCTGCAACCGCTACTTCCACGCCTGATGGCTCGGCAACTGTGACCTCCACACCCGATGGATCGGCTACATCAACCTCCACGCCAGTTGAATCGCCCACGCCTACTTTCACATCGACCCCTGAAGTGTCACCCACCCCCACGTTTACATTTACGCCTGTCGTTTCACCTACACCTCTGCCAGATGGTTCACTTACCGGACAAGTGCTTGCTGGCAAGCCAGTACTTGTGGGATTGTTCGATGTGAACGACGTGCTGGTTATATCTGTAGACGCCAACCCCGATGGAACCTTCAGCCTGACGGCTCCAGCCGGAACTTATAACGTAGTTGCTGTAGCGGATGGCTACCTCAGCGCTCAAGGGTCAGTTACATTGACTCCTGGAGGCACCAGCACGAAGCCAGTCATTAGTTTGTTGGCTGGCGATATCGATGGTGACGATGTCATCGATCAATTTGATGCCATGACGATCGGTATGAGCTACAACTTGGCTACTCCGACCGCGGCGGATCTGAACAACGATGGTGTTATCAATGTTCTGGATCTGGAACTTCTGGCTCGTAACTATCGTGAGACCGGTCCGACTGCCTGGGAATAAGCTTGTTTGCATAGATCGGGGCGCACTATTTTGTGCGCCCCGATTCTGGAGTTTTTATGAAATCAGTTAATGCCTTTATCGTTGCGGTAATTCTGACCTTTGCGCTGGTGATGAATGCCAGCGCTCAATCTACTGAAAGTATCTGGCTGACAGCCAACACAACCGCATACAAAACCGGGGAGACAGTTGTCGTCACACTCAACGCGGCTTCTGCCACACTCATTCAGGGCTTTACATTCCAGATCCGCTATGACCCAGCTTGTTTGCGGCCGACGAATGCCTCTAGTCCCGTTCCGGGTATGAATGGCTTGCCATTGCCGCAACTCACCGGATTGGTGGATGGTTCCTATGCCAGCACTACGCCTCAATCCATTAATGGAGTTTTGGCTGAAGTGCGGTTCACAACGCTCAAAGGCTGCCAGACCAATCTCATGCTGGAAAGTGCCGCGCTCGCCATTCGTAATGAAGCCGGGTTTGCAGCTCCGCTGGCAGGGGTGATGCTGGGTGAAAAGAATGTTGCTTTGAACATTGATAAAGAAGTTGTGGAAGCGCAAGTAGCGCAGCCAGAATCTGGCGCATTGTTGCAGCTTACCCCTCCACCCGATACCAATCGTGGAATCCCTGGTTGGTTGATTGGTGTCGTGACGATCCTGCTGGTGGTTGGCGGTGTGTTCGTTATTTATAAAAGACTTCAAAACGAGCCGGCTACTGATACCGCTTCAAATAAACCATCTTCTTCCCGTGTTGCCAGATTGCAGATCAAACATGGTCCGAATGCGGGGAAGAGTATCACGCTCACCAAATTACCAGTCCATATTGGACGCGATGCGATGAATGAGATCCGCTTGGATGACCCGCATGTCATCAGTCAGCATGCCAGAATATTTACCGCCAAAAACAACTATTATTTAATGGACCTCGGCGGTGAGACCTATATCAACGGTAAGGCGATCAGGAAAAGTTCTGCCATCTTGAAATCTGGTGATGTGGTGCGTTTAGGTAAAAGCGCGTTGTTCGTTTTTGGTTCGTAATGACTCATGTCACCCTGAGCGACACTTGCGCCGCACGCCAGTGCAGGTGTAGCGAAGGGTCTCGGAGATAATCGTAGAGATGCTTCGCCGCAAGGCGGCTCAGCATGACATGCCGAAAAAATATCAATGAAAATAAAAACTAAATGGAGATGATCAGGCGTCCCCGTGGAAGGAAGCGAGAAGAAATGTCCATGAAAATTAAAAACTTGTTGCGGGCGTTGAGTCTGTTGGTGTTGTTGACTTCGTTCATCCCACTGAATCATACCGCCTATGCTGCACCAGTGCTCCCGCCAGTGGATATGTTCCAATTGCCGTGGGATCAGGGGCTGGCATGGGTGGCGATCGATGGGATCGATAATGGCAGTAAACGACCTGACACCAGTTCGCACAATTATTACAAGGGCGGCGCGATCGATTTTGCTCCTAAAAATTATATGGTCACCGGGGAAGATACATCCAATTTTTGGGTGGCAGCTGCGGCAGCCGGGACGGTGATCGAAGTATCTGGCTGCCATCTCAAAATCGCGCATGCCAACGGCTGGATCACAGAATATCAGTTCCTCGCCAAGGTTCAAGTGAAACTGGGCGAGGTTGTTGCGCGCAATCAGCGCCTGGGGATCATTGCCGATGGCGTGAAATATAGATATTGCCCTGGATATGAGGAACCCAATAAACCGCATTTGCATTTCATACTGCGCCCCTCACTGATCGGCGTGACGTTTGCAGGTTGGGAGTTGCGCTACAGTTTATTTTGGAATAGCACAACTTTTAGAAAGGGCACTCAAACGCTGGGCTTATACAAGCCGCTCTTGAACGTGTTCGATACACAGCCCACTGCGACCCCGACGGTCGTGCCAAGCTCCACGTCTGTTCCGCCAACTATTACGCCAACCATTACGGTTACACCACCTTCGGGTCCGTATGTGTCTACAACGGTAAACCTGCAAAGTGTCGATGTGGGTGGGCTGGCGTTGGCTACAGTGAGTTTGAACAATGTGCCGGCTGAGGGATATACCAGCGCAGAATTTACCTGTACCTACAATGCAAGTTTGGTGGAAGTCAGTAATGTTGTGCCCACGAATCTCTTTGGGGCAGATGTCGCCATTTTGACCCATGTTCCGCAGACTGGTAGTTTGATCGTTGCCATCGCGGGCAGTCATGGGAATAAAGCCACCACGAGCGGCGCTGCCTTTACTTTTGACGTCAAAGGTTTACAGGCAGGGCAGACAGCGTTGGAGTGTACGGCGCGCGTTTCCAAAGGCGACAACGTACTCACGGGTATTCCCTCCGTGGGAACCAGCCTCAGCGTTCTGGGAGCTTTGCCTACGCCGACATTTGTTCAATCGTCTACACCCATTATGACGCCGACCATTTCACCCACCATGTGCAATCAGGCAGAATTAACCGGCTATGTAAACGTACCGCCTGGTTCCTTGATACCTCCAGGCGCGACATTCACTCAAAGTTGGGGTTTGCGCAATATCGGCTGGTGTACATGGACGCCCGCATATCAATTCGCATTCTTCAGTGGTGAGCAAATGAGCGCCCCGCTCTTCATTAACATGCCCTATGATATAGCTCCAGGACAGTTAATAATTTTGAGCGTTAATTTCACTGCCCCGGTAACCAATGGACACTACACCAGCTTATGGAAACTCCGTGACGCTTCCGGCGCTCAATTTGGTGTCGGTGCTTCTGCCACCGACCCGCTTGTGTTGGATATTGTTGTATCTGATGTCATTGCCACGCCGACGGGTCCAACCCCAACACCGATTGGAACTCCCACGTTACCAGCGAGTGACTGGTTGACTTATATCAACCCGAAATATGGCTTCCAGTTCAATTATCCCAAGGAAGGCACATTCGGCGGTGGCATGAATGACAACTATGCCCGCATTGATCTCCCTTTCGTGCAGGGTACAAACCTAAGTGCGAAATATCTGGAAGTTATCGTGGCAGAGAATGCCACTACGTGTCAAAGTCCGTTACCTACGAATCAGCCATCTGAGACAGTAACAATCAACGGCATCTCCTTTCTCAAACAGACCGGAGCAGAGGGCGCGGCTGGGAGCCTATATCAGTGGGTTGCCTATTCCACACTCAGAGATAATGTCTGTGTGAGCCTGGATTTTATTCTACGTTCTCACGACCCTGGAAATTTTTCCACCCCGCCGCCAGTCTTTGACTTTGCAGCGGAGTCTGCTGTCTTTGGACAGATCGTGTCAACGTATACATGGTTTGCCATATCAACCGCCACGCCTGGTTTTGAAACGCCTCTGCCTGTTGAAACATCCACGTCCACACCGACACCAGCTCAATTCCCTACAGCCAGCCCTTCACCGACTGTCACGCCGACCCTGACCCCCACGGCTTCTCCGACGGGCATGATCAGCGGGCAGGTCATCGCATCCAAGCCGGTGACCATCAGCGTTTATGGTGCTGATAATGCTCTGATTGCCTCCGTACAAGCCAGTCTTGATAATTCATTTGCCGTAACACTTTCTGCTGGAACCTATACTGTTGTTGCCAGTGCCAGCGGATTCCTCAACACGCAAGGATCATTCAGCGTCACCAGTAATTTGACCTCAACTTTGCCAACCATTGCATTGCTGGCCGGCGATGTTGACAACAACAATGAAATCGATCAACTTGACGCCATGACCGTTGGTATGAGTTACAACACTGCCGAACCACCCGGAGCGGACTTGAACAATGACAATGTCATCAATGTACTTGATCTGGAATTACTGGCGCGTAACTATCGCAAAACAGGTCCGGTTGTTTGGGAGTAACAGACAACATTAAGATTCGAATAACCCCTGAGAGTCTCGCAATTCTCAGGGGTTATTGATTTCAATGCAAAATTTTCTACGATCGGTTTTCCAATTCGACTACAACTCTATATTTGTACTCAAAGTATTGGCAAGTTGCTGTTCAGTAAGATGATCGTTTTTCTTCATCGCCTTATTCTGCTTCTGGTCCACCGAACGTGTGCTAAGCACCTTCCAAAGTACCTTCGGGTGGAATAACGAGGTGGGCGGCTTGAGCATTTGCTGCACATGGAAGAAGGCTTCAGATACACTGGTATCGGTCAGCGAAACCTGGAACAGCTTGCCCATATAGCTCTGTATCATCCGGGTTGGGAAGTCCGCCGGGGTAATATTTTCGTCCACATTCCAACGGCGGTCCTCGCCGGTGGCGAGTTGCCATGGTCCGGCGATCACGGTCGCCAGTTGTTTCTGGAAGGCTTTCGCCAACCCATTCAGGTTGCCATCGGGATGCGCAGCCTGTTGTTCGCGCAGGCATTTGTCCATTTCCATACCAGCCAAAGCGGCGACTGTCATACCCTGTCCATAGACCGGGTTGAGCGCATAGACTGCATCACCGAAAACCATAAAACCTTCCAAATGGCGTGAAAGCTGCTCGTAATGTCGTAGACGATTCTCGCCGCGTCGGAAACTCCAGACTTCGGTCAGCGGTGTGGCATCTTTAATTGCTTCATAGATGCGCTGATCAGGCAGGGATTGGGCAAACTCTAAAAAGCCTGTTTCCGTGGTGGGAGGATAATCACCTGCCATGCCAAACACGGTGACGTGCCAGCGATTGCCTTCCATGGGTACGATGATGGCTCCGCGCGTCAGGTCCGGTGCCGAAGGTTGAATGTAAATCGCTTTCCATTCTTCTTTAAAATCTGCCGGAATGTTGTAGATTCTGGTTGCATAGCCTGGTTTGGATGTGACCGAGTCTTCGGTTGGCGCAGGAAAGCCCAAGTCGTTCAGCCAGCGCGGCGTATCTGAATCGCGTCCGCTCGCATCTACGACGAGTTCTGCTGCGATCTCCGAGGTGGTTTGATCTCGCCGTGAGCGGATTCGAACACCAGCCACGCGTGTCTTGCTCTCATCGACAAGTAATCCGACGGCTTCAGCTTCCTGTATGAAGGTCACTTTGGGATGCACCATCAAGCGGGAGTGAATCGCAGACTCAAGCAACGGGCGGCTGCAGGCGACATTGCTGATCGATGATGTGAATTTTTTGCGCCATTGTCCCAGCATGAACCAGTCCATGTCAGATCCCATGTTGATGGGCAGTGCACCATTATTTAAGAGTTCACGCCTGAGTCCAGGGAAGAGACTCTCGAGCACCTGTTCTCCGCCTTTGAGCAGGATATGCGGATGGCGGGCTTGCGGTACACCTTTGCGGAATTCCTTGATGGTGGGTGCAATGTCACGTTCGATGATCGTGACGCGTTCACAATGGTCGGTGAGTACGCGTGCGGCGGTGAGCCCAGCAATGCTGCTGCCGATCACAACGGCATGTTTATATGTGGATTGAGCATTCATTAGATTTATCCTTTATTAAATAACTTTTCTTATTTTCGTTTTTCGAGCTTGATCACTACGCCACCTTTGGGGCGCAGGGTGGTGGAGAGCTGTGGTTCGGCAAGATCATCGGTGGTCTTCATGAGCGTGTAGCGCTGTGCAACCATTGCCAAAGCCAGTTGACCTTCCATGAGAGCGAAGTCCATGCCGATGCATTTGCGTTGACCGGCGCCGAAGGGCATGTAGGCGAATTTATGGCGCTTCTCTGTTTTTTCGGATTGGAAACGTTCAGGGTCGAACACTTCAGGGTTATCCCATTCATCCGGGTGATAGTGGCACATATAGATCAACCCAATGAGATTTGTACCAGCCGGGATGTGATGACCATCGATCTCGTCATCTTCGATGGCGGTGCGGGGCAATTGCCAGGCGGAGGGGCGGATGCGTAACGTCTCTTGCAGGATCATGCGGCTGTACGGCATCTTGGGCAAGTCAGCGAACGTGGGCAGACGATCACTACCGACAGCGGCGTCAACTTCGGCGCGCAGTTTTTCCAGCATCTCAGGGTTGTGGACGAGGAAATCAAAAGCCCAGGTCAATGCGATCGAGGTGGTTTCATATCCGGCGAGGAAGAGAGTCGTTACTTCGTCGCGTAATTGTTGATCGGTCATGCCTTCGCCAGTTTCATCGTCAACCATATCGAGTAACATCGCCATGAGGTGATTCTCGGCTCCGCTGTTCTTGCGGCTGTCGGCGATAATGCGATAGACCGTTTCGTCGATCTGCTTGATGGATCTTTCGAACTCTTTTTTCCCAGGTGCGGGCATCCACGCCGGCAGGGAGTTCAGCACGATCGCCTTCAGGATATAGTTCACAGCGTAGTCTAAAGCTTTTGATACCTTGTTCATTTCATCCTGGTCAAGCCCGGTGCCAAATAAGGTGCGGGTGATGACTTTCATGGTGAGTTCGTTGAAAGCCGGAGCCAGGTTGAAGTCTGCGCCCTTTGCGGATTTTTCCCAAGTGGTGAGTGCTTCATCGATGGCGCTGACCATCAGTTCGGTCAACGCGGCTAAACGTTGACGATGGAACTGCGGCTGCATCATGCGGCGTTGTCGCATCCAGAAGCTGCCCTCGCTGACGACCAATCCATTCCCAAGCATGGCGCGGACCGCGTCCCACATCCCGCCGCCTTTACGGTAATTCTGAACGTTATCCACCATGATGTGTTGCATCTGGCGGGGATTGTTCAGGATCAACATTTTGGAGATACCCAGGTTGAGATTGTACAGATCACCATAAGTATTGCGTGCCTGCATCAGAAAGCCGAATGGATTCTTCAGCATTTGGGGCAATGAGCCAACCAGCGGCAAACCTTTGGTGAGAGGGATTGCTTTGCGTTGCGCAGGTTGAGCGATTGATTGTGGATAAGTATCTAACATTTCTAAATTTCCTTTCGAACGATAAATCGGTTTGTTGCTTACAGTGATGACACTATACGACGGCAGGTGTTGACAAAGTTGCTATTTGTTGACAAAAAGTGTTGACAAAATTTGCAGCCGTTTGTCAACACTTGAGAAACCCACCTGTAACCGATTACATGGCAGACTTTTCTGCAGTGTTTTATTGAATATGTCTACCCAAATAAAAAAGTCCTTGTGAGTCGCGTAACTCGCAAGGACTTCATCCATTATGTTTATTAATTAGCGTGGTAATGAAAAACTCAGCAACAAGCCATCATCGGTTTCAAGTGGTTCGTCCATTTTGCCCCCATGCAATTTGATCAATGAATTTGTGATGAAGCCCAGCATGGCGGAATCCATTTCCATTTTATCTACAGATTTCTTCCCCGCACTTTGAACGGTCACATGCAAACCTTGTTCGTTTTCCGTGGCTGAAAGCGAAACTGTGCCCTCGGTCACACGGACGGCGGCAAAGCTCAGCAGGTGGGTGATGATGTTGCGCATCTGCTGAGGGTCCACGTTATAAGTGGGGGAGGTGATCTGGATGTCAGCTGTCAATGGTTTGGTGGGGTTTTGGGTTTTCCAACGTTCGCTTGCCTCAGTGATGAGTGTGGCAAGATTCTTTTCCTCACGCAAAAGTATGAGTCCATTGTTCAGGCGGGCAATATCCACCAGATTGCCGAGCAGGCTCAACATGCGCTGACCGCCATTGAAGGCCGTGGTCAGGTCAGTGTTTTGAGTTTCGTTGATCGGACCGTCAATGCCTTTAATGACCAGCTTGGTAAAACCGATCACCGCATTGAGCGGCGTCTTCAGGTCATGCGAAGCCCAATCGAGGAACTCATCCAACTTAAAATGACCTGTTTCGCGGTTATTCCAAGCCAGTTTTTCTATGACTTGCGGATTTCCAGCCAATTCACCAGCTTGCCTGTCATTCAACTTATGCAGTTGATACAGGCGGATCGCCAATTCGGTTTTGGCTTCCTCTGCCGTCAGCTTTGACGCTTGTAACAATTCAGTTGGAATTTCGAGAATGGTCTTATCCATGACAGCCTTTTATCTGAGAGGGTGAGATAGACCGAGTATAGCATAGGGTGGGTTGAGAAAAACAACCCCCACTGGGTCATGTAAGCTGTTTGTATAGTCTGAAATAACAACCCTGTTCACGGCGGATTGGCACGGAGGTGTTTTTTGAAAGTGTTTCTTGTTGACTTAATCAATCCCTGCAACTTTTTCGCCTCTACACCTGTATTACACTGTAGCCATGACCGCACCCACAGACCGCGACCTCATCATCCGTGCCCGTCGCGGCGCCGCCGAAGACTTGGCGGATGGGCTCGCTGCCTTTCATGTGGATATGTTTGATCACATGCAACAACTCACCACTGTCACCATGTCTGAGTTTGGGCGGCGTGCTTCGGAGAATGGCAGCCTCGGGACAGACCCCGGTCACGGCAGTATGATGATGGTGTTAGGTGGGAATGTGAATGGGGGCAAGGTACATGGCAAATGGCCCGGGCTGAGAGAAGGTCAATTGATCGGACCAGGCGATCTAGCCGTCACGACCGATTATCGGGATATGTTATCCGAAGTTTTGATAAAGCGGCTACATAATCCCGCGACAGATGTGGTCTTTCCGAATTATGAATCAAACCTGCCCGGATTGATGAAATAATAGGTTGGGGTAAAAGGCGTTCTCGATTAGAATCCCTTTTACCTGTATGCAATCATCCAACAAGCTAGTTTCCACGTTCGATAAATTTCTCCTGGCAGGTCTGGGTTGCGGGGTTTTACTTCTCTGCGGTTTGGGCGGCTGGATCTATTACATCATGAATACTTTGCCCGTGCCGCGGTCAGATGCCACCCAGACTGCGAATTTTGAGCTCCCCACGCTCATTTCAAGCGTTTCGGTTTTTGAACTTCCTACTGCTACCTTCATGCCCACGATAATCCCTACATTGGATGGATCGCTTTCACCTACGCAGATTCCATCATCGGTTCCCAATTTCTTTGATGGCGCTCCGCCTTCCGGCAAAATTGTGTTTACCTGTTATGTCAAACAGATCGACCAGATCTGCATCATGAACGCCGATGGCACGGGACGTGATCAGCTTACAGACTTTGATGCAACTGCTTTTTATGCGTCCATCTCTCCCGATGACAACACCGTTTACTTTTCATCCCGGCAAACTGGAAATTATGAAATTTATTCGATCTCCAGCAGCGGAGATGATTTGCAACGCCTGACAGATGGGATCGGCAGTCTCTATGGACCGGAACTTTCACCCAACGGTGAATGGGTCATTTTCGCGAACAGTGGCAATGGGTTGTGGCTGATGAAACCCAATGGCAAGAATCCTCACGCGATCACGAATAAAGATGACATTGACCCAACCTGGTCGCCAGATGGTTCGATGATCGCTTTTGCTTCTTCGCGTGTAGGGGCGCGGCAGTTATTTGTGATGAACGCGGACGGATCCAATGTGCAACAAGTGACCGATCTTAACAATATGGGCGGGCGCAGTACCTGGTCACCAGATGGAACGAGGCTGGCGTTCTATCGCGGATCTGCTGGCGATCACGATATATACATTATCAATGTGGATGGAACTGGTTTGGAACGGCTCACGGATGGAGGCGACAATCTCGGACCGAGTTGGTCGCCGGATGGCAACTGGATCGCATTCACCTCTTTTCGTGATGGTAATAATGAAATCTACATCATCCATCCGGATGGGACAGGTGTGACGCGCTTGACAAGCAGTCTCATTTCAGATTGGCAGCCGAGGTGGGGAAAATAATAGGTGAGTATCCCTTGACATCACGTAGAACAGCAAAAAGCCTTTTTCAAAGCTTTTAGGAAGTCATCTTTCGTGAGGACTTCTTTTTTGTTCTTCCTGCTTAGGTTGTTTTTTCTTTTTCACCTGTCAATCTTACAGAGTCTCGAATGGTCTTTATATCCTTCAAGGGGTTTTTTGACCAGCGTATTTCACTACTATATTCTTCTATGCGAGAATAAATATATCCTTCAAAGTATTGAATAACATCTTGAGCACCTGTAACCTTGCCATTTATTCTAATTTTGGTTGCGGTTCAAAATAAGTGAAGTGTGATAATCTTGGCATATGATTGCAAAAACCATCGTGTCTAGTTGTCGAGCATGCGGGAGCCAGAATATTGTCAAGAACGGTCACAATGCGTGTGGCAACCAGCAATTCTGGTGCAAAGACTGTGGCAAGCGTGGCGTCCTGGAACCGAAACATAGTTATAGTGCCGAACAAAAAGAGCAAATTCTGGCTGCCTATACCAACGAACGCTCCAGTATGCGT
>Ga0210377_10000173_pt1 | contig 61100 bp, 54 predicted proteins | sample PLM4_65_b1redo_FD_155480 | JGI IMG/M metagenome (GOLD analysis project Ga0210377, IMG submission 155480) | Groundwater sediment microbial communities from an aquifer in East River, Colorado, USA - PLM4_65_b1 redo | ecosystem: Environmental > Terrestrial > Soil > Riparian zone | place: USA: East...
AGAAGACCGGGCGTGTCAAGCGGTGGCGCGATGGCCGGATGGCCTTACGGTGGACCGCGTCGGCGTTGCTGTCGATTGAGAAACGCCTGCGTCGGATTATGGGCTACCAGCAATTGTGGATGTTGGATGCCGCGTTAAAGGACTTGAATGAGAAAGAAGATGTTGGCGTGAAGGAGAAAGTCGCTTAGAATCTCAGTTAGGGGTAGCCATCCTACCTTCAACTGAGATGGGGACAAGCTGGACAGAAACAATGTCTTCAAGAGTCATTCTCTGACTAAATTTAATCGGAGCACCTTGAATTTCTACGTCACAACCTGGGCAAGCAGTTAGGGTGGCAGCACCGCATTCCTGACAAAAGTTTTTTTGTTTCTCTGGCCTGTTATTATAACCAGAAGTTATCTGATGCCCGTTCTCACACACTTGTTGTACATCGTAAATTTGTGACATTTATTGACCCCGCTGTCTGTATATGTGGTTTCGGTTCCGCATATCAATCCTTTACCGTTTCACTGTCCGCATACAGCTATCTTCTACACGGCAAGCTCCGCTGTCAACAAGAAAAAGGTTCGGTCAAATCCCACCCCTACCCCGCAATCCCGGCCCCACCCATAGTCCGGCATGGCCCCGGCCAAAGTTCGCCATGTGTAGCAAAAAAATGCCAGCTTAGTACAAAGTCGGCTCTGGAATCTGTCGATAAGAGTCAAGCGGGAGAACGTTATTTCTTAATTTTAATGGTGTAGCTCAATTGGACAGAGCTCCCCTCTTACGAAGGGGTAGGTGCGGGTTCGAATCCCGCCACCAAAGGGACCTTTGTCGGTCAGGATTTCTTTGGCAGCGGGACTTGCGACCTTCATCCTGAATGTAGTAAGCCCTTCCGGCAGAAACATGTGGGCGCGTATCTGAATACACACTGAGGTCGAAATTCGGAGTGCGTCATGCAAGCATATAAAGACAGAAGAGGGTCTGATTTCTATGCCCCATACGGCACGTGTCGAAAATGCGGCTGGACAGGAAAAGACTGGGGATTCAAATATCACGGGTACTGTAAGAAATGTCATACTCAGTGGAGAAAGGAAAAGGCAGAAGAGCGTCGGAGACTGAAGCCTCCCAACGAGAACATAGAGGTAGCTGAAGGCGTTGTCATTACAAGAAACGTTCGTGAACGCTTAAAGAAACAGGCACGCCGCGACATTCCCCGTATTCCCCGTACAAGGAAAATGATTTTGTTGAAATGGTCCGCAGGTCTCTGTATGTTTACATTCCTAATAACCGCACTTGTGTCATGGTTCACCATGAAATCCTATCCAAAATACGGTTTGTCTCTTTTGATTTGCTCGGCTGTAGCTTACGTCATGTGGCATATATGCGAACATATAGAAGATAATGAGTATACAAAACATATTTTGCCTAAAGTAAATGCTCGTCTGAATGCTCGTCTGGAGGAACTGGCACGCGAAAGACAGAGACAAATTGATGAGACGAATGTATTCTATGCCAGTTCTGAATGGCGACTTGTGAGGGAGCAAGTCATACAAGAGCGAGGGCGTGTTTGCCAAGAATGTCACAGCCACATCACAAATGATTATGACCTGACTGTTGACCACATCAAGCCAAGAAGTAAGTTCCCTGAACTTGCCTTGGACAAATCAAACCTGCAAGTGCTGTGCCGGAGATGCAATTCAGCCAAGGGAGCAGCCTATAACGAGGCGAGCATTACAAACCAGGTCACCGCGTCATTTTGATTACTTTTTCTGCAACGCCTCATTCTGCACCTGCTTCCTGGTCGTCAGTCAGTCGCTTTTTCGTTGGTCTAAGCTTGACAAACAGAGTGAGGTAGTGTTTCTGTTGTGGACAACACTGAACTGATGAGTGAGTTTTAGGATACTTTCAACCTAAAGAGAATGGGCACACGCGGCAGATATTCGATTCCGAGCTTGTATTATTACATCACGCCGCTGTTTGTTTTGCTGGATTACGGCTGGGGGATAAGCGTCCGCGTGGCGGTGCTGGATTCGATGCCGCTGTACAAGAATCTCTATTACGGATTCTGCATCCTCTGCGGCGTCGGCGCCTCTTGGTGTCGCGGGCATCTTGCCCGCGATCCGAGGGCGGGACGCCCTCGACACGTCAAACCGCCCCTTTGCCGACGGTGGCCGGATTTGACGCTCCGCACATCGCGAATATCCTCCTCGCTGGCGGGATCGCGGTGCTCGGTTTCCACGGCAGCCTCCACGCGATGGGTATGGGAGAGCATCGCGACACGAAATCCGATCAGTACCTATAGGCATCGACGCCAAATTCCAGAGGTTTGCTGCCAAGCTCTTCGTCGTCCATGGCGGGTGCAAGCGCCCCGGAAATCATCGTTGAAATTGGGGATGCGAACGTCCGCATCGTGCCCCGGGCTATTTTCGCCGTCTTACCCCTTGGCCAATCATCGCCCCAAACAAGCGGGGCCTGTATCGAATCGCTCGACACAGGCCCCGAATTAACGCTCAATCCATTATGGATGCTTTATCTCGTTCCTCAATCAGGGCGCCACGTAGTCGCCTTCGTACCATCGTACGTTATCCATCCAGAAATCACCTGCCGCGAATCCGATATGGAACGTCAGGGAGCCCGGACTGGTGTCCTGAGCAAACTCAGGAGTTGTTGTACTATATTCCGCCCATGTGTCGGTCATAGTAACCTGTTGTTCACCAAATCCCGACCACGGATCTGCTGCCAGCTCCGGCTTCATATTGACGGTCAATGTGCCGCTCTTGCTCTTGAGCCAGACCGAAAGCGTGTACTTCTTGCCTTGCATAAAGGTATGAGGCGCATTTTGCAGACCAACATCCCAGAAATTTGCACTGGCTTCTGGTACCGTAACGTGCAGACAGTACAACCCCTCGACGGGTGCCTCAGGAACTGCCGCGCCCGTCAATTCGGAAACTACTTCCATGGTATGGGTTCCGTACACGTTCCACGTTCCCGGCGCCCACGTGTCCAACGGCATTGTAGGACCTTCTTCGAAGTTGCCGTTCGTCAGTTCATTGGCGCCGCCGGCCGGCGGGACATAGTCCTCTTCGATCAATCGTGCGTCATCGACCCAGAACTCGCCCGCGGCAAAAGCGATATGGAAGGTGGCAGAGCACGGACTGGTGTCCTGAGTGAATCCAGGGGTCGTGACAGAGTACTGCGCCCACTGGTCGGTCATAGTAACCTGTTGTTCACCAAATCCCGACCACGGATCTGCTGCCAGCTCCGGCTTCATATTGATGGTCAATGTGCCGCTCTTGCTCTTGAGCCAGACCGAAAGCGTGTATTTCTTGCCGGCTTTGAAAACGTGCCCCGGATGCTGCAGACCCGCGTCCCAGAAATTGGCTCCGGCCGCCGGAACCACAACGTGCAGGCAATTTTTCCCCTCGATCGGGGCATCGGGAACCACTGCACCCACTAATTCCTGAACCACTTCTGTCGTCACGTTACCGTATGTGGCCCACGGCTCAAGAACGCCGTCCTCGAAGCCGCCGTTGACCAGCAGATTGTTGTCCGGCACCGGTATCATATACTTGACCGCGTTGAGGAACAGCTTTGCGCCATCTTCGTACAAATCATACATACCCGCTGTTTCTGAGCTTTTGCCGCTCGCGGCCTCGCGAGAACCGGTCAGAAACACCAGCCGAGGACCGGCCAGTACGTCTGTTCCAGCCCCGCCGTCGTGCGTCACGGAAGCCCCAGCCGGCCATTCGGCGATCACCATGGACCCGGCAGTAACAGTGCCCGACGCCGCTGAAAGCGTGGCCAGGACCGTGCCGCCAGGCGTTGCCGCATCTGTAACGACCGAGATGCCGCGTGCCGCAACCCCGTCGGCATAATTCAGAACGCCGGCATACAGGTTGTTCATGGCTCCGTTGGTCAGCGCGATTCCCGCAAAGATCGGGTGGTTCGGGTCGCTGGCCGTCAGCGAGATGTCCCCGGTGGTGTCCGGGAGATTGCTACCGACGTTGAAGCCCAAGCGGCTCTTCCGTGTGGTGTAACCATTCATGAGCATCACGGGAGCGGAGACGGTGGTGTTCCACCTCGTGGCCGCAGCGTTCTGAAAACTTCCGCTGGCGACCGAGCGGCTGACGATGACCAGATCCGCCGCATTGAGCACGTTCACGTCGGGAGTGCCCGTCTGGATATAACGCGTCACGTCGTAGCCATTGGCCTTCAGCAGATCGGTATACCCCTTGTCGGGCGCCTCGGTAAAACCATTACCGACAGCACCAGCCGAGGGCGCATCATCGGCTCCGTGGAAGGAGACCCAGATGATTTTCGGGCCGGCCGGCGGCTGAGGCTCAGCCCCGAGCAGTTGTATGTTGTCTATATAAATCTTAGTGTTCGGCGCGCCGTTATTTGTGACAATAAACAGCTCGAACCACTGGATGTTGTCGTCCGTCCCGGCAATTTTCGCCGCCAGATCATCGGGGACTTCCCATCGCAGCGTCTGTGCGGCTCCATCGCGGACGAGGTTCTGTGCGCCCAGGGATTGCCAGCCGATGTTGTTGTTCGCACCGCTTGCGTCGTTGTTCTGGCCGTTGATGATCACCTCCATATTCATCCAGTCCGTCACCATGTCCGCCGCAAACGCGGTAACGTCAATTGAAACCGCGGCGTCGGCGACCCCGAGGGACCCTCGCAGAGATTTGGCCTCGAGTTTGGCGAGCATCTGCCAGCTTCCGGGACCTTCGATCAGCAGCGCCCCGGCGCCGCTGGTCACTCCCGTCGTGCTTGGCGTCAGCGTGGAAGCACCCGCCGGCAGCCAGCCGTCGAGGCCCCCCTCGAAATCGCCGATAACGAGGGCCTGGCTTGTGCACGCGAATGAGAGCACAACAGCAGAAACAAAGTAAATCAGTCTCTTACACATGATAATCCTCCTTCGAAAAAAGGTACTAAGGATCAAACGCGCTTCGGCTACACACCAAAATACACGTATTTTTCCGACGGATGCCGAACGCTGGCGTCCGTCGGCGTCTATCTCACAAATGATTCCTCACTAACGACATGATTCAAACAATCTACACGTTGACCGCACTCCGTGGTCCATATACCAAGATGACTTTTCACGACTTGGCACCACCTCCTTCCTTTCTCCTCGCTTCACCAGCGCATGTAAACGGTCACATGAAAAGCGGGAACCCAGAACACTATCGAGATTTCCCGCTTCTCGTCGAGAAACCAGCGATACCAATCACTAATATTTATACCCGATTGCCTGGGTACGTGTCAAGAGTTATATCGGACTACCTGCTGTTATTCCTGTTGGGTATGATAAAGTGGTCGGGCACGGGGAACTGCGAGCACAGCAGCAGCGATTCCTTGCCGACCTCTTCGATGACCGATTCATTGTCGATGTTCTCGGCGACCTTGTTGATCAGGCTGGCGATCTGCCTGGCCTGATCTTCTTTCATACCGCGCGTCGTGATAGCCGGGGTGCCGATACGCAACCCGCTGGGATTGGCCGGCGGATTCGGGTCGCTCGGAATGCTGTTGTAGTTGGTCACGATCCCGGCCCGGTCCAGGGCCTTGGCGAGTTTCTTGCCGGGGATGTTCTTGTTTCTCAGGTCGATCAGGATCAGGTGATTATCCGTTCCGCCGGACATCAATTTAAAGCCGTATTCAAGCAGCTTCTCGGCCAGGGCCTTTGCGTTCTTGACGATCTGCTTTGCGTAGGCGATGAACTCGGGCGTGTCGGCCTCGGCCAGCGCTACGGCCACGGCGGTTATCGTGTGCATGTGGGGTCCGCCCTGCAGGCCGGGGAAGACGGCCCGGTCCACGGCGGTGGCGTGCTCGGCCTTGCACAGCAACATACCGCCGCGAGGGCCGCGAAGCGTCTTGTGCGTGGTGGTCGAGACGATATCCGCATACGGCACGGGGCTCTTGTGGATGCCGGCAACGACCAGACCCGCGATGTGAGCGATATCGCTGATGTGATAGGCCCCGACGTCTTTGGCGATCTGCCCGAAGATTTCAAAGTCAATCTCACGCGGGTACGCCGTGGCGCCGGAGATGATGATTTTCGGCCTGTTTTTTTTGGCAAGCTCGGCGACATGGTCATAGTCAATGCGGCCGGTCTCGGGATTGACCGGGTAAGAGATGGACTTGAAGAACCGGCTCGTCAGCGAGACCTTACTGCCGTGGGTCAGATGCCCTCCGTCGATGTGCAACATGCCCATAATGGTGTCACCCGGCTGAATCAGGGCTGCATAAGCGGCCAGGTTTGCGACCGAGCCGGAGTAAGGCTGAACGTTCGCGTGGTCGGCCTTGAACAGTTTCATGGCTCGCTCCTGAGCCATCTTCTCGATCAGGTCGGTTACCTGCTGGCCTTCATAATACCGCCGGCCGGGATAACCTTCTGCGTATTTATTCGTCAGACATCCGCCGCTGGCCAGCATGACCGCCTTGGAGACATAGTTCTCTGAGGGAATCAGGCGTATGGCTCCGCTCTGGCGAGCCTCTTCCTGACGCATCAGCTCATAAATTTGTGGGTCGTACAACTCAAGTGCGTTTGTCATATTCACTTCTCCGTAAACTCACCTCCGTTCGAATTATTCTCACGGCTGCGAACACCGAACTAACTATTCGAGCCTTTCCTTATAGCATAACACGCGTCATTCGACAAGCCATTTATTTGTTGACAAAATTTGGCGAAAGAGTAGCATACAGTGTTCAAATATTTTTTGAGTAACCCATTTGGTAAGAACTGATGCCGGAAGAAGACAGCCAGGCGGCGGCCAAAGCCAAGGCCTTTTTTGATAAAGCCGCGAATGTGGCCGAGACGGGCAATTTCGATTATGCGATCGACATGTACCTGCAGGGCCTGTGGTATGCGCCGGATGCCCTGATGGAAGGACACCTGCCGCTGGGCGAGCTGGCTTTGCACCGCCAGGGCAAGAGCGGCAGGAAGCCCGGCGTGATGGATAAGGTCAAGCACTCGGGGGGCAAAACGCCGCGCGAGCAGATGCTCAACGCTGAGTACCTTCTCACCAAGAATCCCGGCCATCTGCCGTATGCCGAAGCAATGCTGAAGGCCGCCGTGGCCGGCGGCTACAAGAAGACGGCCGGCTGGGTCGCGAACCTCATTTTCCAAGCCGTCAATGCCTCGGAGAATCCGTCCCTGCACACGTATATCCTGCTCAAAGACGCCTATACTGAGCTGGGCGAATTCGACAAGGCCATCGCCGCCTGCCAACATGCGGCCAAGCTCAAGCCGGACGACAAAACATTGTCCGATGAGTTCAAGAACCTTTCGGCCGAGCTGACCATGGCCCGCGGAAAATATGACGGCGAGGGCGACTTCCGACAATCCATCAGGGATCGGGAGGGCCAGGAGAGACTTCACGGCCAGGCCGGAGTCGTCAAAACCGAGGACTACCGCGCCGGCGCCGTCGAGGAGGCCAGAAAGAAAATCGCCCAGAACCCGAATCTTCAGGCGAACATATTCGAGCTGGCCGACACCCTCTCGGACCTCGAAAACGACAAGGACGAGAATGACGCCATTGCGCTGCTGGAAAACAAGTACAAAGCCACGAGCGATTTCAGCTACCAGCAGCGGGCGGGCCTGTTGAAAATGAAGCAGCTCCGCAGAAAACTAAGGCAGGCAAAGGATACGCTCGAATCGAAGCCCGACGACGCTCAGGCCCGGGCCGAATTCGAGGGGTTGTCGGCACAGTTGGACAGTGTGGAGATGGAACATTACCGGCTCAGTGTGGAAAACTACCCGACCGACCTGAGCGCCAAGTTTGACTATGCCCTTCGGCTGGTCAAGAACAAGCAGTACAACGAGGCGATCCCTCTGTTCCAGGAGGCCCAAAGGGACCCGAGGCGAAAGATCGCGGCGATGAATCAGGTCGGCTGCTGCTTCTTCGTCAAGGGCTGGCTCGATGACGCCATCGACGTCTTCACACAGGCGATCAATTCCTACGAGATGAAAGAAGATGCGACCGGCAAGGAATTACGGTATAATCTGGCCCTCGCGTATGAAGAACAGGGCGATACGCAAAAGGCGCTGGATATCTATCGCAAGATCGCCCAGATGGACTTTGCGTACAAGGACGTCAGCCATCGCGTTGATAGTTTGAGAAGTAAGAAAACGGAATCAGCCTCTCAGTAAATTTGGAATTAGAAGAAAGATATTTTCAGGAGATGACAGTGGCACGTTCGTTACAGGCAAAAAAAAGAGCGCGACAGAATGAAACGAGAAGGGCAATCAGTCGTACACGCAAGAGCCAGGTCAAGACGCAGATTAAGCATTTCGAGACGGTCCTTGCCAGCGGAGACGTCGACGCGGCCAGCAGCCAGTTTACGCTCCTGACCAAGAAACTGGACAAGACAGCCGCCACAAGCACGATGCACAAGAAAACGGCCGCCCGAAAGAAATCACGCCTTGCAAAAAGACTGAACGCCCTCAAGGCAAAAAAAAGTTCCTGAGTGAATCAGCGAATTAGCGATTCGTGAATTGAGGGACGAATAGCAGGAATCCGCCCGAAGCGCGCTCGGCAGCGCTGAGGGCGGATTTCATTGCGCACAGCGGGAAAGTCCTCGATGCTTGGTGCTCGATGCTTGGTGCTTGATACTCGATGCTTGTTGCCTGATACCCGACATCAAAGCCCATCGCAGGCCGCATAACGTACCAAACGACTCGGTCATTCCGAGCGCAGCCCTTTCAAGGAGGCCCCTCGACTTCGCTCGGGGTAAACTCCGTCGAGGAATCTACTAAAACGAGTCATTGCGAGGCCCGGAGGGCCGTGGCAATCTTCAATACCGTACGAGCTTAACCGCAGACACCGTCCTGAGCGAAGCCGAAGGATGGACGCAGATTAACGCGGAAAAATCGTCAATCGCAAATCGTAAATCGTAAATAACAAGGTTCCCTGATACCCCGATAGCCTTCCTCCTGTCTCCTGTCTTCTAAATTCTTGTTTTCTCCTTGTTTTTTCCCAAAATCCCACCTATAATATTTCTTGAAGTGAGCGGGACTTAAAATTTTAATAGGAGTTGCGTGCGTAATTTGACACCGAAGCTTGACGCTCGGGGTCGCTTCGCAGCAGATAGCTCAGGTGTGTTGGTGGCATACTATGAGGGCAGAATTACCAAAAAGTGTTCGTGACTTTCTCTTTCGAGACCTAATTTATATCATAGGTGGGGGCTGTGTTCTCGTTAGTTTTCTGTACCGCTTTGATCGCTTGCCCGATGAACGTACACCGATAGCATTTTACCTACTCGGCGCGGGATTAGCGTATGTGTTAGGATGTGCTGCCCAAGATTTGTTCAGTATAGCCCGATTCGTCACCACAGGTCCCGTTGTGAAACCAGGTAGATTCATACGGTGTATATATCGGCGCTTCACCGGCGAGCAATGGCGAGAGATAGAAGAATTTGAGCCGAGTGAAGTGAAGCGAGCTATTAGGAGTGTCCTGAAGAAGGATGAGGCTCGCGCGGCTCGTTATGAGCGAGCAATTGGCGGCATGATACTTGCGACAACGATGGCGCCCTGTACTCTAATATCCAGTGCACTGATTTTTTGGAGCGTTTGGGTCTCGAGGTCCGAATTTGACCTTACTGTAGCTGGAGCGTCGCTTGCATTGAGTGTCGGACTATTTGTGCTGGCTTGGTTGAAAGCATCGCAGGTCACTCAGATTGATGCTGGAGTAGTTGCTGATTTTCGAGCCGCCTCGAAAGAAAGGGGCGTTGACAGTGACGTAGAAAACGCCCAGAAGGTATAAGGTGGGGCTTGCCCCACCTCAAACAGGGTCAACGGCTTTAACCGGTGGGCGGAAGGCCACTCTGCATGACTGAGAAATGGTCCAAATAGACGCTGGGACTCAACAAAGGAGCCGCCGAATGTGCGAAAAAGTTGGTGCGGTTGCAACTAAGTGTTTTGAAGTTGTGGGTAAAGCGGTAACTTATATCGGCACACTCGCAATTGTGGTCGGATATGTGTCACGATGCTTTGAGTGGGGAAATAAATGGCTGTTTGGCTGGCTTGCAGATAATGTCCGAGTCGTTTGGTCCGTGACTGTAACGGCTTTTCTAGTGATGCTGTGGATATGGGTGTCGCGGCTGCGTGGACGCTTTGCGCGGGGATTCAGGGACAATTTTACCGGAGACTTGCGTAGGAATTGGGACTTTACGGGAGAGTGGCGGATAGTGGAAAAGGGCACTCTCCTGGTTGACAAATCGCCGGCGGGCGGCCTAACGAAGGCTGGCGCGCAGTGGGAGAATTACACTCTTAAATTTAGAGCTTTCATCGTGAACAAATGTTTGGGGGTGGTAGTGCGCGCCCAGGATCTCAACAACTACTACATGTTCCAGATAAGGAAGGACAAAATAAGACCACATAGGCGGGTCGCAGTCCCTGCAATCGTAAAGCGTACCGTCGCGGGGGGAAACAACAAGGATCTTTCTGAAGAAACAACCGACGATTTCGATATCAATTACAAAGTCGGTTGGCAGTTATTCGAGGAAAACAATATAGACATTAGCCCACCCCTCGAGGGCTGGTTTGATGTTCAACTCACAGTGCGAGGAGAATCTGTTTCTCTGTATATCAATAAAGAACTTCTTCTTCAACTTGAATCATTCTTAAAAATACCGTGTGGAAAAGTGGGCTTTAGGAACTTCGATTCAGAGATCGCAAAAGTCGAGAACGTAAAAGTTATACTTGAGGCTTAGGATGTATGATCCGGTTTGCCTCCCCTCAGACAAGGTCAACGGCTGTGATCGGTGGGCTGAGGCCCAACCTCCGTGACTTGCCGTGCATAAGACGCCGAGAACAAAACCGTCGGATCGCGAGTCGATACGAGATAGATAAAGGACGATGTGATGAATGAAGAAGCCACAAAGATTGATCGCTTTTTGTGTTTCATAGAGCAACGCATAATAGAACGGATTGAAGGAACGGATATAGGTGAATCATGTACCGCTACCCTTCTACTGATTTTTGCAGCTATCGACTCATTAAGCAAAATAACGTGTTCTGACAGAGAGTTTGAAGAATACAAGAAACCGAACGGCAAGAGGGGCAATAGACACAGATTCACTGGATTTCTGGGAAATATGATGCCTCAAGAATATGAGAATCATAAGCAAGAAATATGGAACTTGAGAAACGATATAGTACATACAGGAATAGGTACGAAAGTGATTTTGTCCAAGAATGACCTTGATACAAGACACCTTGAAGAAGCAAATGGTCATCTTTGGATCAATACCAGACAATTCTTCAATGATTTCATTGAAGCCTTTCATCGAATTAAGAAAGACATAAGAAACAAGGGTAGCTTCTACCAAAACGCGAGGAATAGACTAAATGACTTCAATATCATAAGTATTGATGACGAAGACCCGGCCACTCCGAGCCCCGGCCCAGATGACAGTGTCTTCTGAAGAGAAGAAAGGGATTTGATTATCCCCAAGGCTACTCAGGGAATTCGAGGCGAGGGGCAGGATTTCTCCGCCGAAAAAGTCTGCGCGCTCGGCGTTCTCAACGGTGAGAAACAGCGACTTCGATGCAGCGGGTGCAGAGGTCGGGGTGGTCGGCGTTGGCGCCGACGCTGGGCCAGTAATTCCAGCATCGCTGGCATTTGGGATAGGCGCTTTTCTGGGCCGCGACGGTTGTTGTGCCCGAGGTCTTTTGCAGCCTGACCTCGCTGACGATGCACAGGGCCGCGAATTCCTTCAGCCCGAAGGCCGTCAAAAGGCCGGCATCCTCATCGGTGCAATTGAACGTTACGCACGCTTCCTGATTGCTGGCGATCTTCTTGTCTTTGCGCAGGCCCTCCAGGACGCGCAGCGCCTCGTCGCGCAGCGCCATGAGCTTCTGCCAGCGCGGCTCGTCGCTCTGGTAATCAATCGAAGCATCGACCTTCGGCATCGTCGCCAGATGCACCGAGTCAACGTCCGCCGATTTGAACTTCATAGCGGCCCAGGCCTCTTCGGCCGTATGCACTAAGACCGGGGCCAGCATCCGCACGAGGCTGTCCATGATACTGTACATGGCCGTCTGGGCGCTGCGGCGGGACGGACTGCCGGCGGCGTCGCAGTACATCCGGTCCTTGAGCACGTCCATGTAGATACTGCTCATCTCGACCGTGCAGAAGTTGTACAGCAGCGAGAAGACCCGGTGAAAGGCAAAGCTCTCGTACGCCTCGGTGACTGCGGCGATGAGCTTCTGCAACTGCTGCATCGCCCATTTGTCGATCTCGAACATGTCTTCGTAGCGGACGGCGTTCTTGGCCGGGTCGAAGTCGTCGACATTGCCGAGCAGGTATCGCAGCGTATTTCGAATCTTCCGGTAGGCGTCCTGCGTCCTGCCGATGATCTCATCATTGCAGCGTACGTCTTCCTGATAATTGACGCTGGCGACCCACAGCCGCAGCACGTCGGCGCCGTATTTAGCGACTTCGTCCTGGGCGTTGACGTAGTTGCCCAGGGATTTCGATTGCTTCATGCCCTTTTCATCGACGGTGAAGCCGTGCGTCAGAACGCTCTTGAAGGGCGGCTTTCCCGTCGCGCCCAGGGCGGGCAGGAGCGACAGTTGGAACCAGCCGCGATGCTGGTCCGAGCCTTCCAGATACAGATCGACCGGCACCGGCCAGCGAGATTCTTTCACGCAGACGCTGTACCAGCTACAGCCGGACTCGAACCAGACGTCAAAGATGTTCTCTTCTTTTTGCAGCTCGTCGAGGACAAAGCCTTCGGGCAGCTTGAAATCGTCGCCCAAAATCTGCCGGGGCGAATCGGTGAACCAACTGTTCGAGCCGTGTTGAGCGACGTGCTTAGCCACGGCCAGGACGGATTCTTTCGTCAGCAGTCTTTGGCCTGCGGCGTTGAAAAAGACGGGGATCGGCAGGCCCCAGCTTCGCTGCCGGCTGATGCACCAGTCGGGGCGCGATTCGAGCATCCCGCCGATGCGCTTCTGGCCCCAGGCGGGAATCCACGTAACGGCCTCGATGCTCGCCATCGCCAGGTCCCGCAGACGTTTGCCCGTGGGGGGAAATTCTTTATCGACGCTGATGAACCACTGCTCGGTTGCGCGAAAGATGACCGGGCCTTTGCTGCGCCAGCAGTGGGGGTAGCTGTGGGTAATTTTGCCCTGGGCGAAGAGCAGGCCGCGCTTTTGCAAATCATTATTGACGACGGCATCGACATCGAGCACCTTTCGCCCTCGCAGCCAGTCCGGCACGGTATCGTCATAGCACCCATCGTCCTTCACGGGCGAATAGACGGCTAAGCCATATTTCTGCCCCGACATGTAGTCTTCGATCCCGTGGCCCGGGGCAGTGTGGACCAGGCCCGTGCCGTCCTGCGTGGTGACATAGTTGGCCAGGATGAGCATGTAGGCGTCTTTGTCCGTCGGATTGCTCTGGACGAATGGGTGCTCGTAGCGCAGGCCTTCGAGCCGGCTGCCCGGGACGGTCTTTTCGCCGATGGTATACCGGCCTTCGGCCAGCCCGCCGGCGGCGGCGACTGCACCGATCCGCTCAACGGCGACGACGGAAACAAAGTTCCGGCCGTCTTTCTCGTAGCGTATCGTGGCGTACTCCAGATACGGGTGCACGGCTATCGCCAGGTTCGCCGTCAGGGTCCACGGCGTCGTCGTCCAGATCATAAAGCAGACCGTTGCGTGTCGCGTCTCGGCCTCCTCGACCAGGCCGAGCTCGATGAGCTTGCCGATGCTGTCTTTGGCGACGGGGAAGTTCACGAAGATGCTCGGCGAGGAGATGTCCTTGTATTCCAGCTCGGCCTCGGCCAGGGCCGTCTCGCAGCCGATGGACCAGTGGATCGGCTTGAGCTGCTTATAGACCAGGCCCTTCTCGACCAATTCGGCGAAGACCTCCAGAATGCCCGCCTCGTACGAGGGCTTGAACGTCAGGTACGGATGCTCGAAATCGCCGAATACGCCCAGGTCCTGAAACTGCCGGCCCTGGAGCTTGACGTATTTGGCGGCGTATTTGTGGCAGAGCTTGCGGATTTCGATCTTGCTCATCTGGCGGGCCTTCTCGCCTAACTCGGTCATCACCTTGGACTCGATGGGCAGGCCGTGACAATCCCAGCCGGGCACGTAGGGCGCGTCGAAGCCGGTCATCGTCCGGTACTTGATGACGAAATCCTTCAGCACCTTGTTGATGACGTGACCCATGTGGATGTCGCCGTTGGCGTAGGGCGGGCCGTCGTGCAGGCTGTACAGTTCGGCGCCGCGGCGGGCCGTGCGGATTTGGGCGTAGATGTCCTTCTTCGCCCATTCCTTTCGCAACTGCGGCTCACGCTGCACTAAGTTGGCCTTCATCGCAAAATCCGTCTTCGGCAGATTCAGCGTATCGCGATACCCTTTGGTCTCTTTCTCAGCCATCGAACAAGTCCTCAAAACTCGAAAAAATCAAACCGAATAGGATAAAGGTTGCCGCCGGCGTTGTCAACGTTGCACTGCGGCGGGTCTAATCCCGGAATCCGCGTCATTCCGCGGCAATAAAAAAGCCTTCCAGAGTTTGCTGCTCTGGAAGGCTTCACGTACCTGGTACTTGTAGCTCTCTCAGGGCAGCTTCATCTTCTCCAGAATAATTATGATAATCGCGATGTTCGTGTTTCTATTCATCTGTAAACAGCCTCTAAAATCAACTTAAAGCATCTAACAGAATGAAATCTATTCTCAATTTGTCATCCTGAGCGAAGCGAAGGATCTCAGGTTTGAACGCGAAAGAAAAGATTCTTCACTACGCTACGCTCCGTTCAGAATGACAATTTGGTTCATTTTGTTACGGGCTCTTAGATTAATATTATAATATTCGGTCAGTGTCAAGTCAAGGTTTAGGAAAATAACGTGCAAAGCGTTTCATCCTGAGCGAAGCCAAAGGGACCAAGGGATCGCTACGCTTGAGGCTGGCGCCTGCCGGGGCGAGAGCCGCAATCGTAAATCGCAAATCCCACCGGGGTTTTACCGGCAGAGCTTCTGTGCGATCTCGGCGACGTGTTTGCCCTGGAACCGGGCGATGGCCAGCTCGTTTTCGGTCGGCTGGCGTGAGCCGTCGGTATTGGAAAGCGTCGTTGCCCCGTAGGGCGTGCCGCCGGTGATCTCCTTCATGTTGAGCAATTCAGGGACGGTGTAGGGCACGCCGACGATAATCATGCCGTGATGCAGCAGCGTCGAATGAAAGCTGGTAATCGTTGTCTCCTGGCCCCCGTGCTGAGTTGCCGTGCAGGCGAACACGCTGCCGACCTTTCCGGCCAGAGCACCGCTGAACCACAACTGGCCCGTCTGGTCGAGGAAGTTCCGCATCTGGGCGCACATGTTGCCGAACCGCGTCGGCGTTCCGAAGATAACCGCGTCGGCCTCGGCCAATTTGGCCGGCTCGATGATGGGGATATGCGCGAACGCCTTACGGGCGGCCTTGGCTCCGCTTTTCTCCAATGCCTCGTCCGGCACAAGCTCCGGCACCTGATAAAGTTCCACTTTCGTGCCCTTGACCTGGCGAGCTCCCTCGGCCACCGCCTCGGCCAACTTGTACACGTGCCCATACATGCTGTAGAAAACGATCTGAATCTTGGCCATGATTATTCTCCTTATTATTCAGTTCCGAACCTCAATACGTCGGTATCCTTTCCGAGGTTCAGTACTTGCTGAATTGGACTGCCATTGGTTTCAGAACTCAATCGGAGCGTCAAACTCCGCATTGCGACTTAGTTATACACCTTGTCGAGCTCACCTGAGCTTGTATAAAGACAATGTAAATTGTTCCACTCCTATTTTCACGACGGCTTCCCCTTTGTCCCAATCAGCCTCCAAGAGAGTGACGCCGTTCTGAGAGTCTCCCACGCGTAACCACATGTTCTGGCCTGTATCTAAGTGCCGGAAGCTCACTTCGATTTGCCCTTCAGGTCCCGATGTTCGATTGAATCCCGACAAGTCCCATCTTGTTTTGAGGTTATGTACAGGCCCGCGCGATACATAGCTGGGGTATAACGATTCGGGCGGTGCGATGTCCTTCTCCGCATGGCCTGTCCTGCCGGCTCCCCATCGAGCTTTTGTCCAGTTGCCATCGGCATATTCGTAGAAATAGACGCTGCTGTCATCGCTGTCGCAAAGCCAGACCCTGTCCTGCTGATCCCATGTCCAATAGACATTGTGGATTCCACCGAATGATTCCTCCGGATCATGATATAGAACCTTTCTCTCCGGGTCGGAGATTGTGACATGCCAGAAGGGCAGGCCGAATCCGAGCCGTCCGGAGTGTTCGATTGGAACCGTCAAAACATACTTGCCGCTTGGAGACATCAAAGGCTCGCATTGGTTCGGTTTCTGGTTAGGGCTTGCCCTTGTGCCCGTGAAGAGCGAGACAAGCATGAGGACAAGTATCACAGCAGGGGCAACCGCGCCCCCGAGCGAAATGGCCATAAGCCAGCGCTGGCGGATATGCCGTGCCAGAAACATGAGCCCGAGAAAGGCGCATAGGGTGAGAATCGTAGTACCCCAATAGATTAGCGATGATGATATGAAGACCCAAAGGAAATACCTCGTGAGCAGGGATACTATCCCGAAGAAGAACAGCACCCATATCGCCGTGAAAGCGGCTAATAAAACGTATGCGATTCCTTTGGTCCACTTAAGTTTACCCGTACTCATGACTTTCCCTCTGCCGGATCATGTTCTTGATCTTTATCTCTGTATCAAATCCATGTTGCTTTCCCGCTCGCGACAAACTCAAATGGTGTTCCGCATATCAATATATCATCTACACCATCTTCCGGCAAGACGCAACGAAAAAAGCAGCGAGCAGTTCGACGGAATTGTGTCTTTTCGCTTTCTGGGCGGGTGGATTTCGGTTATACTGGCTCGGCGACGGATGTGTTGTACTCGAATAGGTGCACAAAGCCAGATCGAAAGGAGAATATCCGATGACTACCGAAAATTTCCAGGACTATCCGATGAGAACTACGTGCTGCCCGTGCGGGCACGGCCATTCGGCCAGCGAGATGACGCGAAGAGGCTTCCTTCATGGCGTGGGCGGAGCGGCGGTTTTGGGAACGGCCTTAGCGGGCATGAGCTGGTCGGTGCTCTCGGCCGCCGAGCAACAGGACGAGGCCGGGCCGAAGCGGCGCCCGCTGGCGGTCAAGCCGATACTGCTGTACAGCACGCCCAAGCCTCGCCCGCAATCGAGCTGGCGAAGCTGGGGCGGCATCCGGACACAACAGGACGCCGAGCAGGAAGTCGGCCGGATCAAGCAGGAGCTGAGCGAGCTGGGCGGCAAGGCGGACTTCCCCGTGGAATTCCTGCCGATTGCTGCCATCAAAAGCACCGGCGAGCTGTCCGGCCAGAGCGATATGGACAAGGCCGACGTATTTCTGGTCTATGCCGCCGGCGGCGGAATGGATACGTTCGCCAGCCTGGCCGAGCGCGGCAAGGACATGATCTTCTTCTGCCGGCACAAGTCAGGCCCGGTCTATCTCTGGTACGAGATTATCAGCCCGCGTTATCTACGGCAGCACACTGACGCGCTGGCCCTCAAAGGAATCGACGACGGGGACGTCGTGATCGATAGCCAGGACGAGATTCTATGGCGTCTGCGGGCGCTGTGCGGCCTGCGCAATACGCTGGGCACGCGCATCGTCGCCATCGGCGGGCCCGACGCCTGGGCGCAGCCGAAAGACGTTGTACCCAACCTGGTCCGGGACAAATTGAAATTCGACATGCAGACGGTCTCCTACGACGAGTTGGGAAAGCTGATCAAAGAGGCGAGAGCCGACAGCGCCGCCGTGCAGCGGGCGCGCCAGCGCGCCGAGGCGTATCTCAAAGCGCCGGGCAACACGCTGGAAACCAAGCGCGAGTTTGTCGATAACGCCTTCCTGCTTGAGCAGGTTTTCCGCGGCATTATGAAGAAGGCCGACTGCCGGGCGATTACCGTCAATAGCTGCATGGGGACCATCATGCCTATTGCCGAGACCTCGGCCTGCCTGACGCTGAGCATTTTGAACGACGCCGGATACATGGCGTTCTGCGAGTCGGATTTCGTGGTCATCCCGTCGGGTGTGCTGTTAGTGAATATTTCGGGCCGGCCGATGTTTCTCAATGATCCGACTTATCCGCACGACGGCATCATTACCTTGGCCCACTGCACGGCCCCGCGAAAGATGAACGGCAAAGAACTGGAGCCCGCGCGCATCCTGACGCATTTCGAGTCGGACTACGGCGCCTCGCCGAAGGTCGAGATGCGCAAAGGCCAGGTGGTGACCAACATTGTGCCCGACTTTAAGCTCGAGCGCTGGGTGGGCCTGTTGGGAGAGATTATCGACGTTCCCTTCATGGACATCTGCCGCTCGCAGATCGACATCCGCTACAAGTGCGATGACCTGAAACTGGCCGAGCGAATGCCCGGCTTCCATTGGATGACCTGCTACGGCGACTACATGCGCGAGGTCGGCTATGCCCTCAAGAAGGTCGGAATCCAGTGGGAGACTCTGACCGCCTGAGAGGAATTTCGGTTTATACATAAGTGAGGGAAAGTGACATGAGAACAAGGTGCTCGATACTGAAGTGGTATTTGGTCTGCGGCGTGGTCCTTTCGCTGGGTTTGTGCCAGCGTAGCCTCGCCGTGAATCTTTACGTTTCTACTGAGGGTAATGACCGATGGTCGGGACGCATGGCCAAACCGAATGCGGAACGAACGGACGGGCCGCTGGCGTCCCTTGCCGGGGCACGTGATGTAATCCGGCGATTGAAGTCGCAAGGTCCGCTCACCGAAGCTGTGCGGGTCATCGTTGCAGACGGAACATACACGCTGACGGAATCTTTCACTCTGACGCCGCAGGACAGCGGCACCGAAAAATGCCCCGTCAGCTATGAAGCGGCCGCTGGCGCCCGGCCGGTCTTCAGCGGCGGGCGGGTCATTGCAGGGTTCAAACCGGGCCAGAGCGGCCTCTGGCAAACGCGCGTCCCGGACGTTGCAGCGGGCAAGTGGTACTTCGAGCAGTTGTTCGTCAATGGCCGCCGGGCCGTCCGCGCTCGCACGCCCAACAAGTTCTACCACTATATGGGTGAGACGGTCGAAGTGCCGCTCGACGGCGAGAAAGACCGGTATCACCGCACAACGCAGGTTCGCCCCGACGCGATCGAGCCGCTCAAAGACCTCAGCCCGGATGAGATTAAAGACGTCACGCTGGTCGCGTACCACAAATGGTGCATCACGCGGCGGTTCCTGACACAGATCGACGCAGGCGCCAATACGATTGTTACCATCGGCGAAAAGCTCAAGACCTACTCCGACTGGCCGGCCAATACACGCTTTCATCTGGAGAACTTCCGCACGGCACTCGATGCGCCGGGCGAATGGTTTCTCTCGCGGGACGGCACGCTGAGCTATATGCCGCTGCCGGGCGAAGACCCGGCGACGGCAACGATTATCGCGCCGGCCATTGACAAGCTGGTGCTCTTCCGCGGCGAGCCCGAAAGCCAGCGATTCGTCGAGCACATCGCACTCAAAGGACTTTCCTTCGAGCACAACCAGGAGCTGCTGCCGAGAACGGGCTACGCCCCGTTCCAGGCGGCCTACGTCACCGAGGCGGCGATCATGGCCGACGGGGCGCGCAGCATCGCCATCGAAGATTGCCAGGTTCAGCACATCGCGGCATATGGCGTGTGGTTCAGACGGGGCTGCACGAACTGCCGGCTCATTCGCGGCTACCTGAACGACCTGGGCGCCGGCGGCGTGCGAATCGGCGAGGGAGAAATCCGGCCTGACGAAGCCTCTCGAACCAGTCACATCACCGTCGATAACAACATCATCCATTCGGGCGGGCGCGTCTATACCTCGGCGGTCGGCCTCTGGATCGGCCACAGCGGCGACAACACCGTTACGCATAACGACCTCGGCGATTTCTTCTATACCGGCCTGTCGGTCGGCTGGCGATGGGGCTACGCAGAGAGCCTGGCCAAGCGAAACATCATCCGCTTCAACCGCGTGCATCACATCGGCTGGGGCGTGCTCAGTGACATGGGCGGCATTTACACGCTCGGCCCCTCGGAAGGCACCGTCGTCGGTAACAACGTCTTTCACGACGTCTATTCCTACGATTACGGCGGCTGGGGCCTCTACACCGACGAGGGCAGCACCGGCATCGTAATGGAGAACAACCTCGTCTATAACACCAAGACCGGCGGTTTCCACCAGCACTACGGCAAAGAGAACATCATCCGCAACAATATCTTCGCCTTCAGCAAGGAGCATCAGCTCCAGGCCACGCGGGTCGAGGAGCATCTGTCCTTCACGTTTGAAAATAATATCGTCTATTGGAACAAAGGCCCGGTGATGTCGGGGCCGTGGACGAAAGTCAAGACCGTGATGGACAAGAACTGCTACTGGAACGCTTCCGATGAGGCGATCAAGCCCGCCGGCATGACGTTCGAGCAGTGGCAGCAAACGGGTCACGATCAAAACTCAATTATCGCCGACCCGCTGTTTGCCGATCCGGACAGGTACGACTTTCACCTGGATCCGAACTCGCCGGCGCTGAAAATCGGCTTCACGCCGTTCGACTACATTAAGGCGGGCGTTTACGGCGACCGCGCGTGGATAAGGAAAGCTGCCAGCGTGAAATATCCGCCGCTGGAAATCGCGCCCGAGCCGCCGCCGGTGTCTCTTGACGAGGGCTTCGAGGCTGCGCCCGTTGGCCAGCAGCCGGCCGGCGCCGAGTGCAACGTCGAAAACAAGGGCGACGCCATCGTCGTTACCGATGAGACGGCCGCAAGCGGCGCGCACAGCCTCAAGATTCTCGATGCCCCCGGATTGCAGAACGCGTACAATCCGCACTGCGTCTATACGCCGGATCATTCGACCGGAACGACGCGATGCGCGTTCGATATCCGCATCGGCCTGGACGTGCGGATCAGTCACGAGTGGCGAGATTGGCGCACGTCGCCCTACGGCGTCGGGCCGAGCTTCACGATTGACGGATCGCAGCTCAAGGTGGCGGGTAAAACGTTGCTGGAGCTGCCCGTTGATCAGTGGGTGCACGTCGAGATTACCGCTGCGCTGGGTGACAAGAGCAGGGGCGGCTGGGACATGGCCGTGACAGTGCCGGGTCAAGCGCGAGGAGAATTCAAAGGATTGAAAAACGCAAATGCCGGCTTCGAGAGGCTCACCTGGCTCGGCTTTACCAGCAACGCCATCAAACAAACCGTCTTCTACCTCGATAACTTCACACTGACGAACAAGGCATGACAATCGCCGGCGGGCGGTGTTTCGGGTCTTTTAACAATCCGGCTGTGAGGAAAGACCTGTTTGCCTCTCATCGGGGCCGCTGATCGGCGCAACTGCGCAATTTCGAGGACACATTGCGTACCGGTTGCCGTCTAATGGGGCCCAAAAAGTGATTATTGCGCAATCCTGGCCGGGCCGGCTCAGGAAAATTCCCATTTTCTGTATGACCCACCGGCCATCGGTATTCGTATAACCAGGTAAGTGTAGGCAAATCCATAAAGGGTTGGAAGTAAACGCAATCACCGAAAGAAGGGATTTCTGGACTCGGTGGGAGATCGCAAAAATTTGTGTAGGCACATCGAAAACCGTGTATAATAAAATAGTGAAGGAGACGTGTTGATGTCTATGGATCGGCAGGGTAGATACGAACAATCAAGATTTTTGAAAGGACAAAGCCATGAAAGAACTCAAATTAGAATCAATCCTGCTTTGCGTGCTGATACCTCTACTGGGCATGGCAGGGGCCGCTTTCGGTGTTGTTCCGGCCAACGATGACTGTAGTGACGCGCAGTCGGTCGGCAACGTCACCAATCTGGCATTCAATACCACGGACGGAACGTTCGATGGTCCGGGGCACTTCATCCTGCAAGGCCCCAATATATGGTACTGTTACACCGCCACGTGCACGGGCTGTGCGACTATCAGCCTGCTCGGCAGCAGCTTTGACACGAAGCTGGCCGTCTATGACGGTTGCAGTTGTTACCCGACTTTCAGCAGGCTGATCAAAGTGAGCGACGACGCGGACAATCCACAGATTCGGCAATCTAAATTGAATATGCCCGTCACGGCCGGGAACAAGTACCTGATCGAGATTGGCGGATTCAGCGGTGCGGCGGGCCCGGGTAAGCTGACGATCAGTTGTGACAACCAGGCCGGTCCGCCGAGCAACGATGATTGCAGCGACGCGCAGTCGGTCGGCAACGTAACGGACCTGCCGTTCGATACGACGTGCGCGACGTTCGACGGGCCGGGGCATTGCCGGGTCAGCTCCAACGTATGGTATCGCTACACGGCCGGCGGTTCGGGTCCGGTCACAGTCAGCCTTCTGGGCAGCGAATTCGACACGACGCTCGCCGTCTATGACGGCATTGGCTGTTACCCGGCGGCGGGCGACTTGATCGAGTGCAACGACGACTTCTCCGGAAATATAGAGTCTCAGATTACCTTCCAGGCAGTCGGCGGCAATCAATACCTGATTGAGGTCGGAGGATACGATCTTGACACGAGCGGTGCGGGTGTGATCAGCATCAACTCTGGCTTCCCGACGCCGTCGTCGAACGACGACTGTGCTGACGCCAAGGCGGTTGGAGACGTCACCAATCTGCCGTTCGACACCAGTGAGGCGACATTCGACGGTCCGGGCCACTGCCTGAGCAGTCCAAACCTCTGGTATCGTTACACGGCCACGTGCACGGGGCAGGCCACCGTCAGCCTGTGCGGCAGCAGTTTCGACACAGTGCTGGCCGTTTACAAGGGCTCCTCGTGCTACCCGAAGCTGAGCGATATGATTGGGTGCAACGATGATGCCTGCGGCCAGCAGTCCAAGCTGACCTTTGACGTGGTCTCTGGAAATCGGTACCTCATCGAGGTCGGTGGGTATGGATCTGAGACGGGCCAGGGTCTGCTGAGCATCAGTTGTGAGGGATCCGTGACGCCGGACAAGCCCGACCTGGGCGATGCTCCGGACAGCACGAATAGTTCCGGCTCGACCATGACCGCCTACCCCGCCGGAGGCCCCTTGGGCGTGAAGGCCAATTACGCGACCGTCTTTGCCGGCAGCGGCACCGGGCCTTACGGGCCGTTGCACGTCAACGATCAGGTCGTGGCCTATTTAGGCAAGAAGATTACCGGCGAAACCGAAGCCGACAGCGGCACTGACGAGGATGGGACCAACAATATCAGGCCCTTGGCCAACTCGCCGAACCATGATCTGGGCGATGACGGTGTTGTCTTGCCGCTGAACCTGCCTCGTTGCCGCTGGACCACGTTCGAGTACAGCGTCACGGTGGTCGATCCGAGTGTGAATCTCTGGGTCAACGTCTGGTGCGACTGGAACCGCGACGGCGACTGGGACGATACGCCGGAGTGCACCGCCGGGCCTGCGCCGGAATGGGCTGTCCAGAATCAGCTCTTGTTCGGTCTGCCGGTGGGTCTCAATACAGTCAGAACCCCGGCGGTCCTCGCTTGGCATCCCGAGAGCGGTCCGGAAGAAATCTGGATGAGAATCACGCTTTCGGAGCAGCCCTGGACGGGCGGCAGCGCCCCCGGCAAGAAAGGCAACGGCGGCTCCGGGCCTAAGACCAAATACGAGTTCGGCGAAACGGAAGACTATTACTTCGCTCCAGACGTGAGCTTCACGGTCTGCGAAGATTTTAACGGCGATGGAGAGATCAACACGCAGGACCTGGTTGATTTTACCGCTGCGTGGCTTGACAATTGTCCGCAGTAAAGTAAGAACCTGCGTGGTATCAGATTCGGGCTGTGGGCGCCTCGGTTCGGTGCTCACAGCCCATTCGGGTGTTCCTTGGCCGCATAGTGCGGACCGGCCAAGAACGTACTTGGCTGTAACGCCTCTGGCAGATTACTTCGTTCCGTGGTAGAGTTCGCTTCCCGCCCCGGCGTAGATGCGTCGTTTCGAGAGGGGGGTTGGATGTTTTACCGCCGGCCAGCGGCCGGGCTGAGGCTCCGGCCCTTCCAGTGCAAGTGTTGTCGGCTCAATATCGCCCATGACCGGCTCGACGTGGATATTCTTACCCTCGACGGTCCAGCTAAACTCGATGGGGATGCCGTTTGGGTCGAAGGCATAGATAGAGTGAATGAATCCATGGTCGATCACGTCGGAACACTCAAAGCCGGCGGCGTCCAGCGCGTCCTTCAGCTCCCAGAGAGCCTCGCTGCTGTCCACGCCAAATGAAACGTGATCAAACACAAACGGTCCCTTGACCGGCCGGCCATGCTGCTTTGGAGCTACCGGTTCGACGCCGGGCCACTCGAAGAACGCGATCAGGTCCGTGTCGCTGATCTCGAAGAAATAATGCCGGAATCCGGGCTCGCCCAGCCCCCCAACAAGACGCATCCCAAGCATATCGCGCCAGAAGCGAATCGTCGCATCCATGTCGCCGGTCGCCATGGCTAAATGATTGATACCGTTAAACTTCATGAGAGTGTTCCTTTTCCTTATGCCCCATTTTCGACATCGGGTGCACTGGTTCATTCGGTGTCAAATCATCCACCAGTGTCCCGGACTGATAGCCGGCAGTATGAAGGACCTCTGGTCCTCCGGCAGGGATTCAAACAGCTCGCGGGCCTTCCTTCCAATCGCCTGCGACGCAAGCTCGACGTTCCGTCTGCCGACCTCGGCTGAGGCGTGCTTGCGTGGATCCAGCCCGCCGATGCCGTCGGGCGGCTTCATATCGGGGGCAAGAGGCCCGTCGCCCAGAGCGGACATATCGACAAGATCAGGGTAGAAGAACATCATGTTGGACGTCTCCCACTTGGCGGCGTGGTCGGTATTGGATTCGGCGGAGCGGCTGAGCGTTATTTCCCACAGTCCGGCTCCCACCACCGTCCCATCGGCCACGACGGGCGCCAGGGCCTTGTCGATCATGTCGATCTGCCCCTTCACGTTGTGGCCCGATACGCCGAGGATGACCCGAAACCCGGTCCGCTTCAGCCGCGCAAACAGCTCCGTGAGAACCGGAAGCAGGGACTCCTGTGGGAATCCCTCGTGAAAATACACGGGCGGATATACCACCCCGCCGAACTGCTCGGCGGTCTTGACCAGAATGGCATGGGCCTTCAGCGCATCATTGCCGAGCGGCAGGTGTCTGCCGTGCCACTCGATCAGGCCGAACGGCACGTAAACCACCGGAAAATCGCGGATGGCTTTCTCCAACTGGCCGGGCCGCATGAATTGCATCTGGACCGCGGGCGAGAGCGCCGACTTGATGGTCTTTTCGTCGTCAGTTGCGGCTGTCGCATGCGCATGCCCGTCGAGAGCCAGACAAAGGCTCGCGGCCGCCGCCGACCGCACAAAATGCCGCCGAGCAATTCCTTCTTGCGTCGGACCTCCCGGTGAAACCTTATCGTTCATGTTGAGGGCTCCTTTCAAATGTGTTCCGGACACTCGCCGATTCTTCTATGGCGCGTTAGCTGACTGCTGGGGTGCCGCCTTGCGTTCTGGCACTGGATTCGTGCAGGGAGTCAACCAGATCGTGAATTACTAACAAGGCCTGGTCCTGCGCCGCCAGATGAGTCAGAATGGCGCGTATTTCCTCTTCCGCCTTCTGGTTAATGAGGAAGTCATTGTGGGCCTCGATACGGTCGCGTGCCGCCAGACGATTCTGGCTCATCATGATAACAGGGGCTGTATAAGCCGCCTGCAAGGAGAGAAACAGGTTCATCAGAATAAACGGATAGGGGTCCCAGTGACGAGTCCATGCGGCTACGTTAATCGCGGCCCAAATCAACAATAGGGCGGACTGGACGACAATGAACGTCCAGGACCCCACTATCCTGGCGACAAGGTTCGCCATTCGCTGGCCGAACGTCAGTCTTTCGTCCACAAGCTCATTGACGCTTCTGAGCGGTTTGTGCTGATGGGCGAAAGGTTCGGGAAAATGTAACTGTTTCATATGGATTGCTCCTGATATCGATGAGATCCATTAACGAAAGTCGCTGCTTTCTATACGCCGCCCCCGGCCAATTGCAGGCGGCGGCGTCTGGTTCCTGTAGTTCTCTCTCACCTCGGTAATTTCATCGGCTTCCACTCAGAAGGTCCGCCTTGATGGCTTTGACCGCCAGGTCGCAATGGTACTCGAAGTAGTCGCGTTCCTGGGTTATGACCGAGCCCACAATCGCTCCGGTTGAGCTGTCCACGATACGAACCCGCAGCTTCTTTCCGCCGGGTTGGTTCTCGTCGTCGTAGTAGGTACACATGATAAGGGCCTCGACGCCCAGAATCTGTTTGATTCTGGCCCGGGTCCTGTCGTCCAATCTGCCCCGGAGCAGGTCCTGCTCGCTGAGGAGCTCCTGGAGCTGTTTTCTTTCTACAAACGTAATGACTTGCCCCGGAAAGGCCTTGGTGTAGGACGCCATGAAGATTTGTTCCTGCTCGGGGGTCAATCCAATGACGGCCAGACGGCCGCGGGTGATAAGCTCCGGCCGGGTGAACAACGCCTGCGTCTTGCGCGCGCAGCCCGTTGAAACAGTTAGGCTCGCGGCCACAATATACCCTGAAATAATACAGAGAGGTCCGATTCGCATTCTCATTGTGTCAATCCCTGACTACGATTCAAACAAATCCTTATCCGGCGCGCCATCTCCCAACAAAACTCCATTAGAATAAACAACCCGGCCCGTTCTGGCAAGGGCTATTTCTGTTGCACGGCAGCTTACCTGGGTTCGGGTATCCCGGCGCCTATGTGGGCTCGCGTAACGCTTAGGCCTGACCGGCTTCGGCTCGGGATCCATGAGGCCCATGCTTTGGGACGTTGAATTCCAGGAAATCTTTGATATTATATTTGCGATTATGGAGCGCAGGAGTACCTTCAAGAAGCGTCGATGGGAAATTCCCATAAAGAACGCCGACGGAAGAATCGCAGAAAGGAAAACCAGATGAATCGCAGAACATTTTTACAGTCTTTGCCGGCTGTCACCATTCTGGCCGGCACAGCGTCCAGTTTTGCTCAGGAAGAACTGGAACCGATCGCGCTGCCCAGACCAGAAAGGGAAGGCGGCAAGTCCGTTCTGGCTGCTCTTTGGGAAAGAAAGACGACTCGCAGCATCAGCACCGAGAAACTTCCGCCCCAGGTATTGTCCAATCTTCTCTGGGCGGCCTTCGGGGTCAACCGCGAGAAGGGCCCTTCCGCCGGAGGGATCGGAAGAACAGCCGCATCGGCCAGCAACTCTCAGGAAATCGACCTTTACATAGCCCTGCCCGAAGGGATCTATGTATATGAGGCCGTGCCTCACCGTTTGGCTCCTGTTGCCGCCGGCGACTTTCGGGCGAGGTCCGGCCGGCGCGCCGCGGCTACTGCTCCGGTCAATATCTTCTACGTCGTGGACCTGGCCAAATACGCCAACGCGCCGTTTCAAGAGCCCGGCCTGGTGGATACGGACGTGCAGAAGTCCTACTATTATGTTGCCACGGGTTTGATTGCTGCGAACGTGTATCTATTCGCGGCCTCGCAGGGTCTGGCCGCCCACTTTCACAATTGTGACAAGCAGAACACGCCGGGGGAATTCAAGTTGAGGCCCGAGCAGCGCGTCCTCTTCGCTCAGACCGTAGGTTATCCGGCATAAGTCTGCCGCACAGCTACTGAGCCTGGCGGGTCTTGCCGGGGTAGTGTTCGTCAAGCCAGTCCAGGTCAACGTTCGGCGGATTGAAGACCTGGCCCTTGCCAAAACCCTTAGCTTCGGCTTCTGCCCGGCTCATGCAATAGATAATCGTCCGCTTGTCCTGCCATTTCTTGCGCTCCGCGTGGCCGTCCATGAAACTGAACGTGCAGGCGTCGCTGTGAAAGATGCCCAGCGGGTCCCACAGGGTTCCGGTGTGCGGCTCATACGACCATCCGGCGTGATTATGGTTGCCCGCCGAGCCGTCGTAAATATCCTCCACGAACAGCATCTTGGTTGCCTGCTCCTTGAAGGCGAACAGTTTTTTCGGGTCCTTTGGCTCGGTGGCCTGCATATAGTCCGTCAGGGAGTAGCTGCGGTAAATCAGATTTTCCAGTCCCATGCCCCTGCTTGTCCCTCGCGTGATTCGATTGTCGCCGGGGCAGTGATAGGCGCGGATATCCTTAACGTACTGGTACAAGACGCCTTCCTTAAGACCGTTGTAGCGCTGCTGGCGTGTGACCGGTCCGCTGGGCATGGGAACAATAGTGCCCCCTGAATAATCCAAGGGCGGCATGACCCACGGCGGCACGCCGTTAACCGTGTTGCTGATCGCCCAGCCGCCGCAGACTGTGCCGTCGTTTTCGCTGGCGTACATGATATAGGCCAGCGACAGGGTCTTCTGGTTCGAGGAGCATGAAATCCCCCGGCCCTGCTCTTTGGCGACGTTCAGTGCGGGGATGAGGACCGCCATTAAGATGGCGATAATCGCTATAACAACCAATAGCTCGATGAGTGTGAAAGCGGTTCGCTTGAACATCTCTGGCCTCCTTCAATAGCGGTAAAGTGCCTCTGTACTTCTCTTAGCGGCGACTGGCCGCTTCGCCGTCGTGCCGGCACCCCGCCGGACAAATGGCCGGCCAACGATACTATTATACACCCCCCAGCCTGTGGAAAAAGCAAAAAATCAAGCCCGAAAAGTTTTGGCGGCAGGCTTTGCCGTCCTGCGCCGCCCGTTGCATTGCGGCCGCCGGATTTGTCGAGTAAATTATTTTTTTATTTTTCTTGAACTGCCGCGGGGTCTTGCCGTATAATCATCGACAATGAAGTATATTCTCACGTCTCTCAAGAATATTCTCCATAATAAAAGTAACCGAGAGACACAGTTTACGGCCATTACAGGCCAAAGGAGCACAGTAGTGAGTACAGGTACAGTAAAATGGTTTAACGAGAAAAAAGGTTTTGGTTTTATCACCCCCGATTCCGGCAGTGAGGACTTGTTCGTCCATCACTCGGAAGTCAAGACGACCGGCTACGCCAGCCTCGCCGAGGGCCAAAAGGTGGAGTTTTCGATCGGACAGGGTAAGAAAGGCCCCTGTGCGACGAACGTCGTCCCGGTGTAATTCAAAGCAACAAGTCGTAAAAACCAACGGGCTCCGAGAAATAGCGGAGCCCGTTTTATTTTGACAAAAGACGCAGGTTTTACGAAGTTTGCCGCAGGGCAATGCGTTTGGGATCAACCACTTGCCCGGCCGGCACGCCGGCCCTCGCCAGGACGAGTTGGGCCCAGCGCGTATTGCCCAGCCCCGTCCGATGGTCGTCGCTGGAGACCTGAAACACCACCCCTTCGGCGGCGAACAGCTTGACCAGCTCCACGTACTGACGCGTCAGCTCGCGCGGCGCGATGGCCGCCTTGTGAAACCAGTAAATCATATCGTTCATCACGTCAAAGACTTTGCCTTTGGCCGCCATCTTCGCCGCCAATTCGCGCAGCAGGTGCGGCGGATAATCTTCCGGAAAAGCCGCCGGGCGCGTATTGCCCGTATTGAACGGATGCGCGATAACATTAAGATATTCAACGTCGCAGAGCCCCAGGTAGGTCCGCACGACGTTTTCGACGTACTTCTGTTTGTCGCTCGGTGTATTTCGGAGCGTGCCGTCCGACTCACCTCCCAGATGGCACAGCACCCATTCGAGGCGTGCGGCGTGGCGCTGGTCGATGCTGATCCGACCGGTCGCGTCCAGAGCGGTTGCTTCGGTGCCCTTGAGCACGATCACGTCCTGCTGACCGGATCGTTCCTGCTCGATCTGGGCGAGGTAGCGGTCGAACTCGGCGTCCGACTCGCTGATCTTGCCGCCGGGAGCGTAGTGGTCGGTGATAGCGATCGCATCCAGCTCGAACGCCCGCGCTTCCAAAATGTGCAGCGGGATCGGATGCGCGCCGTCCGAGAAGACGGTGTGCGTGTGCAGGTCATGATTCAGGCGGTTCGCCAGTTGAGACGCGTCCGTCTTGCCTTGCGTATTTTGCGCCGCGTTCAAGGGTGTCGCAACTGCGGCCGCTGTTAGAGAAGATCGTAGAAAATCGCGCCGAGAGGAGACTAACATGTGCCGATCCTTTCATGGAGAGCCGTCACGCGACTCATCGTCGATCTTTTGATGTTTCGAACAACCAGGCCCATGATTGGCTCCATGGCCCGGCCGGCGCCATTCTACCGTTCGCACATCTTGCAGACAATCCTATCGCCGGTCCTGATCCATGTGAACACGTTTCTGTACGCTGAGTTCTCCCTTCTGTAGAAAAAGCCCCTGCTTCACGGAGGAGAGGGATGATTTGAGGCAGGGGCTTGCGTGGCAGTGCATCCTTTTACACTGCCCGCCCTCCTTCCTTCGAGAACCTTGTCAAGTTCTACAACTATGTGTCGACAAGGCGGCGAAGTATAACGGTTTTTCCAACTATAACGATTTTTTCGATTGTAGCGATTTTTTGGCTGCGTGCCCGGATGGCCGAATCTGTCGCGGCGGTAAGCGCGCAGAGCGGCAAAAAAGCCTCAACGGGGTTCAAAATAAGTTGAAAGTGCAGAGCGAATATAGTAGTTTGACGCGGTGAAATGTCTTGGCCTGTAGTTTTAGTCGTAAAGATAGGAGGCTTCGGTGGTACACCGGTTGGCCGACGCTCGCGGATCGGTCGCTGTAGCATTTCACGCGAATAGAACAGCGGCACACAAATAACGTACTTCGAACGGGGGTTTAACTTTTTTTGGCAGGATTGAAGAAGATGAAGACTAAGTCAGTAGCGGCAATGGCGGTTTTGATGGCGGCGGCGTGCACAAGTTGGGCGGATTGGCCCCAGTATCTCGGGCCGGACAGGAACGCGATCTCAAAAGAAACGGGCCTTCTGCGGTCCTGGCCTGCGGATGGGCCGAAGGTTCTCTGGACTGTCCCGCTTGGCGCGGGCTATGGCGGGGCTGCCATCAGCGAAGGCAAGGTCTATGTCCTGGATCGCGTCGGCAATGACAAGGACGTGCTGCGATGCCTCGACCTCAATACGGGCGCTGAGCAGTGGTCCTACGAATACGAGGCGCCGGGCCGGGTGCAGCACCCGGGTTCGCGGAGCACCCCTGCGATTGACGGCAACTACGTCTATACGTGCGGCTCGTTCGGCGACGTGTATTGCTTCGACAGGAAAACGCACAAGCCGGTCTGGAGCAAGAATATATGGAAAGACTTTGACAGTGGCAACGTGCCGCGTTGGGCTATCAGCCAGAACCCGCTGATTTACGGCGATCTGCTGATCTTAGCCTCGCAGACCTCGAAGGCGGGCGTTGTAGCATACGATAAGCTTTCCGGGCAGCTCAAATGGGCCTCGCCCTCGCTTCCCGGCGGGGTCGGCTACGTCAGCCCGATGATCGTGCGAATCGGCGGCGAGGACCAGGTGGTTATGGTCACCGCCGGATCGAGAGGTAGCGGTGGCGGTGTGGTTTTGGGAATGGATCCCAGGACGGGCAAGACGCTCTGGACGTACCAGGGCTGGAGCTGCCAGATTCCGGTTCCGAACGTCACGGAAATCGGCGACGGCCGGCTGTTCATCACCGGCGGATACAAAGCTGGTTCGGCGATGCTCAAGGTCGAAAAAGCAGGGGATTCCTACGCCGTGACTGAGGTTTACAAGACTGCCGACTTCGGCACACACGTCCATCCGGCGATCCTCTACAAGGGCCATCTTTACGGCCACTGCTCCACGAATGAGACCAGAGATGGCCTGGTCTGCATGGACCTCGACGGCAAAGTAAAGTGGAAGACGGGCAATTCCCCTCTTTTCGATAAAGGCGGCCTGCTTCTGGCGGACGGGCTGATCCTCAGCGTGGACGGCAAAGAAGGGATTCTGTACCTTATCGAGCCGGACCCCACTGGGTTCAAGCCGCTGGCCAGCGCCAAACTGCTTGATCCTCCCGAGTGCTGGGGGCCGCTGAGCCTGGCGGACGGCAAGTTGATAATCCGGGACCAGGAAAAAATGAAATGCGTTGCTGTGCGGTGATTGGAAGTAGGTGGGCGAACTTTCGAAGTTCAGCCGCCCCAATTGTTTGCAAAAAAGAAAAGCCCCTGTTCTGCGAAGGAGGATAAACAGAACAGGGGCCTGCTTTTCTCTTTCCTTCAAAGACCAATAACGAAAAACCGTATTTATGTGCCACGTCTGATAAGAAATATAACGGTTTTTTGTGGAAACCTCACGTGGGCAGAATTGAAAGCCTGAATTAGTGGAGCCTTTTAACGAGCCAAGCCTGCCGACCACGCATCCTTGCTGGCCGGCAAGCTCAGCTGCACGGAGGAGGGATGTGAGCTACTTTTTGTGTTTTAACAGTTCTTATAGTCTTTCTCTTTGATTGCGATAGCTTCTGTGCCAACTATTATAGGCCCATAAAAGCTATAGTTCAGTGCCAGCGTTGATACTAAATATAACGCTTTTTCCAAATGTGACGGTTATTCCAGCGGCACGGTTGCTTTCGACCGGCATTTTTGAGGCGTTTTTGAGTAATCTTGCCGGTGGACGGCAAAAAGAGGGCCCCCGCCCGAAGGAGGAGGGGACTGAAGATGGCGGGGGCCTAGTATGACTGCGTGTGAAGTCGCAGCCATAAGTGAAGGCGATTGGCGCGGTTAAAATGTGGATGCCTTTTTTTCAATTTTTTATTTTTTTTTATTCATGCACTTATTGAGTGTTTATTTGCACAAAAGGACTTGACTTTCGTGGATTGGTATGATATCCTATAGGTATAGGATGAATTTGTTCCTCGCAAACATAGAATCAAACTATTGTCCGAGGGGGCAAGTATTGTGCGGACGAGAACAGTAATTGTCGCTATTCTAAGCTATGTCCTTGAGAGCACAGTATTTAAGACAGGAGAATAAGGAATGAACAAAGAGAGTTTCTTGACGGCCATCAGCATATTTGGCGTAGTTGCGGCGCTGGCGATAAGTATTCCTCTGAGTGAGCTGAAAGCTGACCATTGTCATACGGACCAGAGCCAGCCACCTGCACCAACTGTGAAAGAACCCGCCGGGACAAAGGCTACAAACGCACAGCGGCAGCGCACAAGGGCAAATGCTCCAGTTCCTGAGGGCAGATCCGTCGGGAGTGGCGCGGTGAGTCCTTCGGGTGTACCGGCGGCCCCGGCGAATCCGAGCCTCGAAGAAATATACTCGCGGGACCTTCCGATAGCGATATTGTCCATAGGACAAGCTATCAAGGCCGCCGAGACCGGAGATAAAAAGACCGAGTTGGCCGAGTTGAACAAAGCGGTCAATACGCTTGTCACAATCCACGCGGCGCTCGGAAAGCACGTCAAGCCGCAGTTTGTAAACAGCCGCTGCCCTATTATGGGCTCGCCTATCGGCCGTGATCGAGTGGATCCGAGTCTAACCCGCGACTATAACGGGCAAAAGATTGCCTTTTGTTGCGGCGGATGTCCTTCAGCATGGGACAAATTGACCGATACCCAGAAGCAGGCCAAGCTGCTTGGCGCTAAATCCTGACCTGACGTACGTTCATATGGGATAAACAGCGTTCGTTGAGCGGTCTTGTGATCGGCGAATGCAGGTTGTTCTTTGCGGCTTTAGGAAGCATCGTACGGAACAGAGCGGGTGACACAACGCGCGAAAAAAAAGCCCCGGAGTAAACCAGGGCTAGAGGGTAGAAAAGGTGTCATCGCCTTTTCGTGTATATACGCTATCTTTCGGCTTTCTTTAGGGTTGGCTTAATGAATTCCCGAAGAATTCTGCAGATGTCGGCATTCAAAAAGGGGCCAGCCGTCATGCGATTCGCCGAGGGAGAAGGCGATAATTTTTGGCTGGCCCCAAGTAGCACGTCATCGTAATGTCTTAGCACCGAAAACAGCGAGCACGCCGAATTTATTCCATTATGTATTATCGGGGGTATGATGCTACTGGTAAAACTACGGGTTCTGGAGTGAAAAAAATTACAGGTTGCCCCCGGCCGCCCCGTCATTTTGGAGCCGCCGGGGCCGAGCTATCGCCCGGCGAAAAAGTTGCCTTCCTGAGAAGCGTTTACGTCCTCGAATGTCAACGTTATCGGATGCGCAGATGCGGCAGGGCTGTCAGGGCGTCCGCCAAAGGCGTCCGGCGCCGATACCCTTGAACCATGCCGATATTGACGAAACGCGGTCAGTCACTGCCGATCTTATTGAGCTTTTGGTCAGCGGTAGGATTCCATTTGGATTTGGCAATTGTCCTATTATACTTTATTTAGGGGACCGACCGTGCGGGAAACGAATCGAATGTGAAATGCGATACATGTACGGACCACTGAGTCGCAAGAGGAGGGTAGAAAGATGGGAATCGAGCGGTTATCGGATGACATCCTTCTAATCAGGTTGCCTGGGCAACCCCATCACACCGGCGAGCTGGACGTGGTCAACAAGATGTTTGGTGATGTCGTGGATCGTGACGTGGTGGTTGACCTTTCGAAAGTCGAAATGCTCGCGTCGGGGGACATCTGCAGCTTGATGATCCTCGACAGGCTGCTTCGAGGGGCCGGACGCCAGCTTGTCTTGTTCGGCGTTCCTTCGACCATCAAACAAGTGTTTGTGCGTACAGATCTCCTGACCGTGTTTGAGTTTGCCGGTGACGAGTCTGCCGCCGTGGAGCAGGTGCGAAGCAGACGCGTGTTATGGTCCGAGACGCAGTCGTCCTAAGTAGTGCCGGCAAGTCCGCTGACGCCGGGCTCTTCGGCGGTCTTTGGATTTGCCGGCTTGATGCGGCCGACCATGGCGTCTCTCGACTGAATGCCTCGCCGAGCTAACTGTGCCTCGAACTTGACCATAACCGGCGGGCCCACATCATGACTGTTGGCCCGTGTACCACGCACGGGAAACGTCTTCGCCGGTGGTTTCCTTTATTTCCGTGACGTGGCCGTCGAGCCATGAAGTCATAGACACTCGGCGGTGGCGAAAACACTCCTGAACCGTGTCGTGCCACTGTTCTCCCGACCAATAGCTGTCGACAAAGCCGTTCCCGCCTTGGCTCCTCGGACGCCATTGTGGCAAATTAATCCTATCTCCGGGCCGAATGTGAAACATGTCTCCATTGTCGTCTAATTTCTGTTCGATATGATCCTGAAAAGCAATCACCTCGCTCAAACGTTTGAATTCAATATCAATCTTCTTATTTGTGATGTAGCTATTGAGGCCGTAAGAGCAATATTGAAAGTATTGCTGCGCCTGACGTCCCCAATTTGCCCCCGATTCCGGCCAATCATCGCCACGCTTCATGCTGGGGCAATGGAAAATCTTCTTGTTCTTTGCGTATGGGAAGTAGGCGATTCCCCAGTAGGCCAACTCCTCATTTGGCCCGTATTGCCTTATAATTGCTGGATGTTGCCACGCGTTATCCCACAGTCCATTGTTTGGTGACTTGTGTGTTTTTCCTTCATAGTCGTCCACGTACATTCTCACGGCAAGCACGAGTCCCTGGATGTGCCCCGTGCAGACCGTTTTCTTGGCCTGGTCTCTGGCGGCCCTCAGTGCAGGCATCAGAATCGCCAACAGCACCGCGATAACGGCGATGACCAGAAGCAGCTCTATTAGGGTAAAAGCTTTTCGCCTGGGCATGATGGTGCTCCTTTCGTTGTATCCGAGCCGCTTTGAAGAGCGGTATTTTCAACTGCATCCGGTGCGTTTGCCTGCTGTTGCTGCGTCTGCTGTATCTATTATGCCACTGTCGGTGGGGATTGTGCAAGCCGTCGGCGAAGAATCTTAGAAGTTTGGTTATGCGGGCGGTGGGCACAAACAAGTGTGCCCGGTGTCAGCCTTCGATGCCGGCAAGGGCGGCGCTGTTCCGGCAGGCAAACGTATTGCCGCCCACATCAACGATGTCGTGGTCATTGTGGTAGGCTATTCGTAAGGTTGTGCCGGCCGGGACGGTGTACGGAAGTCTCGTCACAAAACGCGATGATCGAGTTCTGACTTTGGGAATATTGCGAGGGCTATATAAAAGACTGACGGCGTCCAGAACGGATCCGTCGGGTCCGACAACCGCCATGTCCAGATGCCCTCTGACGGCGTCGCAGCAGTTGGTCGCCGTGCGCTTCAGGTTGCCATAGACCACGAGCGTATCGCCATCCTCGTAGGAATGGACCTTGCTAACGAAGACGTCTGCCGACGGGGCCTGCTCGAACAGAACCGACGCGTCGGGTCTGTGATTGATGTCGATCGCCGCACAGCCCGTTATAGCAATACCCGCTGCCAGCAATAATACGACCGGCAGGGAGCTTCGAAATGCCCTGGTTATCACCCTCTTGCCCTCCAGAATCCCCCGTGGAGCCAGCGGCCAAAGGCAAACCTGCCGGCTCCGAACAATTGTATTATAACACAGCCGGCCCGGTCATTCAAGCAAATAGCGGCCGGACGCTCTCGAAAAGGCCGCATTGACGCTTCCGGCTGAAATGGAGATAGTTATTATAGGATCGGACCGGGAAGTTTTTCCGTTCGGTGAAAGGCTGTTCACCTTCGCATTTCTACGGTGCGGGCGGTGTTCGGGCCTTCAAACGAAAGCGCGCATAAAAACGCCCCTGCTCCCAGGAGAGACGAATTCTGAAGACAGTAGGGGCTTCGATAGTGAACACAATCCTGAGCTTATCGCATGAATGGGTGGGGTGTCTATTGTGGTGACTACGTATTTTTTCAAGATTTTTTTGACAGAAATGTAATGCCGTTTTCGCTTTTGCAGGGCCGGACCGGCGTGATGGTATGCAAAAAGACAGGGCCGGCTGTTATCTGCCGGCCCTATGCTCAAATTGCTGCTTTTGCTGGGACGTCACATAGTTTTGGACGCCCCTGGGTTTTTGCTGACTGTTAGTAGCGGTTCCTGCCGCCGCGATCGCGATCTCCGCCGCCGAAGCCCCCTGGCTTGCGTCCGCCGCCGCCGCCGTGCCCACCGCCGCTGCGTCCGCCGCCACCACCACCGCCGCCGCCGCCGGCACGCGGGGCTTTCGGGCGGGCCTCATTGACGCTAACGGCGCGCCCCTTCACATCCTTGCCATTCATTTGCTCGATGGCCGTTTGCGCTTCAGTTTTGGAGGGCATTTCCACGAATCCGAATCCTCTCGATTCGCCGCTGAATCTGTCCTTTATCACAGTGGCGCTTTCGACCTGCCCAAACGCCTCAAATGCCTGACGCAAATCCTCGTCTGCGGTCTCCTGCGACAAGTTCCCGACATAGATGTTCATTTTCTTCTCCTTTTTCTTTCACCAAGAGCTTCAAAATTGCCACCCGACAGGATGCGTACACACAGTGTGCCCGCCCAATGCCTGCCTTATGGATGGATAGCATGATTGAATTGATGAATAACGAGATGCCTCGACAGCGATTCAGCAGCGTTTAGTTCCATAACCAGCGTTTCATTACACATTCACTTCAATCAAGTTCACGTCGCATCAGTATATTGCACGTCCCCCTGTAAAGCAAGCACCATAATTTTTCTTTTTTAAAAATATTTTTTGGGGCGGCTGGAGCGTTCCGCGGGGGACTGTGCCCTTTGTGGCGGGCGGTCGGGTGTGTCGCTGCCGGCTATTTTGCGGAAAAAATCAGCCCGCGGGAAGGACACAGGAGGACTGGAGCCTCTTGCTGCTGGGAAGCCCACGGGCTGACGTGTTCACGCCGTATGAGTTCGTACTGTTGGCGGCCTCGGAGGAGCTTGTTTCAGCGGGTAATCCAGCTTCCGGCTGTCACAAGGGTCGGCACGTGATTTCAGGCCGGATGGTCCTTTTTTGCAGATGTTTTTATCGCGTTGCCGTTTTCGCCAGTTGGGAATATACGTTTCGGGTCGGTGCTGCAGGAGACCCTGCTCGACCCAGAATGTGTAGTTTCGCAGCTCTCTGTACCGTATGGCGAGCAAACAGGACGTGACCGCCGCGAGTATGAAAAGGACCCAAAAGGTGACGTTGATGACAGCGACCATTGCTTACCCCCCCCTATATAAACTATAGGAAACCACGAGGCGTGGTGCAAATGGATTGGCGTCGGAGCGGGCTGCTCATAAGGGTTGTGCGTGGGGGGTGGGTAATTCGGCGCAGGCCCTTTTGCGACTTGGAAAAAGGGGCCTGGTTTGCTTGTTCGTGATGGTCGTAAACAGGCCCTTTGGCCGCGAAGGTGCGCCAGACCATCCTAACAGGTGCGGCCTTGCGATCCTGCGCTTCTGCGTCGGAACCGCGGTCCTACAAGCCGCCGAGTCCGTTGAGCAGAATCAGGACGATGATGCACACCCCGACTGCCAGGACTGCGAGCATAATAATAAGCTCTTGGCGATTCATACCTGCATACCCTCCCATTAAATTATACAAAATGAAGTCAAAAACGCGAAATTCGGCCGGCAGCGCCAAAAAGGCTCCAATTCAATCCTGGTAAAGCACAACATCAACGTCCAGAACCCCCAATTCGCCATCGCGATCCACGTCACCCACCGCGCGGCAATCGCGACTTTAGAGTGGGAAACTGTATCATTCATTGACATTCCCAAGTCAGCCTTGTACTATTTTTGAGGAATTGTGTTTTTTTGCCGGTTTTCGGTTCGAGGGAGAAAATAGCCGATGGCCAACGTACCCTCCAGAGTCGTGGAGCTTGTCGAGACGTTTGAGCAGCAAATCGAAGCGTATCATTCGCAACAGTACAACGAGACGCAGCTTCGCCGAGAATTCATCGACCCATTCTTCGAGGAATTGGGCTGGGACGTAACCAATAAAGCCGGCTACGCCCATGCCTACAAGGACGTCATCCATGAAGATGCGATAAAGGTGGGCAGCGCAACGAAGGCGCCGGATTATTGCTTTCGCATCGGCGGCATTCGGAAATTCTTTCTGGAAGCCAAAAAACCGTCCGTGGACATCAAAGGCGACCCCCACCCGGCCTACCAGTTGAGACGCTACGCGTGGTCGGCGAAACTGCCGCTTTCGGTCCTGACTGATTTCGAGGAGTTCGCCGTCTATGACTGCCTGACGCGTCCAAAGTACACCGACAAGGCCGACGTCGCCAGGATTATGCTCTTTAGCTACAAGGACTATCTGAAAAAGTGGTCTGAGATTGCCGACATTTTCACCAAAGAGGCGATACTCAAAGGTTCGTTTGACAAATTCGCCACCGCAGCGAAAGGCAAACGAGGGACCAGCACCGTCGATAAAGAATTCCTCTCAGAAATTGAAACGTGGCGGGGTATGCTCGCTCGCATTATCGCCTTGCGAAACAGAACGCTGTCCGTAAGGGAAATCAACTTCACTGTTCAGCGAACAATCGACAGAATCCTGTTCTTGAGGATGTGCGAGGACCGGGGGATAGAGCTTTACGGCCAGCTTCAAGCCATAAGCAGCGGTGAGCGAACGTATCCGAGGCTGTGCGAGGTCTTCGAGAAAGCCGACCAGCGGTACAACTCCGGCCTGTTTCATTTTCACGAGGAGCCTAACCGCCCGGAACCGCCCGACGAGCTGACGCCGAATCTGGCCATCGACGACAAAGACCTCAAATGGATCTTACACAGTCTTTACTACCCGCAAAGCCCTTACGAATTCTCCGTCCTGCCGGCGGAAATCTTGGGCAACGTCTATGAGCAATTCTTAGGCAAGGTCATCACGCTTACTTCGGGCCACCGCGCCAGCGTCGAGGACAAGCCCGAAGTGAAAAAGGCCGGCGGCGTCTATTACACACCGTCGTATATCGTCGATTACATCGTCAAAAATACTGTCGGTAAACTCATCAAAGGAAAAACACCGAAACAAGTCGAAAATATCAAAATCCTCGACCCTGCCTGCGGGTCAGGCTCGTTTCTAATCGGCGCGTATCAATACTTGCTCGATTGGCATTTGAAATACTACACCGAGAGCGACCCTGAAAAACACGCCAAAGGCCGAGAGCCAAAGATATGCCAGATTAGTGTGTGTCATTCTGAGCGAAGCGAAGAATCTCAGTCGGCGAATTATAGGCTGACCATTGCCGAGAAAAAGCGAATCCTGCTCAGTAACATCTTCGGCGTCGATATCGACTCGCAGGCCGTTGAAGTCACGAAGCTATCGCTGCTGTTGAAGGTGCTCGAAGGCGAAAGCTCCGAAACCATTGAGAATCAGTATCGCCTCTTCCATGAACGGGCGCTGCCGGATCTCGCCGCCAATATCAAGTGCGGCAACTCCCTCATCGCCCCCGACTTCTTCGACACGGCAGTCATTCCGAATAAGCCTTTAGCCCTGAGCAAAGTCGAAGGGGAAGCGAAACAATCTCCTGAAACTGATGGGTGGCAGCCTCAAGCGAAGCTTGGGGATGGAGAATCCTCGAAGCTCGACGACCTCCGCGACAAAATAAACGCCTTCGACTGGCACGCCGAATTCCCCGAAATATTCAACCGCCAAACCCCTGGTTTCGACGCCGTTATTGGCAATCCGCCGTATGTTCGTATTCAGGGTTTTCCGCGCGAACAGATAGACTATTTCACAAAGCGATATTCCTCGGCAGTAAAGAACTTCGATCTGTACATCATCTTCGTCGAAAGGGCTTTTTCCCTTCTCCAATCTCACGGCTTGCTCGGTTTTATCTTGCCTAACAAATTCTTCCGGACGGACTACGGCGAGGGCCTGCGAGCCTTGCTTTCCTCAGAGCGATCGCTCGCCCAAGTCGTGGACTTCAAGGCCAGCCAAGTATTCGCCGGGTCCACTTATACATGTTTGCTTTTCCTGAGCCGCAATCCTGTGGAAGAGACGTTTTACGCTGAGAGCGAAGGTTCACCTTACGGCCTGGAAGCGGTATTTTTTTCGCGGATACCGGCATCCTCTCTGAGCAGGGGATCATGGTCATTCGGCTCTGGGAAGGCGGAGGCTCTTTTGCTCAAAATCCGGGAAGCAGGTGTAAGACTTCTTGATCTTCCCGCATACATGAGCAGAGGAAGCAGTACGGGTGCGGACGCTGCATTCATTTTGGAGGATGACAGCTTCGGCGTGGAGCCGGAAGTGCTCAGAACTCCGCTTTTCGCAAGCGATTTCGGACGATACCTCTTTTCTGTGTCACACACCCAACGAATCATATTTCCCTACGACACGCAAAGCGGGGACTACTCGCTTTACTCCGAGTCCGATTTGCGAACACGTTTCCCCAATGCGTACAAGTATCTTTCGGCTAACCGCCGAATTCTTGAGAAAAGAAAACAGTATAGGACGTGGTACGCATTCAGTGCCCCCCGCAATCTTGAGCTGCACGACAGCGCTTGTATCGCCGTCCCACTCTTGGCGAAACAGGGTTCCTTTGCTCTCATTCCGCCCGAACTGCGAGGGACGCTTTGTCCAATGGCCAGCGGCGGATTCACAATCAACATCCCGGCCAGTGCCCGCGTTTGTATGGAATACCTGCTGGGGCTTCTCAACTCCAAACTCTTGTACTGGAGCTTAGAGCAGACGAGCAATATCTTCAGGGGTGGATGGATAACTTGTACGAAACAATACTTCGGAGAATTGCGCATAAGGATACCTGACATCACGAAGCCTCGAGAGAAGAACCTCTGTGATCGGATGGTTTCTCTGGTGCAACGGATGTTGGATTTGCACAAGCAGTTGGCCGCCGCCAAAGTCCCTGACGACAAGACGCGAATCCAGCGGCAAATCGACGCCACCGACAAACAAATCGACCGACTCGTCTATAACCTCTACGGCCTGACCGAAGAAGAAATCAAAATCGTGGAAGGTAGGGCATAGATTAGAAGAGCTATCTTGAGTTTTAAGAAATGCTGAAAGAATTGTACAAGTACAGGCCTTTTAAAGATTATGTATTGGAGAGTTTATCCGATGGAGTAATATGGGTTTCTAAACAAAGAGATATTAACGATCCCTTCGAATATTATTTTCATATTGAACCAGATATGACTTTTGAAGAAGTCGCAAAAAGAAAAAAAGATGCAACTAAGAAGAATTACATGGAGAAACAACAGGAACTAATCGAAGGAATAAAGGAAAGGTTCTCAACCGGCGGAATTTTTAGCTTAAGCGAGAGACCGAATATCAGCCTGATGTGGAGTCATTACGCTGATTATCATAAGGGATTTTGTATTGGTTATCAGGTAGATAAAAACAATGACTTAGGTAACGGAAAATGTCAGAGCGTGCAATATAAAAAAAGCCCTCCCTCTTTTTCATTGCTTGAAATGTGGCAGGGAGTTGAAAAAATGGACAATAACTTCGCAAAAAAGTTATTTGAAATTATGGTTCTGTCTAAAGATTTAAACTGGCAATATGAACATGAATGGAGAGTTGTATATGAACAGAGTGAACAACTTATTATACCTAATTTTCCAATATCCTCCATCACCTTTGGTATGAGAATGCCTGAAGTGCAGCGGAAGAAAATTATTGATCTATTGGATGATAAGAAAACAGCTTTTTTTGAGGCTGTTAAGCAAGACGACAGTTACAACGTGGGAGTGGCAAAAATTTAGTTCTTATTGGGCGAACAAAAAATATGATTCGGTGAGCTGAAAGCCCACCATAGAAGGCTGGAGGCAGACATGAAGCTACAAGAGTTTGTAAGCGAGACTTTGAAGGAAATCATAGCAGGTGTGAAAGAAGCTAAATCCTTCGCTGCTTCGCAAGGGGCGATGGTGAATCCCCCGATAGATAGGGGGGGGCGTCCGGCAAACCTTATTAAAGACGTGGAATTCGACGTCGCGGTGATCTCTACTGAGGGAACGGAAACAAAGAAAGGTGCCGGAATCTTTGTGGCGGGTATCGGAGTTGGCGCAAAGGGAAAGGTCGACATGTCAAACAGCACAGTGAGCCGAATCAAGTTCTCTGTGCCTGTTATATTGCCGGCCGATTAGGTAACTGGTAAAATGCGATGAATCGCACCAATTATGTCTTTTGGGTTCTGCTCGATGATCATTTCGTTGACATCACCGAAATGGTAGTAGGTAGGGTGGGCCTTGGCCCACCGCTCGATCATGGTGGGGCAAGCCGCCACCCTACAAATCTGCGTCTGCGAAATCTGTGGCTAAATTTTCGCCAGGATAGCAGGCGGAAGATTGCCGCTGCCCTCCCGTCCGGCAATTCCACATAGACGTCGAGTGGCCTGACGGATCGGGCCTCGCAATGACCTTCTTTAATAGATTCCTCGGTTCCACTCGGAATGACGGCGAGAAGCATTTCTTCGTGTCTTCGTGGTGAGAAACCTGGATTCCCGCTTTCGCGGGAATGACAAGTATCGGGCATCCAGCCTCCAGAATCAAGAATCGGTGTTCATTGGTGTCTATTCGTGGTTAATCTGAAAGAACAAGGCGTGTCCGCGACCGGGTAAGGGGTTCCGTTCGGCGCAGAAAAAGAGCCCTGGAGTGAACCAGGGCTGGAGGGTAGAAAAGGTGTCATCGCCTTTTCGAGAACACGTTCTAAGATTATTTTTCGGCCTTATTGAGGAGTAAGTTTACCGACTTTTGCCTGTTTTGGCGTTTGCGGTGTATGGAGGGGTTATTTTCCCTTGCGCAACGCCCCGAATATCTTCGAAAGGAGCGAATCCCGCCACGATTTTCGAAGTGGGAAGACGCCCTTCTCCACGAAATTGACTTCTTCGACGGAATAGAAGGCCTGGGGGCTAAAGGTTTTTATCAGACCTACGACACAGGATACTTCCCGCCGGGGCACCACCGTGAATACGACCTTGACCTGTCCGTTGGTGCCGTGCCCATCGATGCTTGTGACGCCGTAGTTTTCGTCTTTGAGGTGCTGGACCAGCGGCAGGGCGTCCTGGGCTGTGATGACCCGTATCATCACGACGCCGAGGCTGAGCCGCTCGGCGATGGTGATCCCGACGAAGTTGCCCATCGCGAAGCCCCCCGCGTAGGCCACGTAGCAGGCGGGATTGGTCAGGTTCTGCATGATTTGCCCGATAGCCATAAGCCAGATCAGGATTTCCACGAAGCCAATGAGGGGGGCGAGGTATTTCATTCCTCTTGAGACGAATATGACCCTGACCGTCCCAAGGGTGACGTCGGCCACACGGGCCATGAAAATCATGAGTGGCAAAAAGAACCACGCGTATAAAACAGAGGCTAACATAACATACTCCAGTTGAAGACAAAGCCGCCGAGGCAAAGGCGCCGATTACATGTTACATATTCTATTTCTGATATTTTCGAGTTTTCCGAAAGAAATAAGCTCATCGCCTCTTTGTATTGTCACGGCGGCCGATGGATTTGGCATGGTTACATTATCGCGGACGACGGCCAGAACGGTAACGTCATTTCTTCTCAACTCGGACTCGGCAAGCGTTTTGTTGATGAGCGGGCTGTCCTGGCAGACTTCGATTCGTGAGATTCCATACCCGCCGGTCAAAAAGAGCAGCTCCTCAAACGATACCGGCTTGAAGAGATCTTTCTTTACAATCCTTTTTCGCAAATAGCTTGTCAGCATCCGCGTGAATCTCCCGTTTGTAAAGACGATATAGATGACCAGTAAACCGAGAACAATGACGCCCAGATTGACCCAGGGTACGAAATCCGAGGGGATGGAAACGGGCAGGAGCGATTCGGAGAACTTCGTGATCAGAAGCTGCTCGGGATTGAAGGCGCTGGCCATCGAGGCGATCATAGTCACCAGGCCGGCATTTCCCAGCACCATCAGGACCGATGCGATCCGGCGCCGGCGGCTGTCGCCGGTGATCAACTCGGCCTCTCTCGTGGTAAAACCCGTTCCGCTAAAACAGGACAGCGACTGAAACTTTGCCAGGGACCACTCTAATCCGGTAAGCTGAAACGCCACCGCGCCGATCCGCACGACGATCCAGGATGCAATCAGCACAATAATAAAAAGCACCGTACCCATAGTGTTAGCCCTCGAAACAACTTACGTGGTTCAAGCTTCGTCTCATTGAGATTCAGAAAATGCCACACCCACTGCCCACGCCACCTGCGGGGGCCTGAACGATATTAACAAATGGGGTCCGGCAAGTCAATAGAATTGCTCGTTTCCTGCATAGCAGGGCCGTTTGTGCCGGTCTGGCGGGATTTTGAGATAACGGCCTTTGGAAAAACCGGCAACATAATGTATAATAAATCCCGATATGATAAAATGCGGGCGAATCCCGCTTTTCGGGCGTGAATGTGGCCTGAGATTCGGAGGTAAGAACGGAAATGATTTTAAGTAGTTTCATGAGCAATCTTACGGAGTATTTGTCCTGGCTGTACCAGCGGGAATGGACGCAGCGAGAGCTGCTTCTTATCGCCTTGGTGTTTCTGGTGCTGCTGCTAACGATTTTGAGACGCCGGCGAATGAAGAATGTTCGGATTATACGGCCGGAGCATCTTGCGGACCGTCCGTCCGTCATCGGCCCCAAGCTGGGCTATGAAGGGGGCCGCCGCGGTCTGGCCGGTTCCAGAGCAGGTCAGTTGACGTTGGTCCCGGGCCGACGCGAGAAACAACAGAAGCTGAGTAAGGCAAAAGGACAGCCGGAGAAATCACGTGAACAAAACGGCCCGCCCCAATGGGGAATCGTCAAACCCATGCAGCCCAACCAGGAGCCCGAGAAGAAAGTCACCGAGTTAGCGGCCGCCAATGAGAAGCTCCGTCGCGGCGTAGAGGAAGGCTCGCACACCGTGGAACGGCTCGAGGGCAAAATTGCCGAGCTGAACGCCGTCAATGAACGACTTCGCCGCGAGGCTGAAGAAAGTATCCATGACAAGGCGCCCTTCGAGCAAAAGGTTGGCGAGTTAACGACGGCCAACGAGCAGCTTCAGCGTGACGCGGCTCGACACAAAGAGACCCAGGATCGCTTCGAACAGAAACTCGCCGAGCTGGCGGCTGCCAATGAACGACTCCATACGGAAGTCGCCCAGTTCAACAAGACCGGTCAGAAAACACGGGCTCACAGATATGAGGATGAGCATCGAGTTGTCGATGACGTGAAGGAAAAACTCTGCCGAAAATGCGTCCAGTGGAAGGCGGAAACTGAATTCCATAAAAATGCGTCGCGCAAGGACGGCCTGGCACGATGGTGCAAGGTATGCAAAACAAACGCAGCTAAAAAATCTCGTGAGCGTCTCCCCGACGTGAGCGATTGACCTGTTGTTGCAGTGTCCTGCACGACACAAGAGGCGGATCACACCCGGCTTGTGCTTTCTGGATGCTCAAGAATTGTCCCACAGGGACTGCTTATTTTATGGTTCTTGGCTTCGAGAAGCTGCGATAGTTCTCTTAACTAAGGCGAATTGCCTCTGCGGTTTTCCGTCCGCCGTCAAACGTGCAGAATTTTGAAAAGTTTTCCCTTGCAAATCATGAGAAGTCTTGGTAAAAACCGCCTTTTCAAATGCAGTAGTCAACCGTATGGCTGAGCAAGATTTTTGTCATACATGCAATCAGAAGCATGATTGCCAAAAGGTGTACGAGCACCTGGGGAATATCGAAGGTTCTTCACTTGTTGTCAAGGTGCTTCTTGCATTTTTGCTGCCGCTGGTGGTTTTCATTGTGTCGCTGGCAATTTTTGAGCGGATTCTCGCCGGAGCGGTAAATTCCGGAGCGGCCAGGACGGTCGTGAGCTTCCTGCTGGCTTTGCTGGCGACTTTTGTGTGTATATTGATTACGAGAATGGCATGTAAACGCCTTGGTCACGATAGGTGACTGTGGTTTTGAGCGTATGAACGTTCATATAAAAGGTAGATTCTCATTTCCGGGGGGCGTCCATCCGCCGGAGAAAAAAGACCTCGCCTGCGAGAGCCCAATACAACCGGGTCCCGCTCCGTCGGAAGTCGCAGTGATGCTCAGCCAGCATCTCGGCGCCGTCTGTAATCCGCTGGTTAAAAAAGGGGATGCCGTCCAGGCGGGCCAGAAAATCGCCGACCGCGATGCGTTTGTTTCGGCTCCTGTTCATTCACCCATCAACGGCAAAGTCAAAGAAGTCGCCTTGCGGTCCCATCCGGTGCTGGGCCGGGGCTTGGCCGTCGTCATCGAGGCGCTGCCCAATGACCCGATGAGGCGATCCTGCTTTATGCTGAGCGATGACTTCGACCCGAAGCGTTATTCGGCCGAGCAAATATGCCAGGCGGTCCGCGAAGCCGGTATCGTCGGTATGGGCGGGGCGGGCTTCCCGACGCGAGTGAAACTCGAGCCTAATCCGAAGCAGCCCAAAGAGACGCTGATTATCAACGGCTGTGAGTGCGAGCCGTACATTACCTGCGATTATCGCATCATGCTCGAGTGGACGAAGCAGATTATTGCGGGGATCAAGCTGGCCCAAAAAGCCTCCGGCTGCTCGCGGGTCTTTGTTGCGATCGAGGATAACAAGCCGCAGGCCATCGAAGCGATGAAGGCCGCATTGGGAAATTCTGCCGGAAGTGGCGAGATCAATGTTGTCCCCATGAAGACGAAGTATCCGCAGGGTGGCGAGAGGCAGCTCATCCGGGCGATTTTGAAGAAGAATGTTCCCACCGGCGGCATTCCGCCGATGATCGGCGTGGTGGTGCTCAACATGGCCACCACGGCGGCGATTGCCGAAGCGGTCCTCTCGGGTCTGCCGCTGACTCACCGCGTCGTGACCGTAACGGGGGAGGCTATCACCCGGCCGGGCAATTACTATGTTCCAATCGGAACGTCGGTCCAGGACCTTATCGATTTCTGCGGCGGGGTCACCGAGCGATGCGCCAAGGTCGTTCTGGGCGGACCGATGATGGGCATCGCCATCGCCGATTTGAGCACGCCCGTGACCAAGACCACCAACGCCGTGACGGTCCTGACGAAGGAGCAGATCGGCCGGGCCAAATTCGCCAGACGTCAGACGGCCTGCATTCGCTGCGGCAGGTGCCTGGAGGTGTGCCCCGAAAATCTGAGCCCGACGAAGATCGCCCACGCGGTAAAACACAATCTGCTGGAAGCAGCCGAACGTAATTATTTCATGAGTGCATGCATCCAGTGCGGCTGTTGCAGTTACGTCTGCCCGGCCAATATCGAGTTAGCCGGGTATATCAAAACAGGCAAAATCTTTCTGGCCCGGCAGAAGAAAAAAATGGCATAGTCACCCGTGTCCGCCGAATGGGGACACGCGGTAAGAGATACGAAAAAATGTTCAAAGATATACGCGTTTCATGTTCGCCGCATATTAGTCAGCCGTTATCGACGCGCAGCGTCATGATCGACGTCATCATCGGCCTGGCTCCGGCGATGGCCGCCGCCGGCTACTATTTCCGTATTCACGCGGCCATCCTCATCGCGACCTGCGTTATCACATGTGTGGCGACGGAAGGACTCTGCAACCTGATTCGCAGGAGACCGAATTCGCTCGACGATTTCAGCGCGGTCGTGACGGGTATCATCCTGGCTTTGTCCCTTCCGCCGAAGCTGCCCATCTGGACGGCGGTTATCGGCGGCGTTTTCTCCATCGCCATTGGCAAGATGGTCTTCGGCGGGCTCGGGGCTAACATTTTTAATCCCGCCATGGTCGGCAGGACGTTTCTGTCGGCCTCGTTCGGCGTGTTGATGACCACCTGGACCGTGCCGGCGACTATCGATCCGGCCATGCCCGCGGTCGCCCAGGGAAACACGCTCAACGCCCGGACTCAGGCCACGCCGCTCGCCTGGAGCAAGCTGGCCATAAAGAACAAGCTGGGCGCCGATATTTACAGTGAGCAGCAGATAAAAGGGGCATTTACCGGTAGCGTGGGCGGCTGTCTGGGCGAAACTAGCGCTATCGCGATTCTGATTGGCGGCTTTTATCTATTGATACGGAAAACGATAAGCTTCCACGTCCCGTTGGCGGTTTTGGCCGGGGCTTTTGTCTTTGGAGGCATTGCGTACCTGATTGATTCCTACGTCTATGTGCAGCCGTTCCTGCATCTGGTCAGCGGCGGCTTGCTGTTATGCGCCTTCTTCATTGCGACCGACCCGGTCACCGCGCCGCTGACGCGCCGGGGCATGTGGCTTTTCGGCATCGGCGTCGGGGCGGTCACGATGCTGATACGAATCGTCGGAGAATACCCGGAAGGTGTGATGTTCTCTGTCCTGCTGATGAACGCCGTAACGCCTCTGATCGACCGGTTGTTCAAATGCATGCCGGCGGGAGGGATGCCGAGTGTCTAAGGTTAAGTATTTCATCCAACAAAGCTGGCTGCTGATCGTCGCTTCGTTCCTTTTCGGGTTGCTGATTGCGGTGACCGATGCCGGCCTGTCGCCGCGGATCGAGCAAAACAAGATCAATAAGCGCAACCGCCTCGTCGGAGGACTGCTGCCCGAAGCGAAGAACTTCGTCGCGCTGGAGACGCCGATGGAAATCGAATCGGCCCGGGGCAAAAAAGAAAAAGTCGAGGTCTATAAGGCGATGTCCGAAGCCGGGGAGTGTGTCGGGTGGAGCTTCAACGCCACCGGGTCGGGCTTTGCGGACAAGATTGAGCTGGTGGTGGCCGTCGATGCGAAGTTTGAAAAGATCGCCGGCTTCGACGTACTGGCCAGTAGCGAGACTCCCGGCTTCGGCGACCAGATCAAGTACGATTACTACCGAAGCCAGTTTAAGGGCGCGCCCGCTGACCAGCTCAAGCTTGTCAGTATCGGCGAACCCAAGAAGATCGATTCGCAGATTGTTGGGATAACCGGCGCTACGGTAAGCAGCACGGCGGTGGTTGATATACTCAATACCTTTCTGAGCGGCGTCAAGGCTCAGATGAAAGAAAAAGGGTTGATAGGCAATGGCAAACAATAATCAGGGACAGCCTGGCGTGTATAAGCGGGCCCTGCTGACGGGACTGTGGAAGGAAAACCCCACGTTTCGCCTGCTGATTGGGATGTGCCCGCCTCTGGCGGTGACTACGGCCGTAAAGCCGGCACTGACCATGGGGCTGAGTGTTATCTTTGTCCTGGTGTGCAGCAATTTCGTCGTCAGTCTTATGCGGAATTTGCTTAAGCCGCACCTTCGCATCATCATGTTCACGCTCACCATCGCCACGTTCGTGACTATTTGCGACTTGTACCTGAAGGCCTTTCAGCCGGAGATGAGTGAGATTCTCGGCGCTTACGTGCCGCTCATCATCGTGAACTGTCTGATTATCTTTCGGGCGGAGGCCTGCGCGAGCAAGAGCGGTCTCGCCGTCAGCGTGCTTGATGCGATTGGTATGGGTACAGGTTTTACATTAGCCTTATGTATTATTGCCGGCATTCGTGAAGTGCTTTCAAGCGGCTGTTTTTTTGGTTTTAAGGTGATGCCGGGCTGGTTTGTACCGTGGGCGGCAATGAGTATGCCTGTTGGCGCATTTGTAACGCTTGGTTTATTTTTGGGGCTTGTCAATATACTCACGAGGAAAATGAAGAAAGCCTGATATGGATAGATTTTACGTCCTGCTGACCGGTTTCCTGTCGGTTGTGCTGGTTAACAATTTCGTATTCACCAAATTTCTGGGTACCTGCCCTTACGTCGGGGTTTCCGACAGAATCAGCAGCGCTTTCGGGATGGGGCTTGCCGTTACATTTGTTACCGCGCTGAGCGGCACGCTTACCTGGCTTATAGATGATTTGGTTCTTATCCCTCTGGGGCTGGAAATAGCCCGTTATATCTGCTATATCGTTATTATTGCCGGCGCCGTGCAGCTGGTCGAGATGTATGTGCGAAAGTTCGTCCCGTCTTTATACAAGGCTTTCGGAATTTTCCTGCCTCTCATATCCACGAACTGCGTCGTGCTGGGAATATGTCTTTTTTTGGATGTCTGGGAGACCGACAATCTGCTCGAGGCGGCCGTTTTGAGCACCGGAGTGGGTATCGGTTTTACGGTTGCGATTTGCATAATGGCCTGCATTCGTGAGCAGTTAAAGCTGGCGGATGTGCCGGATTGTCTTAAAGGCATGCCGATTACCCTTATCACGGCGGGCCTGCTTGCTTTGGCCTTTATGGGTTTTGCCGGGATGATATGACATGTAGGTTTGATAATTGATTTGATCTATGATGATTTTAGCTGAAATCTCCGGATGGTGGTATGGGGTCGCTGCCGGGCTGACGATGCTGGGGCTGGGCGGTGCTTTTGCAATCGTACTGTTGATTGCAAGCGTAAAACTCAAGGTGGAAGTTGCCCCGGAGGTAGAGCGGATACACCAGGTGCTGCCGCATCTTGACTGCGGGGGGTGCGGCTTTGCCGGTTGTATGGAATATGCAAAGGCCATTCTGCAGGACCCGGGATTGATCGGCAAATGTTCACCTGGCGGTCCTGCGACATCGGCGAAAATTGCAGAAATGCTGAATCTGCAGGTTAGCGATTCGGGCCCGCAGAAAAGACCCATCGTACACTGCCGGGCCCACACGGACGATAGAACTATGTATGCCGAGTACGAGGGTATCCAAAGCTGCACCGCTGCCAATGCTCTGGCGAACGTGCAGGCCTGCGCGTTCGGCTGTCTGGGTCTGGGCGATTGCACGAGGGCCTGCAAATTCGATGCACTGCACGTCGTGGATGGCTTATCGACCGTTGACTACAACAAGTGCACGGGCTGCACCGCCTGCTCGAAGGCCTGTCCCCGCAATCTGATCGAGATGGTGCCTTTCCGCTTTGAGAACATGATGACGGTGGCGTGCAGCAGCAAGGAGACCGGCAAGAGCACTCGCGCATTCTGCAAAGTCGGCTGCATCGGCTGCGGCGTCTGCGCAAAACAGAGCGATGCCTTTACCGTTGAAGATAACTTGGCCCGCATAAACTTTGAAAAGTATCAGCCCTGCGGGCAAACCGAAGCCGCATACAACAAATGCCCGACCGGCGTCATCGTTTACCGCGGCAAATCCGCTCCCGCCCCTCGCCAGCCTGCCAGGAAAGAAGAGGTCGCCGTCAAGGCATAATCTGATTGATTTGAGTACTATGGATGCGCGGGGGCATCTGCGACATATTTCCCCGCACCGGGGGTTTTTATTATCTTACGTGTCGGGCCGGAGGTGATCAGGATCGCCTCGGTGTTCGGCCGTTTCCCGATCAGAGCGAGGCCCTTTTGCATCCCCATGACGCTGACTGAGGTTGACAGAGCGTCGGCGTCGGTGGCGTTATCCGTGATGATGGTCACGCTGGACAGGCCCTCGGCGCTCCAGCCGGTGTGTGGGTCCAGAATGTGGCTGTATCGCTTGCCTGCAATGAGCGCAAACTGCTGATAGTCTCCGCTTGTGGCTATCGACTCGTCGGTCAGCTTCAATGTTAACACAAGGCCGCCTCCGCCGTCGCCCTCTACAACCGAGTTGGGGTCCTGCACGCCGATGAGCCAGTGGTCTCTGCCTTTCGGCGGGGAGCCGAAGCATCTGATGTTGCCGCCAAGATCGACCATCGCGCCAGTGACTCCGCAGCGCTTCGCCGCGTCAATTGCCTTGTCCACGGCGTAGCCCTTGGCAATCGCGCCCAGGTCCAGCCGCATACCCTCGACGGAGAAACGTACGGTTCGGTTTTGCTCGTCGAGCTCAAGTTTTTCAAAACCCACCTTCGTCTTGGCCTGGGCGATTTGCTCTTCGGCAGGGGCGGCTCCCGTTTTTTTGGCCGTGCGGAACAAATCGACCAAAGGCCCGACGGTCACGTCGAATGCGCCATCGGTCAGCTTGCTGAATTCGGCGCTTCGCCGCAGGACCTCGAATGTCGATTCGCCGACCTGGACCGGGTGCTCAGCGGCCTCTGCGTTGGCCCGGCCGATTTCCGAATCGCTCTTGAAGTCGCTCATCAGCTCGTCCACGCGGCGAATCTCGGCCAGGGCGGCCTGGATACATTTTTGGGCCGTGTTTGGATCCTTCGCGACGGCGACAACGCGGGCGAACGTCCCCATTACCAGGTGAATGCCGCTATCGACATCGACTGGCCCTTTGCCGGCGGGAAAAAAATGCAACACGGCTAGCAAACAAAGGCAAACAAGCAGAGCGACAGAAACCGCGACTTTCCTGTTCATACCAAGACCTTTCACAAGAGACGATTTCATAATTGATAATCAGGCCGGAATCAATAGAAAATGCGGCGGAATCCGTCTATAATGCCGTCATGGCGAAAAAAGAATTGATGCTATTGGCTGCGCGAATCGAGCGGGAGTTTTTACCCTTTGTTCGGCGGCCCGGCCGATATATCGGCGGCGAGATAAACCAGGTCAGGAAGGACCTGTCGCAGTGCGAGCTGGCCGTTGCGTTGTGCTTTCCCGACATTTACGAAGTGGGCATGTCCCATACGGGGCTGGCGATTATTTACGATTGCCTGAACCGGATGGCCGCCGTGGCCGCCGAGCGCGTTTTTGCACCCTGGCTCGACGCCGAGAAGGTTCTTCGCGATAAAAACATACCCTTGTTCAGCCTCGAATCGAAGGCGTCGCTGAGGAGCTTTGACATTGTCGGCTTTAGCCTGACCAACGAGCTGTGCTATACGAACGTGCTGAACATGCTCGACCTGGGCGGCGTCAAAGTCCGCAGCCGCGACAGGGGCGAGGATGACCCGTTGATCATCGCCGGCGGGGGGATGGCCAACTGCTGCGAGCCGATGGCGGAGTTCATCGACGTGTTTGTGCTGGGCGAGGGCGAGCAGGCCGTCGTCGAGCTGGCCGAATTAGTCAGGGCTCAAAAGAAAGCCGGCGCGCCGAAAAAGGCGACGCTGTCCCTCATCGCCGAAAGATTCGATTGGGCATACGTCCCTTCCTTTTACAGCGGCGCAGCGTTAAAGAGCGCCGTCGTTGCGGATTTCGAAAATGCGCCCGTGCCGCTGCGGCCGATTGTCCCGTTCGTTCAGGCCGTGCACGAGCGGATCAGCGTCGAGATCATGCGGGGCTGTCCCGGCCGGTGCCGCTTCTGCCAGGCCAGCTTCTGCCGAAGACCCATTCGCTGCCGCAGCGTCGAAAAGATCATCGACCTCGCCAAAGCGTGCTACCATTCGACGGGCTTCGACACGGTCAGCCTGTTGAGTCTTTCGACCGCCGATTATCCGAATCTCGACGAATTGGTCGCGGGCCTGCACGGCTATTTCGCCGATAAGCACGTCGGCCTGTCGCTGCCGAGCCTGCGCGTGGATAAGCAGTTGAAGCTGCTGCCGGAGGTGATGACCTCCGTCAGAAAGGGCGGCATGACCATCGCCGTCGAAGCCGCTGGCGAAAAACTGCGGCGGATTGTCAATAAGCCTTTGAAGGACGAAGACCTGTTCGCCGCCGTCGAGGCGGCCTACCAGGCCGGCTGGCAGACGTTGAAACTGTATTTCATGGTCGGCCTGCCCGGCGAAACGCTGGACGACGTCAGGCGCATCGTGCAGCTTTCACTGAAATTGGCGAGGCTGCGAAAAGGCAGAGCGGGCCAGATCAACATTGCCGTAAGCTGGTTCGTCCCCAAGCCGCACACGCCGTTCGGCTGGTTAGGCCAGAAGCCCAGGGCCTATTTCGAGCAGGCCAGGGGCTTGATCCTTGACGAGAAAAGAAAACTTCACGTGAAGTTCCTGCAATTCAAGTTCCACAGCATCCCTCGCAGCGTCCTGGAGTCGGCCATCGGAAGGGCCGACAGGCGTGTAGGTGACGTGATCGAAGCCGCCTGGCGGGCCGGCGCAAAATTCGATTTGTGGGACGAGTGTTTCGACTATGACCTTTGGCGCACCGCCTTCGAGAAATTCGGCATCGACGTCGAAGCCGCCGCCCAAAAGCAATTCGACCCCGCCGAACCTCTCCCCTGGGACCACTTAGCCGGCCCCGACAAAAAATACCTGCTCGGCCACCTGGAGGACGCGAGCAAAGAAATTGAGAATTCAGAAGTTGAAATGTAGAATCAAGGAAAACGCACTACGTCCGAGATCCCAAGCACGAGGCAATGTCCGGGTCCAGATATTCCCATTACTCGTTCGTTTTGAATTCGTATGTCACTTGGGAGTCCACTTATAGACGTGCGTAGTTTCCCCTTGAAAATCAGGCGGCGGGCGTGTAGATTTCACGCGGGCGGCCGAGGCTGGTTCTCTATAATGAGAATTGGCGGTAGGCACTTGGCCGGATGCTGCGTTTTTACCGGCAGGGGGCAAATGGCCGAGCGGCTGGTGATGCAGGGCCGTTGGTCGATTTTGTATAGAGTCTGCTACAGGTGAAGGGAAATCGGTATGGGTTTACGTTCAATGCTCGGATGTGTCGTCGTGACGCTTCTGGTAGTTGGTCTTCTTGCTGTCGAGGTCCAGGCCGATGACCAGGTCCGCGTCGAAAGGACCCGGGCCGAAGTCGAAGCGCTTGTCAAGCAAGTGGGCAGCAAGCCGCCGGACTGGTGGGATTCGGTGGAGCTGAAGTATCCGAATACGCTCGATCTGAGCTGGCCCATGCGGCTGCCGGAGGGGACGCCCTGGAACGCGAACAAGAACATCGGGCAGTACATCTGGGACGTGATCAATCCGAACCCATCGCGGTGGCGCGAAGGGGTCAAGCTCGTGAACCACTTGATGATTATGCACAAAGACGATCCCGCCAAGGTCGAGCGGTCGGTCGGTACGCTCGGCCACATGTTTTACGATCTGTTAGAGGACTGGGCGAGGGCGGCCTTCTGGTGGCGAAAGAGCAAGCAGATGGGGGGGTTCGTGCCGCCCGCCAAACTGGCGCATTGTTATTGGGAGCTGGGCAGCAAGGAAATGGCGATGGAGGTCCTGGTCGAGACGGAGCAATACTACATACCTGAGCCTGGCGAGATCCGGCTCTGGGGCGAGATGGGTGAGGTGGATAAGGCTTTGGCGCTAGCCGAGTCGGCGGCCCAGGAGGGCTGGGCGGATGAAAGTTACTTGGCCGCTGCAGATGTATGCCGGCAGGCCGGAAAATATACGCAGGCGGCTACGTATTACGAAAAGGTTTTGGCCCTTCCGGATTTGGCGCAGCGAAGGAATGGGCACGCGCCCGAGCGAGACCGGCCCAAGGAGCGGGCGCAGGCCAACCTTCAGGCCATGAAGCTGTTCGACGCGTTGGATCTCAAACGGGTCCCCGACGGGGCCTACACGAGCGACAGCATTGCCTATGCGGACCAGCTCTATGTGGAGGTGGTGGTTCGCGCAGGGCGCATCGAGTCGGTCAAAGTCACGCAGCACAAAGAGCGGCAGTTCTACTCGGCCTTCACGGATACAATTGGACAGATCATATCGAAGCAAAGCGTCAAGGGGATTGATGCAACCACGGGGGCGACGATCACCTCGGAGGCCATCATCAACGCAACGGCCAAGGCGCTGGCGGCCGGCATGAAGTAAACGCTCCACGGAGTTTTGTCGGCCGGTGAATCGGGAATCATAGATGCGTTTTGATCTTTTTCTCTCGAAAGCAAAGGAGCCAAAGGGCCTGCGTCGCGTGCTGAGCATGCTGGGACCGACGTGGGTGGCCTCGCCGGTTCGGCGCATCGCTCAAGCAGTATGCCTGACTCTGTTTCTGGCTCTGTTCTTCTATGTGTGCTGGCCTTATGGGCCTGACCACGAGCAAGGCAGCACGTGGCCGCTGCGCCGCGCGGAGATTTTTCTTCTGCTGGATCCGCTTGCGAGCCTGACAGCGGCGTTGGCGGCCAGAGCCTGGCTCTGGTCTCTGGTCGCAGCGGCGGTCGTTTTTGTGATCAATATGATTCTTCCTCGCGGGTTCTGTGGGTACGTTTGCCCTTTGGGGACGTTGATCGACGTCTTTGACTGGGCCATCGGACGGCGCATCAAGCGGTTCCGTCCGGCCCGGAGCGGCTGGTGGGTCAATCTGCGCTATTACGTCCTGGCCGTGACGCTGGGCGCGGCAGCGTGCGGCGTACTGCTATCCGGCTTTGCGGCCGCCATCGCCGTGGTGACGCGGGCCATGCTGTTCATCTTCGCACCGGCGCAGATGGGACTGCTGAAAGGCTGGTACCTCGTGCCTCCAATGAACGCGGGGCATTACGTCTCGATAGTCCTTTTCCTGGCCGTGCTGGGACTTGGCCTGCTGCGGCCGCGCTTCTGGTGCGCCTATGTTTGTCCGACCGGCGTGCTGCTGTCGGTTGGAAGTCTGCTGCGTCTGACCGAGCGGAAGGTGGACGCGACGTGCATCGAGTGCGGTCGGTGCGTGACTGTCTGCTCATTCGATGCCATCGGTCCGGACTACTCGACGCGCCCTCTCAACTGCACGTTCTGCCAGACGTGCGGCGGCGTATGCCCGTCGCATTCGATTAAGTTCGCCGGCCGCTTGGATAGCGGCAGTCTCAAAGCAGCGAGCGAGCCGGCGGGCGCCCGGCCTTCGTTTTCCCGGCGAGGCTTTTTGTTCGGCGCCGTCGGGGCCTTCGGAGGCGGAGCGGCGGCCGGCGCGGCCCTGGCGCACGAGCGCGGCGGCTTTGCCGAATCTTTTCCTATTCGTCCACCGGGCTCTGTGCCGGAGCAACGCTTCCGCCGGCTGTGCGTCCGTTGCGGCGAATGTTTCAAGGTCTGCCCTAACAATGTTTTGCAGCCGGCGGGTTTCGAGCTTGGTTTCGACGGGCTCTGGACGCCGAAGGTAGTCCCGGACTGGGCCGGCTGCCGGCCCTCCTGCAACAATTGCGGCCAGGTCTGCCCGACCGGGGCCATTCGAGCCTTGCCCATCGAGGAAAAACGCGCTGCGAGGATCGGACTGGCCGCGGTGAACAAAAAGACGTGCCTGCCTCATGCGCACCGGGAAGATTGCCGGCTGTGCGTGGATGAGTGCGCCGCGGCGGGCTATAACGCCATCGAATTCATCCGCGTCGGCGGCGCGTTGGACGACAAAGGTGCGCCCGTCGAAGGCTCAGGCTATCTGGCGCCGGTTGTTCTGGAAGACAAGTGCGTCGGCTGCGGCCTGTGTCAGACCTCCTGTCACTCCGTCAATGTCAAGGGCAAGAAACTGCTGGGCGAAAGCGCGATCGCGGTTTCGGCCGGCCCCGGCAAAGAGGACCGTATCAGCTCCGGCTCGTATCGTGACCTGCTCGCCGAACGCCTCGGCCGCACTAAGCAACAGCAGCCATCGCAGCCGCCAGCTTCCGACGAAGCCTACCTTCCCGATTTTCTGCGCTGAGCGTGCCGCCGGCGAAAATCGTTTTTTTTCTTCGAATCGTTTCTCACCATGCCTGGAACCGCGTGACTCTCGTATGTTTTTTCTTGAAGATCGGCCTTCTCGTGCGTATATTCCTTATGGCGGCTGTATCCTGATTTTTTTAGACCGGAGAGCAAATATATGGCATCCAAAGCTCCGAGCGCTGTTCAGAGCATGTTTGCAGAAGTGCCTGCGACGTATGAATTCGTGAACCACATCCTGACGTTAGGGCTCGATGTCCTCTGGCGGAGGCGTGCGGCGCGGATTGCGGCAAAGGCCGGCGGCACGCAGTGGGTGGATATGTGCACCGGCACTGGCGAGACGGCCGTCTATCTGAGCCGCCTGGCGCCGCAGGGGACGAAGATTTACGGCATCGATTTTTCCGACGCCATGATGGAAAAGGCGCGCACCAAGCCGCAGGCCGCAGGCATCAGCTTCGTGCAAGCGGATATCAAGGCCCTGCCGTTTGACGACGCCAGCTTCGATCTGATTACCATGTCGTTCGCTACGCGCAATATCAACCTGAGCAAAAACATCTTAGTTCGCAGCTTTGCCGAATATTACCGGGTCCTCAAGCCGGGCGGGCGTTTCGTGAACCTGGAGACCAGCCGGCCGCCTTCGGCACTGGTCAGAAAATGCTTTGATCTGTACGTGAAGCTCTTCGTCGAGCGGCTGGGCCGCCGTATCTCCGGCGCCAGGACGGCGTATGCGTATCTGGCCGGGACGATCCCGCGCTTTTACGGGGCGGAGGACTTGGCCGCGATTATGCGGGAGGCCGGCTTCGAGCGAGTAACTTTCCAGCGGCTGATGTTCGGCGCCGCCGCAGTCCATCAGGCAGTGAAGTCATGAAATCGTATCACAGTACATGAGGAGTCAAAACATGAACGAACGGCAATGGTACTATGTGAAAGACGGGCAGCAGTGCGGCCCGCTCTCAGAGGCGAGACTAATTGAGCTTTTCCACCAGGGGACGCTCGGGCCCGCGACGCGGGTCTGGACACAGGGGATGGATGACTGGCGCGAAGCGTCGGCCGTCGAAGGGCTCATCGCAGGGACGTCGCCGCTTTTGCAGGGCGTACCGACCGTGCCGGAATCCTTCCGTCCTGAGCGCCCGACAGCGGTGACGGTCTTTGGCATTCTCAACATCGTGTTCGGCAGCCTGGGCCTGCTCTGCATGCCCGTAGGACTGATCGCGATCCTTGCCATGCCCAACGCCATAAATACCGCCGCCACGGTCAAAGCGTGGATGCTGCTTTCCGGCGTCGTAGGATTAGCATGTACCATATTCCTGATTGTGGTTGGAATCGGCCTGCTTTATCTGAAAGCGTGGGCTCGAACGGGTTCTTTGGTCTATGGATGGTTTGCGATCATCTGGGGCATCATCGGCACGGTCGTCAACTTCGGCCTGATCCCATCGGGAGGGTATGGACTCTCGCATGACGCTTTGCCGGGTACGATTCATGGTATAATCGGCGGTTTGGTCGGCCTGATATATCCTATCCTCCTGATTGTCTTTATGCGGAGGCCCAACGTTAAGGAGGCCTGTACAAGATGAAAGCGACGGAACTATATGACGAAATTCGCGGCTATTGCAGGGCCAATGCGAACCAGGCCGTTGTAAAGAAATATTCGCGCTATTTCAAAGAGGGCTACGACGCCTACGGCCTGACGAGAGAGCAGTTGGAAGGCAAAGTCGCTTCGCTCTTGAGCGACAAAAGCGTCAATATGAAACTGGTCCTGAGTGCGAGCCGGCTGCTGGTCAAGAGCGGCAAGTACGAAGAGACCAGCTTTGCCATCCTCTTGTTGAAAGGATTCTCGGAGCAATTCACGGCTGAGACATTCGAGGAAATCGGCAAATGGTTCGAGATCGGTATCACCAACTGGGGCCATACGGACGTGATTTGCGGGCTTCTGATTTCGCAGTTCTTCAAGGAGAACATAATATCTCTCGATGCCCTGAGCGATTGGCGGACGGCTGCGAATAAGTATCAGCGGCGTGCCGTGCCGGTCGCCATGATCGAGCTGCTGAAGTCAACGAAAGATTACGCCCCCTTGTTCGCCTTCATCGAGCCGCTGATGCTGGATTCGCAGCGCGTCGTCCATCAAGGCTTAGGCTGGTTCCTGCGGGAGGCGTGGAAACTCAAAAGGAAGGAGACGGAGGCGTTCCTGCTGAAATGGAAAGACAAAGCGCCCCGGCTCATTTTTCAGTATGCTACTGAAAAGATGACCGCTAAAGAGAAGGAACGTTTCAGGAAGGATAAGAAATAGCAGGGGCGGATGTCGGTTTTTTTGCGTGGTTTTCGCCGGCCGATGGGATGCTATGCCATGAAGCAATTATACGCCGCAGACCGCGAGCAGTGGCGCCATTGGCTTTCGCTGCATCACGGGACGCAGGCCGGAGTGTGGCTGGTCTTTTACAAGAAAGAGACGGCCAGGCCGACGATTGAGTATGAGGCCGCCGTGGAGGAGGCGCTGTGCTTCGGATGGATCGACGGCGTCGTCAAGAAGATCGACGATGCACGCTACGCCCGCAAGTTCACGCCTCGACGGGATAGCAGCGGCTGGTCCGCGTTAAACAAAAAGCGAGCCGCTAAGATGATCCGGCAGGGCAAAATGACCGAGGCGGGCCTGGCGAAGATAAAGGCGGCCAGGAAATCGGGCCTCTGGGACAAGGATCCCCGGCCTGAAATATCGTTTGACGTGCCGCCCGAGCTGGCCAGGGCGCTATCCGGCAACAAGAAGGCGAAGGAGAGCTTTGACAAGCTTGCCCCGTCCTATCGCAGGCATTATATTGCCTGGATTGCCGTGGCGAAAAGGCCGGAAACGAAAGAGCGAAGAGTCCGGGAGTCGATTGCCTTGCTGGAACAGGGCAAGAAGCTGGGATTGAGATGATGCAGGATTATACTTTCGAGCAGCCGTTGTACGTGTCCGCCAGGTCGTTCCGGAGCCTCTGGCAGGAGTATCGCATCTATACCGACCGGATCGAGCTAAAGTCCTTTGTCGGGCGAAAGGTCATCCCCGCCGGTGACATTGTGGATATCGAAGTCCGGCCGTGCATGGTTATTGCGGATATCTTTCGGGGCAAAGGCTTCAGGGAAAGCCTGGCCCTGAGTAATCCGTCAGTTACGGGTGGGAAGGGGATGGTTAAGAGGAGTTGAGGTTGAAGAGGGCGTCGGTGGGGTCGATGTCGGGTTGCTCGGCGAGCTTGTCGAGTGCGGCTTTGAAAGCGGCCGTCACA
>Ga0210377_10000174_pt1 | contig 60853 bp, 79 predicted proteins | sample PLM4_65_b1redo_FD_155480 | JGI IMG/M metagenome (GOLD analysis project Ga0210377, IMG submission 155480) | Groundwater sediment microbial communities from an aquifer in East River, Colorado, USA - PLM4_65_b1 redo | ecosystem: Environmental > Terrestrial > Soil > Riparian zone | place: USA: East...
ACGCTCCGGGATGCGCTCGTCTCCCAACTCATGGCATAACTTTTTCAATCTCGGATAAGCCCCCTGCCACTTCAAGTCGTTGAGTTTTTCCTTAAGCGGAACATCGTCCCGAAGAGTTGCCAGCTTCCGGAAGAGCAGAGCCTCCTCCTGTCTTTGAGTGAGGCTTTCCGTCAGGCTTGCGGCGCGGCCTGGGCTGATCGATTTCAATTTCCATTTTGTCGAGTCGCTGGGTATCGATTCGATATGTTCATAACGTGCAAGCACGGTGGATGCGGATTTGGCTCCCCAGCCCGGGATGCCGGGAAAGCCGTCCGCAGAATCACCCACCAGCCCAAGCCAGTCTGGAATCGACTGTGGGCGCACGCCAAATTTTTCAACTACGCCTTTCTCATCAATGACGATTTCGCGGCGTCGATCCCAACAGACAATATACTTACCAGACACCAATTGCGTCAGATCTTTATCTGGCGAGCAAATGACGATCTGTTCCACTGACTTGTTCTTTTTGAAACGCGCTGTGGCAGTCGCTAAAGCGTCATCGGCTTCAAACTCAACCATAAGCCAGACCACCACTCCCAACGCGGATACAACCTCTTCAGCCAGAGGGAATTGGGCAATGAGGTTTGGGTCAACGCCTTCACCTGTTTTGTATCCCTCGAAGAGGTCATTGCGGAAGGACTCGATGACATGATCGAAGGCGACCGCAACATGCGTGACCTCCGGACTTGTCACCAGCATCAGCATGCTCCTCAACAGTCCTAGGGTGGCACCGACCTCGCGGCCATCGGGAGCCTTTTTTGGAGGCGCGCCAAAGTGGTTTCGGAACAACTCATACGTGCCATCGACCAGGTGGATCTTCATATACGGTAAATTCTATCATTTGTTATTCTTTTTCATCAGGCTCACTGAGCACACCAGCAGAGTTTTAACAAAGTCCAAATTATGTCACCCTGAGGGAACGTTCGCGGCGACCGAAGGGTCACCCAGATATTTGAGCCGACTAGGCTCATATATCTGGGGATTCTTCACTCTCTTCGGTCGTTCAGAATGACATGATCTTTTAGGACGGCGGGATGTTCTGGTTACGGCGCAGAACGTTGTGCGGGTCATACTGCCGCTTGAGCTTCTGGAGGCGATCGAACACTTCGGCACCGAATGTAGCGCGCACACGCTCGATCGGCTCATCGGCCTGCATGTAGTTGACGTATCCACCGCCGCTGAACGACCACGGCTCGACAGCCGCTGCGGTCTCACGAGCCCAGCCAATCTGTTCGGCGTCAAGGAGAGGATCCTGCCAGACTGCCAGCGCGCTGACGTTGAACGCTGCATGACGGAACCCAACGGCTCCGGGAGGCGTGTTGGCATCCTTCGGCGCACCGTGTAAAGATTCGATCATGATGCCTCCGGGCGGACGCCTCAGCGCGACAAGACGCTTCAGCAGCTCATCGAGCAACTCATCCGGGAGCTCGCTTACAAAGTGACCCTTCCAGTAGTGCCGATTCTCGCCATACGCCGAGTCGATCACGCGCTGCTGGTCGAGAAACATGTGTACGCGCACGCTATCTTCGACGAGACCTGGTGCCAAGCGCAGCATCCGCAGTTCATCGGGATCCGCGTCCGGGCCCGTGTAGCACGGCACGATTTCGAGTGTCGGTGCCAGTGACTCATCCATTGCAAGCGACACCTGGCAGCTGAGATGGCGTGGAGATCGTGTAACAACATCGCGAAAGCGGAGAAGCGCCTCCCGGACGCCATTCCCGCTGTACAGGAACCGACCGCCCACGACGCGTTCGAGCGGGTGCAGGCGGAACTCCAACCATGTCACCACGCCAAAGTTACCGCCTCCGCCGCGGAGTCCCCAGAGAAGGTCCGCATTCTCATCGGCACTTGCGTGAATTATGATTCCATCGGGAGTAACGACCTCTGCCCTAATGATATTGTCGCACGTCAGGCCGTGTTGCGCTGTCAGATGGCCGATGCCTCCGCCGAGGCTGAGCCCGACCACACCGGTCGAGCCGACGACGCCTCCGGGCGTGACGAGTCCGAAGGCCTGAGTCGCCGAGTCGAAATCAAGCCATGTCGCGCCGCCCTCAGCGCGAGCGATCCGCGCCTCAGCATCCACTTCGACTGTACGCATGAGCGAGAGGTCGATCACAAGTCCGCCGTCACAGACGCAGTGGCCGGCGGGATTATGCCCACCTCCGCGCACAGCCACCTCAAGCTCGTGTGTACGCGCGAAATCGAAAGAGACTGCGACATCGCCAGCGTCGACACAACGCGCGATCACTCCCGGACGGCGATCCACGAGGGCATTGAAGCCGCGGCGTGCTTTGTCGTACTCAGCGTCCGCGGGGCCGACGACGGTGCCGCGCAGCGAACGTCGCAACTCATCCAGGCTCTTATGTGATAGAGCTTTTCCGTTATCCCCCTTTTGAGGTCCTGCGTCCGAATTGGATTTGGGGTTAATCATTTTTTGTAGGCTGGTACGTGAGGATCACGACACCTGTACCGGTCACTTTTGAATCTACAAGTTGCAACTTCTTCAGCTCGCTCTCTTCCGTGAAGAGGCGCTTACCATTCCCTACAACAACAGGATGGACCATGAGCTTAAGCTCATCGAGCAAGTCATCTTTGAGCAGGGATCGAACAAGCGTAGGGCTGCCGCTTACTCCAATGTTCTTTCCAGATTGCTTCTTCAGCTTGCTGATTTCTTTCGCGAGATTTCCCTTGATCAATGTTGGCTTATCCCATTTCCCCCACTCGGCCCTGCTTAAAGTCGTTGATACAACGTACTTAGGCGTCTTGTTGATGTGACTGGCGAAGGGTTCTTCTGTAGAAGTCGGCCAGAATTGTGCAAAAGCCTCATAGGTCCCTCGCCCAAGCAGGATAGCACCCTCCGCAGCGATCTGCGCATTGATGTCTGCATTCATGTCATCATCGAGGGGAAAATCTTGCCACTTTTCGGGCGATTCTACGACCCCGTCCAAAGTTATAAATAACCATGCAGCTATTTTTCTCATATTCGTTCTCCTTATACCGATAATCGTTAATATATAAATCATAACTCAGCGAAAAGGCGTTGTCTTGAATAAAAGCGACATCTGCTCGGCTTCGGACCTTTGGGTGATTTCAGTAGGCGTTTTTCCGATAAAACCCTTCAGCGACCTGGTCAGATGCGGCTGATCGGCATAGCCAGCCTGCTCGACCGTGTCGAGGATTGAGACCCCTTGCTGTAGGAGTATCGTCGCATATCGGGCGCGTTCGATTTGCCGGATGGAACCCTGTGTCAACCCTGTGGCTTGCACGATACGACGCTGTACGGAACGCAGCGACAACTCCTGCGGTTCGCCTCGCAACACGGACTCCACAATTGGATCACAAACCAACAGCCCTTGACGCACGAGCCTATTTACAAACGTGTCTACATTGTCATAGTTAGGAAATTGCCACGCGGAACCATTCAGCCAGAAGGATTTGCCTGAAGGATCGGGCAAGTCCACGTCTCCATTTACAAGATTGCTTGCAGGCACACAGGGCATAAATGTACCAAATCTAAAAAATGATGCCAAAAAACTCGGCGCCTACAAGCGTGACAGGTAGAGACGTCGCTTTGGTCTCTGGCCCTCGTACTGTCATATATGCCTTGCCATGGTATCTCGATACAACCATCTCCCAATGGCTCGCGGCAATGGAGTTAAGAGTACCAGGGTGTTCAGTCCGTGTCCGCCAGATCCGTTCGACAAAAGACGAATCCGATAATCTTTCATCAATATTAAAGATCATGTTTCACCTCCGATTGGTCAGACTTCACGCTTCAGCTTTTGGCTTAATTCTCCGTCCGCTGGTTATTTCTTTTTGCCGCCGGACGCATTGTAGGCGACGGCGGCGCGGGCGAGGTCTTTCAAGGCAGCCTCATCGATATCGTCGCCTTCGCTGATATCGATGGCGCGCGTAGCCTTCGCATCAAGGCCGGCGTTGAAGAGGCGCTTCGGATCCTTCAAGGAAGCGCCTTTGAAAAAGTTGAGCTTCACATGGTCCTTGAAAACTCCACCGGCAACGACATTCCCTTTGTAAGACCACACTGGCGTATCCCACTTCCATTCCTCAGTGATTTCAGGAGCCGTCTCGAGAATCAGTTTTCGCAGGCGGATAAGCAATTTGCCGCGCCAGTCAGTGAGTTCTTTGATGTAGTTATCGATGTGTTCAGAGGCCGTCATGCCATCCTTTACATCTGTTTTTTTCATGGATTCTCCTTTTGTTTTTTCTGCAACTTGATCAAATCCTTCAATGCTTTTTCAAGAGCTGTCTTTTTCTCCTCGATGTCTTTCCTATCAGCAAAATAAGCCATTCTTCTGTGTTCGTAATCCCCTTCCAATAACTTGCTCTTTACCTTCGATATCATCGGATTATGAAATACGAGATGGATGTGCTCCTTTGCCCAGAGGTTAAAGGTCACCAGATATTCTCCTTTGTAGCTAAAGGACAGCGCTTTCCACTTGATTTCCTCTGTAATATTTTTATCGACACCCTTGATAATATCCCGGACAACCTGTACATCCGCTTTGAACGGATGATCGAGTTTCTGCATGAACCCGTCCACGGCTGACGCAGGCGCCTCCTTCTTCACCCCGGGCTTGCCCGCCTTTGCAAAGGATATTCCCTTCGCCTTGAGCGCTTCTCGAAGTAGTCCCAGGGCCTTGGGACCCATGCCATGTAACTTCATAAGTTCCGGCTCAGAGACCCTGGTCAATTGCTTGAGGCTGGAATAGCCCGCGCCTTCAAGTGCTCGCTGTGCCGGTTTGCCTATGTTTGGCGGAAAATCCGTTTTTTGCTGTTCGGGATTCCTGTTCGTCATAAAAGATCCTTTTCAGGTTAATCCCATTTCAAACGCAGCATTATTTGCCATATATCGATTCGAAAGCAAACGATAATACTTCGTATTCATTGCAATCAGAGTTACACAGAGGCCGATGATGCCGGTCAGGGTGAACACGAGGGCAATGCCGCGATCCGCGCCGGAGCCAAACCATCCGCCGATAAGGTCCACACCGGCTCCAACGGTCATAAACGGAATGAAAATCATTCGGCAATGGGACCAATTAAAAACGTGGTCAGGGGCGATGCCGCCATCTCAACACTTTGCGCGAATCCAAAGACTCTTCCCTGTCTTTCAAGTGGAACCACTTTTTGAATAATCGTGTGCTCTGCTGCCTCAATAAAAGGGACAACACTGATGTAGATAAACATTCCGGCACAAAGTAAAACGATGGATGGCTGGATCGTGAAGACACTGGAGATGACCCAGATACAAACATTGGCGGCAAACATCGCAAACAAGGGATTCTTACCAAGGCCCCATTTGGCAATGAAGAGTCCGCCGACGATGAATCCACAACTGAGAATCGCCCAGAGCACACCCCAGGTCTGGACCGAAACGAGAGAGAGTCCGTATGCATCCATGAGTCCCATGAAGACGCCGCCTAAAAAGTTATTGAAGGTTGTAAAGAAGATCAGCGCGAGTAACCCAGGAATTGCAGCGACGACCACAAAAGTTCCGCGAATATCCAGCCTGGCGGGTTTTCCGTCCAGATGCACAATTTCATTCTCCGGAATTTTCATGGTCGAGAGATGTGCAATCGAAACCGTCATCACCACCATTGCGAGAATCAATACCAGATACATGCCTGAGTGCCCCACCAGAAATCCGCTGATGGCTGAAGTAATAAGGAATATGATTCCAGTGGTCGTGCCAACGAGACCATTCGCTTTGTCACGCGAATCTTCCGGGATGAGAATGGTAACTAGTGTTGGGAGTGCGATGCCGCGGATGTTGCCAGCAATGACTCCGAGGAGAAGAAGCGGCACGAAAATCCAAAGGGTGAGGCTGGCGGGATTCTTCCAGGTTTCGGCTGGGACGGTCAGATAGATCACAAATCCAATGGAATAGATGATCAACGATACAAAGCCTGAAAGAATCATTACGTATTTTTTCTTGTAATGGTCAACCAGACTCCCAAACCAGAACCCTGAAATTGCAACGGCTACCAGATAAATACCCGAAACGATGGAGGTTGCCGTGACCGAACGCGTTTCAAGATATATAAAAAATATCAACGCGAACCAGACGGTCATGTTGGTTACGTTGGCAAGAAGTGTGTTGCCGAGAATTTGATAAAAAGTTTTCACAGTACTTTCCTTTTCAATTCAATGTTTATCTGCAAACGATAATCCTTTTGCCTTCAACGCGAGGTGGAGTTGCTTGAGCGCATTAGGTCCTATGCCGTGCAATTGCCTGACCTCGTCCTCGCTGAATCCTGCCAACTGCTCGAGTCGTTGGATACCGACCTCAGCGAGGGCACGCCGCGCAGGTTGTGCCAATCCCTTCGGAAGATCATCATCACCCTGATCGTCTCGCTTATTCTTCATGGTGATTCCTCTTATTTCTTTTCAGGTTGGTAGGTAAGGATCATGACACCCGTGCTGGTCGTCCTGGTGTTTACAAGGTTCAGGTTGATCGGAACAATCCCATCTGCAAACAGGCGCTTTCCGCTCCCCAGAACAATGGGGTTGATCCAGAGTTCATATTCATCTACAAGGTTGTACTGCATCAGCGTCTGTGCAAGCTTGCCACTGCCGGTGACCGACAGGATCCCTGAACCGGGCTGCTTCTTTAGCTTGGCAATCTCTTCCGCGATATTTCCCTTGATCAGCGTTGAATTGTTCCACTCCACCTTATCCAGGGTTGTTGACACAACGTACTTGGGTATGCTGTTCAGTCTTTTAGCCATGGAGTCATCCGCAGGTGCAGTGGGCCAGTAAGCTGCAAAGATCTGATAAGTCTTCCGGCCCAGCAACAGACCGTCGGTCGCCGCGATGTTCTCATCCATGATTCTGCCCGACTCATCGTCGAAGTATGGCATTTGCCAGCCGCCATGCTTAAACCCACCTTCAGTATCCTCTTGAGGGTCCCCAGGCGCCTGCATGACGCCATCCAATGTCAGGAATGTGCCTACGACTAATTTTTTCATTTTAAATCTCCTTGTATTTTCCAGTTCAATTTGTTTTGCGCCGAAATGGTCAAAAGATCGGATATGTTCATCGAAGGCGAGCAGGAGTCAGGTCAAAATGGATGCGCTTTTAAATCTGATTAAGCGCTGCGCATCACCCGCACAAGAACCGGCTCGCTGATCCCTTTTAGCTCAAGGCTGCGCGACTCCAGTTCACTGCCATCCATGCCTGCTTCTTTGAGAGCCTGCTCGCTGACAATGATCTCACCTGCCGCGGCTTTCGAGGCCAGACGAGCAGCCAGGTTGACCTCTTCCCCTGCGGCTGAGATGTTCGTCAATCCGTCCGCCGTGCTCATCGCGCCGAAATAAGCCACCCCTGCATGTACACTGATGCCAACCGGGATTTCCTGTCGCGCCATGACCATCGACAAATGCTCAGCAACTTTCAAAGTCCGCCATACATAATCTGGGCCAGCAAATCCCGCTCCCCAAAAAGCCGCCAATCCATCACCAGCCAGCTTTTCCACCAGTCCATCCTCTTCAATGACCGCTTTCGTTATCGCCGTGTAAAATCGGTTGATGAGCCGGCTAAATTCGGTGGCGCTCATTTGCTCAGACAACGCCGTGGAACCACGTATATCCGCGAAAAGGATGGACATAGGGACCTCGGCTCCACCAGGGAATTGGCGCGAAGCCTCTTCGCACATGTTACAGAAATGAGGATTCAAAGCAGAACGTTGTTTGCCGAACAATACCCGAACAATGGCCCCACCAATTCCCCGAAAGGGTGCATTACAGAATTTGCAGCGCGGGTCGCGTGGCAACATGCGGAATATTCGGCGCAGGCGCTTATCCACGTCAAATGCGCTGGTTGTGAACCAAAACCACCATACCTTGCCAACATCCACAGATTTGTTATCGCTCATGTTAAGGCCAGCCTCTACTTATAAAATTTCACGCAACTGTTATTAGTCCAATTTAACCACAAGTAATTCTCAAGTTCAGAATACCCTGGCATGAAAAGGAACTTGCAGGCAAAAGGTGGACAGGGCAACTTACTTGACTCTCTTATATGTCAGTCCAAAGTCGAGTTCCCAATTCGAGCCATCGCTTGACTTCTCCCAAGTGGCAGTAATTGTGTTGCGGTCATCGCTGAACCTGCCGATAAAGCGTTGTGAGAAACCTGGGAACTCTCTCCAAAGCTTCCAAGTGCCGTTGCTAAGACTCATCTCGTATATCCTCGAGACTCCTCGTGAGTCAAAGTAAAGCATGGAGTATGTACCGGCCGCGTCATCGGGACCGATAATTGCGGTGGCACGGGGAAATTCGGTACGCTCAATATATGAATGGTAAAGCAGGAAAGCCCCGTCCTCCAACCACTTGAAGGAAGTATGCCCACGAACTATGGCAAGAGGCTCAAGTGGCAGAGATCCATCCACGTCCCATTCACCAGCCAAAACGTCCAGATTTTGGAGCGCAGGATTCGATTCAAGAATCTGTTGAGATTGAGAGTTCTTATCTGTCATAATTATTTTTTCCTTTTTCTTTTTATTCTTTTCTCATAACAAACAGTTTTTGTTAATCGATGACACGAAATGCCAGATGTGTTCTACCCATAGGGAGTTCCATGGCGGTCAATCTTTCGAGTTGAAACTGTTCAGTGCTGAGATCTTCAAATAGCCGAAGGCCACTGCCAAGAAGCACTGGCATGACGTCAATATGTAGTTCATTGACAAGCCCAGCTTTTAAACATTGCTGCGCAGTGCTGGCACCTCCGATAACTACAACATCCTTGTCGCCTGCGGCGGCTTTGGCTTGCCAGATGGCGCTTTCGATACCACCAGCCACAAAGGTAAAGGTCAATGTGTCGGTCTCCTTGGGATGCCTTTTCGGCGCCTCATGGGTCAGAACGAATATTGGCACTTGGAACTCGTAATTACCCGCGTACGAGTCCGGGTCTTCTGCCATTGCATATGCATTCCACCCCATTACAACTGCGCCGGTGTTTTGTATGGATTCCCGCATAGGTTCGGTATTTCGCAGTGTATCGAGATCAGCATACAGTGCGCCCACGCTTCCACTACGGTCGTTGATGAACCCATCCAGTGACATTGTCATTCCTAAAATAACTCTCGCCATAAAACATCCCTCTTATCTCCCGGCAGGCTCGTAATAAAGTAAAACATTTCCTGACTTGAACGTCCTCGTTTTTACAAGTTTCAAGTCAAGCTTATTTTGGGTGCCTTTGAGTAAAAGTTTGCCTTCACCCAGAACAACGGGGTTGACCATGATTCGATATTCGTCGACCAAACCAATTTGCGTAAGAGCTACTGTCAGGTCAGAGCTGCCGAAGATTGCAATGTCTTTTCCAGTCTGTTGTTTTAGTTTCAAAACTTCTTCTGCAACATTTTCTTTAACCAGTCTTGTATTATTCCACCCAGCCTTTTCCAGCGTCGTTGAAAAAACGATTTTCGGCAGACTGTTCATGAGGCCGGCAATGATAGGATCATCCCTTTTAGCAGACTCTGTGGGCCAGTAGCCTGCCATGAGTTCATAAGTCACTCTCCCAAACAACAGTGCGCCAAATTCACTTGTCTGCTGTACGGCAAATTCATTGAACTCTTCATCCACGTTATGCCAATTTATATCCCTGTCTAGTCCTTCAAAATAGCCATCCAGTGATGTCAGCATGAAGAAGATTATTTTTCTCATCCGAGACTCCATCTCAAGTATCTAAATTAACGAATTCAAACCGATCAGTTACGCAGGTATTCACCAGTTAGCGAATGTTTTGCGCCCAGCAATTGTTTTGGCGTGCCCTCGAACATCACCTTTCCGCCCTTGCTACCGCCTTCGGGGCCCATATCGATGATCCAATCGGCGTTTTTAATGACGCTCAAGTTATGTTCGATAACGATGACAGTATTGCCCGCGTCCACAAGACGGTTAATGATCTCAAGCAGGTGGCTGATATCCGACATGTGCAAGCCGGTGGTTGGCTCATCGAGAACATAGATACTGCCTTGTTTATGCAGTTCGCTGGCAAGTTTGATACGCTGGCATTCACCACCTGAAAGGGTACTCAACGGCTGCCCAAGGGTCAGATAATCGAGGCCCACATCGCTCATGGCTTGCAGCTTGCTGACGATCTTATTGATATCAAAGAATTCGAGCGCCTGCTGCACCGTCATTTCCAGCACATCGTTGATCGATTTGCCATTGAGCTTATAGGCCAACACTTGATCCTTGAAGCGCTTGCCTTCACAGATTTCGCAAGGTGACTTGACCTCACCGAGGGCCGCCAATTCTGTGTAGATCACACCTAGACCCTGACAGTTTTCACAGGCGCCCTCCGAGTTGAAGCTAAACAATGATGGGCTGACCTTGTTGGCTGTCGCAAAGGCTTTGCGGACATCGTCCATAATACCGGTATAGGTAGCTGGATTGGAACGGGTGGAAACGCCCACTGCAGACTGGTCGATCACGATCGCGTCCAGATGCTGACGAAGGAAGGTCTGATGGATCAGTGAACTCTTTCCTGAGCCAGCCACGCCAGTGACAACGGTCAATACACCTGTGGGGATATCAACACTAATGTTTTGCAGGTTATTGGCCTTCGCCCCCTTGATCGGCAGCTTCCCGGTCGCTGAACGAAAACCGGTCTTGATCGGGACGGATTGCTTCATGTACCTGCCCGTCAAAGTATCTGTACTTAACAAGTTCTTGAACGTCCCTTCGTAAACGATCTCGCCTCCCAGGGTTCCCGCACGCGGACCCATGTCCACGATATGATCCGCCACTTTGATGACATCCGGGTCATGCTCGACCACGAGGACGGTATTCCCCCTGTCGCGCAGCTGTTGTAATAATTCATTGAGGCGATGTACGTCGCGCGGATGAAGCCCCACGCTGGGCTCGTCGAACACATACATCACATCCGTCAGGCTGCTGCTGAGGTGCTTGACGATCTTCACGCGCTGCGATTCGCCGCCGGACAATGTATCCGTTTCGCGGTTGAGGCTGAGATATTCAAGGCCAATATCGACTAGATATTGCAGGCGTTGGATCAGGGTTTTGAGGATGGGAGCGGCCGTTGGAGCCTTGATCGCCTTGATAACATCGATCAACTCTCCGACTTCTATGGCAGCCAGGTCCGCAATGTTATATCCGTTGATTTTGCATTTCAGCACTTCCTGGCTTAGCCGCGCGCCTTTGCAAACCGTACATGGCGCCATCGTGATGTAGGGTGCCACCGCCTTTTGAGTACGCTCGGACATGGTCTTTAAGTCACGCGTGATGTACTTGCTGATGAATTTACTGACGATGCCTTCATAGGTCAGGTTAAAATCCTTGCCTCCCACCTTGGTTTTGACCTTGTACGGCTTGCTGTATAAAAGCAGATCCATTTCCTTGTCGTTGAATTTCGACAGCTTCTTGTCCATGTCGAACAATTTCGATTGACCGAGGATGTTCCACCCCCAACTATCGACTGCATATTCACCAAAAAGGATGGCACCTTCATTAAGAGATTTGGATTTATCCATGAACATATCCAGATCCACGCCCATCTTGCGGCCGAGGCCGTTGCAGTTCGGGCACATGCCCTTTGGATCGTTAAAGGAAAAAACGTTGGAATGTCCCACATACGGTTTTCCAACATAGGAATACAGTCGCCGCAGTACGGAGTAGATGTCGGTGATCGTACCCATCGTCGAGTGTGATCCGCCGCCCAGACGCTTTTGATCGACCACAATCGACATGTTCAGGTTTTCGATGGCGTCGGCGTCGGGTTGAGAGTAGCGCGGCAGAAAGGTGCGAATGAACATGCTGAAATTTTCATTGAGCTGACGCTGGGCTTCGGTGGCAATGGTATCGAATACAATGGACGATTTGCCGGAGCCGGATACGCCCGTAAAGATGGTGATCTTGCGTTTCGGGATACGCAAAGACACGTTCTTAAGATTGTTTTCACGTGCGTTGCGTATTTCAATATATTCCTGAGGCGTCATTTCATCCTTGCAATCTGTATTTTTATAATAGTAAGGTATCTTGAGTTTTGGCTTTATCTTTTGCTATTGTAATTTCTTCTTAAAATCATTTGACTCTTTCGAGTCCCTTGGGAAAATGATCTGCTACAAGGTTTAAGTTGATATTGTGCTCAAGGAATGCCTTCAGCCCGGAGAGCACAAACGTAAATCCCTGTGTTGAATCGAGCGCTTGTTTTACGATTTCATCTCCATCTCCGCTAAAGCCGGCGTTCGTAACGCTGACAAAAGTTATGTTATCCGGCAGAGGAGTAAAAATCCACTCCACGGTTGTGGGCACTTCATTTTCTGACGACCATTCAATGAGAATACGTTTATTCTGTTCAACAGCTTTTACATTCACTTGTACAGAAACATCATACATCTCCCAATCCCATTGGATCTTTTTGCCAGGTTCCAGCCTTCCGCTACCTTTGGTAAACCAGAATTTTGATGTGACGGCGGGGTCTATAAAAGCTTCGAATACTTCGGCAACCGGTTTGCGGATCAGCATTTCTACTTTTGCAACAGGATCATAAGTTAGTTGATGTGTCTTCATATTAGATATCCTTTTTTACGATCCGAGATTAAGATTGATTAATCGCACTCTTGATCTCCGGCGGGATGTTCTGGTTAAGACGGAACAGATTGGTCGGGTCGTAGCGAGCCTTGATCGCGCGCAGCCGCTCCCAGGTCCGACCTGGATACGCCGCGCGGATGCGCGCCTCGCCCTCGTCGCCTAGAAAGTTGACATACGCGCCGCGGTCACCTTGTCGCAACGCGTCCGCAAATTCTGTAACCCAAGCTTCGTGAATCGCCTTCTCATCGGGCCGTTCGTACAGCGCGGCAAGATTGACCATGATCCGCGACTGACGGTGAGCGAACGCGGTGGCATCCGCGGGTACACGGGACATGGCCCCGCCCAACACCCACACCCGTAGTTGCGCGACTGCCATCGATCCGGTTGAGGCTCGGAGGTGGTCAAGAATCATCTCTGCTACAGTGCGGTCAATATGGTCAATGAACATCGTGCGCCCCGCCGCGACCGGGTGGTAGCCACCTTCTTCAGGCGGATAGATTTCCGGGTAGCGCATCGGCTTGACCATATCGGCGAGTGGTTTGGCAAGCGCCTTGAACGGGGCGATGACGCGCTCTCCACTACCAGCGTCACCTGCGTAAACCAGCATGGCCATCACAATCAATTTGCCGTGAACTTCTGCTGGCAGGAATGGCATTGGTGGCGCGGTCATAACATTGGCAATGGTCGAGAGTTCATCCGGCGCGGCCTCCGCTTCAGCGATGAATGAGGCGATAACATCCGGTGTCGCGGGGAGGATCAGCATACCTCCTAAAACTGAATCAACTTCATTAAGGCGGAATTGGAAGCGGGTCGCAACTCCAAAGTTGCCGCCACCGCCGCGGATCGCCCAGAAGAGGTCGGGGCGCGACTCGGCATCCACGCGAAGGAGTTGACCATCCGCAGTGATAACCTCGGCGGCAAGCAGGTTGTCAATCGTTAAGCCGTTTTTACGGACGAGGTAGCCGACGCCCCCACCCAACGTAATGCCCCCGATCCCAACTGAGCCAGTGTCGCCGAACCCTGTGGCAAGTCCGTGGGCACCAGTCTCATTTGTGTACTCACCGGCAGTCAGCCCAGTCTCAGCCCAGGCAGTGCGTCCATGGGCGTCGATTTGCAGAGCCTTCATGCCCGAAATATCAAGTACGATCCCACCATCTGTAGTGCTGTGACCGGCGCTACTATGGCCGCCACTGCGGACGGCAAGTTCCAGGCCGGCTTCGCGCGCCAGCGAGACGAGACGAGAGACATCACCCGCGTCCGCGACCCGGACGATGGCCGCTGGCCGGCGATCGATCCCTCCACTAAAAACGGTTCGTGCCTCATCATACCTGGCGTCGTCCCGAGCGATGACGCGGCCGTTGAAGAGGGCACGCAGTTCCGGGATCGAGGGGGTAACTGGGTTGGTCTTTGACGACGTTAGTTGATTCTTGATTGTCATGATAATTCTCCAATTCTAAAATGAGGATTTACATTGCCTATCGCACCGTTAGAACATTCCATACTGGTTTGGCGAATTCCCTGGCACCGGCTGTCCGAGGTCCCAAAGTTCCACGATACGGCCTTTCTCAAACCGGAAAATGTGGACAACGGCCGCGCCGAGGTCCCCAGGTTTTTGCTGGACGTGGGAGTGGACGACTGCGAATTCACCCTCAACAAACACCCGCTTCACATCCAGGACTTTGTGCGGATTCTGTCGCTCATTTTCCTCCATCCCGCTCGAAGCGACTCCGCCGATCCTTCGAAAAACGGGTTGTGATGTCTAAACCCATCGCCGACGAACTTCGAGTAAGCTTCGCGCACCTTCCCACTGGCTGCTAGTTTGAGGAAGGAGACGGCGACGTCTTTGTTGCTATCTGTCATAATAGTTTCTCCTTTACTTCTAAAACATCAGCTTAGTTGTCTAACTGAATTTAAAATTTGTGGGTGGGCAAAAGGTATCCTTTTGCCCACCCACACTGATAAAGAATTTTCCTCAATTTTAGAATATATGTTCTGTAATGTCAAGTTAGAGTTGTTTAATGTTCAAACTTTGCCAAAACTGCATTATTCATACTCAAATAATGAGCCATCTGTTTTTATCAAGGTATTCAATAGTATGCTGACTTATGCCCTGACCATGGTTCCAAACTTATAAGCTTCCTCCACCCATTTGTGTCTGAATATTGCTTCAATGACTGACGTATCGGTAATGGCAATTTGATGAGTCCACTTGCCGGGGTACAATTCCTCGACGGTCCTGATAAGCGGGTCTCTTATCTTATGAGTCATGTCAAGGGTTAACATCAGGATACCTTCTGGCGCCTTTTTGGTCACTGGCGCCAGCCACAACCACGCAAATTTTCTTTTAGCACCGAAAGATACCTGGGTTTTGGCGACCACCATTTCTGTTTGACCCAACGACTCAATATGCTGCTGCAGGCGGCGAAATAATTTTATGTTTTCAGGCTTTCCTAAAAACAGATCTTCAATTGTCCAATTTTTAGCATTGGTCATTGTGCGGGTAACCCTTTCTTCATGCTCAAATAGTGATCGCGCTGTTTTTTGTCAAAGTGTTCAATTGCATAGCGCAACGCAGTACGCGGCATGGTGGCGGCATGTTCATCCAAAAAGCTCAACAGTTTCTGACGATCTTTGTCGCCGGCATAGCGGAGCGCCCATCCAGTTGCTTTATGGATCAAGTCCTGATCGTCTTTAAGCAATATTTCGGCGATTTTAAACGCGTCGGACACATCATCTTTTCCAATAAAATATAACGTGCTCACAATCGCTGTGCGGCGTTCCCATGTATCTTTCGAGCGTGCCAGTTTGTACAAAATTTTGCGCGATTTATCGAACAAGTAATTCCCAATGACATTTATGGCGCTACGATCAACCAAATCCCAGGTGTTGATCCGATCATGCCGTCTTATATAGAGATCGAATAATTCTTTCCTTCGCTCATCGGATGTCTTTTTATCGCGAGCTTGAAAATCCATTATACTGACCGCGCCCACCCTCACCTCATGAATCGGGCTTTCGAGCAATTTTTCAATTTCGCTGGGCAGCAGGTCAATAAACTCTTTGGCAAGCGCGAAGACCTGTCCCATGCGTACACCGATAAATGTATCCTTTTTGTCAGATTCATCGAATGTAAAATAGCGATGGTATTTCCTGAGCTCTTCCGCCGATTGATATGCTTTTAATTGTTCAACGAATTGTTTTGCGTTAATAGCTAGGGTATTTTTTGCCATATACTTCAACATCTGCTTTCAGAAATATCAGGTTAAATTTTCTGGAGGTCCGGATCGCAACCTATAAAGTTGCGATCCGACCACCTCCTTCATAAATCCGATGTTAGCGGTAGTTGCGCCTTTTCCGTTCAATGTCAGTTGTAAACGTCATGGCAAGACCAAGAGTCCTGCCTACTTGACCCTGGTCATAGTCGACTCATATCCACCGCCACCCGGATAATGCCAGGCACCGGTGTTCTTGTTGCCGTCGTCGCTCCATTTGCCCTTGTAATATGCCGGGGAACCCTTTTCCCCACCCCAGATCGTCAGGGTCTTGTCGTCGACTTCGTAGGTGTAGTCAAAGGTATCGCCCGTGTTGCCGAACCAGTGCGATTTTATATTCTTGCCTGGCTCAGTAGCACCAAATCCTCGCTCATATCCGATGATCTCGATACCCTTGATTTTTTGCCCACCGTGGACAAAATCCACGTGTTGGATAAGGAAAAAGCCGCCTTCCATCCACTCGAATCGAACCTGTCCTTTTATATCCGGGCCTGACACTTTCCACGTACCGACCAATTTGTTCAGGCTTTTGAGACCAGGATACGGCTTGGTTGGCTGCGGCATTTGAATATCCGTCTCCAGTAATGTAGTTTTATTCTTTTTAGCCATGATGTTTCTCCAATAAAGTTTGTTAGTCGATCCTGTTACCTCTCATTAACGTTTATTACGACGCACGCGAAACGTGCCTAATCCCTGGAAAAGCTTGCGGCCATCTTATCAAGGCTCTGGTTCAAGCCGATCTCGGCATTCTTGCCCATCTGAGTGTCGGCTGCAGGCATGCCATACTGTGTGACGGTCAATTCAGTCCTGCCATTCGCCAAGTCTTTAAAGGTAACTATGGTCATTACATCCTTTGGGAAATCCTCAGGCAAGCCCAACTTGACAGGGTCGACCAGATGGCCATCCTTATCAGCCAGGTTTTGGATGAATTCGATCCGCTCCATTGGCACGATTTTTTTGTATGTCCACGTGCAGTACATATCCTGGCCGCCAAATTCCTTTGGCGGACGCATGCAGATGAGTGACGTTCCGCCCTCACGAAAATCGATTTTTGCACTGGGCGATGTGAAATGATCTGGTCCCCACCAGCGCATCACGTATTCGGGATCGGTCCAGGCTTTCCACACCAGTTCGATCGATGCATCAAAGATACGGGTAACAATGAGGTCGCGCTTTTTCACGGCCTGTATTAGGCTATTTTTGGTCATAGGCCTGCTTCAAATCCGCGATGATGATCTTGTTCATCTTAAGCATGGCCTGCATGGCCCTGCCGGCTTTCTCCGGATCTTTGTCTCCCAGCATCTCGCCTAAAACCGAGGGAATGATCTGCCATGAAACACCAAATTTATCTTTAAGCCAGCCGCACCTTGATTCTTCCCCACCGTTAGAGGTAAGCTTTTCCCACAGTTCGTCTACTTCGGCTTGCGTCTCACAGTTCACGAACAGCGAAATGCCTTCCGCGAAACTAAAAGACGGACCACCATTCAGCGCATTAAAATGTTGTCCAGCCAGTTGGAATGAAACGCCCATTACGGCATCTCCAGCACGCATAACGTCCTCGATCTTGGAATTTTTAAAAAGGGACGTGTAAAAATTCGCGGCCTCCTCGGCTTGATCGTTGTATGTGAGGAACGTGGTAATTTTTTGCATTTTAATCTCCTTATAATTGTTTTGATTTAATCACTAATTGATCATGAACGAGTACGGTCCACTCGTATACATCTTCACTTCCAAAAGTTTCATATTATATCTTTTCTTATAAAGATTTCTCCTTACTTATAAACATGACCATTCTCATTTTTCGTCGAACACCAGCGCCTGCTTGATGTAGTAGCGGAGAGCATCTTCGTTAATATCCTTCAGGTCTTTGAAGCGCACGTTTTTGGATACTTTTCCGACACCTTCCAGCAAACCGTAATTGTCCTCAAAGTCTGCGCCCCGAGAGAAGGCAAGAGTAATATGCGTCTTTGCAGGACTGATGACTGCGATCCCTCGTTTACCCTTGTAGTTGGGAATACCGTAACTCATGAATTCCTTGGCGTCTGGAGCATACTTACGCAATAGCTTTCGAAGAACCCCAACAATAGGCTGAAACTCCGGCAACACCTTTGTCTTCACAAATTCATCCACCGTGATGTCATTATTTGCCATTTATTCTCCTTGGTTGTTTCTTCAATGCATACGTATCAACGTCGATTTGATTTGGGTCGCAAAGACTGCTATTTTACGACGCGGAAATCGAGATGGGTTACATTAGGGGCCTCTATCACACGCGTGCTTTCAAGTTCAATGGGCTGGCCCAGATCCAGATGCTCGAACAATCGTATTCCGTCACCCAGCAGGATGGGAACCAGGTCGATATGGATATTGTCGAGAAGTCCCAACTTTATACACTGCTGCACAATACTTGCGGAGGCGACAACGACATCCTTGCCGCCTGCGATTTGCTTTGCTTTTTCAATTGCGCTTTCAACGCCATCGGTGACGAACGTGAAAGGCGATCCTTCCTTCACCCATTCCTGCGGGACGGTATGGGTAACCACAACGACCGGTACATCCATGGGATGTTTACCACCCCATGCACCGGCCACATCGAATAATCTCCGTCCTGCCACGAGTGCCCCGGTTGCTTTGGTTGCCTGCTCAAACATCTCGGCGCTTTCCGATGAGACCTTGAGCGACAAATCCGTATCGCCGCTTGACTGCTTAACATCGGTATTGCCCATGAACATCCACGCAAAGAGCCGTTGGATATCGTCATTTGGTCCGGCGATAAAGCCATCCAAAGACATTGAAAACCCTGTACTGACTTTTTGCATGTTAATTCTCCTTTCGTTGCTTTTTTACGATGCGGAATCCAAGGTGCGTTACATTGGGCACATCGATCGCTCTTATGCTTTCCAGTTCGAATGACTCTGTACCCAGGTTATCGAATAATCGAACCCCACCGCCGAGCAGGACAGGCGCTACATCAATATACATTTCGTCAACCAGCCCCACTTTGAGGGCCTGTTGCAAGATACTGGCTGTGCATAATACAACATCTTTATCTCCCCCGGCTTTCTTTGCCTGACGAATGGCGCTTTCGACGCCATCAGTGACAAAGATGAATGGCGATCCTTCCCTGACCCATTCCTGCGGGACAGTATGCGTAACAATAAAACAAGGTGTCCCGGGGGGATGACCACCCCAAGCCCTGGCGATATCAAAGGTCCTTCGTCCCCACACTCCCGCCCCGTATGTCTTGAACGCCTCCTTAAGAAGTTTGGCGCTCTGCGATGAGACCTTGAGCACGGGCGTGCCATCCGAAATTGAAATTTCGGTGTCGCCGCTGAAGTACCACTTAAAGAGCGCGTCACCGCCATCTCCCAAACCATTCTCAGGGCTGTCATTCGGGCCGGCCACAAAACCGTCCAGCGACATGGTCATGTTGAAAGTGACTTTTCCCATAAAATTCTCCTTTTACAGTTACTTGACGACGCGATGAATTTTTCGGTCTGGCATCGCATCAGGCTTTGAAGAACTCCACCAGCACAGGAGCGAGTGCCTCCGCAGCGACCTCGTGCGTCTGGCCATCCAGGGTAAGGTGCTGTGCATTGGGGATGGCGTCTGCAAGCGCCACGGCTGTGATGTGCATAAATGGCCACTCACTCGCACCGCCGTCCATGATGAGTGCAGGCACAGCAACACTGGCTGCCCGCCCGGTGGGTACTGAGGCGTCTTCACCCATGACGGCGGCATCGTAGGCAAGGGTGGGCGCTACCGCTTCGAACATTGGCCACATTGGATGCCGGCGCATCTCTGGAACATGATCAGCGGGCATCCCCAGCAACATCATAAAGAGCGCTACCGCATCGCCTCGACGATCCGCTGCAAGCAGTTCCTTCAACTGCTTTCTGTAATCCATCCATGCCTGCCGGGCCGTGTCGTCGTCGTTGTAGGGCGCCTCGTACATCGCCAGTTTCTTCACCTTGCCACCGAGTGCGAGCGCCGCCTCGAAGGCAAGGGCTGCGCCGGAGGAGATACCGAACACGAATGCCAATCCTCCCGCTTCGTTGATGAGGGCTTCGATGTCTTCAATTTCACACTCAATTGCATACGGCTGCGTATCCGTGCTGTCGCCTCGTCCCCGACGGTCATAGTGAAACAAAGTAAAGTGCTGCGCCAGAAGTGGTAGTGCAGCTAATTGCGCGGTTGCTGAGTCCATCGCGCGTTGTTCGAACGCGCCACCCACAAGGATGAGTGCCGGTCCCTTACCTGACTGATCGAACGCGATGGTCGTACCATCTTTTGAAGTGACTGTTCTCACGTGATTTCTCCATTCTATTTGGTCAGCCGATTGCAACCTCTTCAATTTGGAAAAGTCTCAGCGACTTAGTCTCCTGTAATTGTTTTAGGTTGTGCTATGGTTTTGCGCCTACCTTGATTGCCTGCCAAGCGGCAGTCATCACCCACACACAATACGCTACTATTAAGAATCGGTTTGCCCACCCAACTAATCCAATTACTCCGGGGGGTAATGTTGTTGGCGGCTCAGCGGTCATTTCGCCACCAGCCTGTGTATATGTGGCGATCAGAATAATAAAAGTTGCTACCATCAGGACAACGCTTATCCACGTCAGGTTCGCTGTCCAGAGAAGCGCTTTCTTCGTAGCGGACCACGCCTGGGCATGGCCAAGGCTCACACTGATCAACATTGCGGCAATTGGAAGACTGCCAATCCCGATGATCCCGGCCAAACCGTGGAGGTTATGGTTGATATCGAATACGGACGCCATTGCCTCACCAACGCCAGCAGCGACCAGAAAAACCAAACCGATTTTGCCGGCATTGGTTTTTACTTGCGACCAGAGCATGAAGACCAAGGCCCAGGAGCTTAGAGCCCAGGATGCAAACATCAGTGACAAAACCCAACCATACTGTCCTTTAGCATATTCGCTTACCATACGCCATGAAGCATCAAATTCCGGGCTAAGTATGTGCAAGATGGCAAGCAACAAGAGAACTGCGGCAGCTGTTACGATTGTCAAGCGCGCTGCTGGAAGAGAAGTCGCCGTCACAGGCGTAGTTGTTGTATCTTTGGACATTGGAATTCTCCTTATACTTCAATACATTTGTTCGTCCTGGTATTTCGGTGCCTTCCTTGTTCGCTGCGCGAATTATTTTTTCAACTTTGCTAAAATTTCATCGAGACGTTCATATCCCTCGTTAACGCCGCGCTCCATTCCAGACTGGACCATGCCATCTCGATCAGAGACAGATTGATAGACGGATTGAATCGTGACCCTTGTCCGATTGCCCGGCAACGCTTCCAGTTTCATGGTATCGAGTGTAACGTGTCCACGTTCGGGGAGTCCTTCGAACTCAAAGGTTTGGATCATCAACTCTTCGGAAATTTCATGGAACACGCCATGGAATCCAAATTCATTTCCATCTTTATCCTTATGGATGTAGCGATACCTGCCGCCGCTATGCGGCTCAAAGGTTTCGAGGATCATTTCGTATCCGCGCGGACCAAGCCACTGGACATAAAGTTGTGGATCTGTATGAGCCTTGAAAACCAGTTCGCGCGGCGCATCGAACTCTCTCGTGATGAAGAGATCCTGTTTGCCGGGCTCTGCTGTGATTTTTGTGAGATTATTCTTTTTCATTGCTATCACTCCTAAAAAATAGTATTCTCAAAACTCGACTTAAATTTATTATTCGGGAGTCAGGCGGTAACCTGACATTGTCTGATCGCTGGTGAAATTGACGGAAAAGAAACTAGGCTGTTGACTTCGCACTGCTGGTGTCTGCTCGCGCCCGTTCATACAGCCTGCCGCCAAACCACGCGCAGGGCAGTGCGAACACAACCAGCCCCCACAAGTACCAGGCTGGTCCCAGGTCCCGCCCAACAATTGCGCCAACAATACTGAAAACGAAGCCCAAAATACCCAGCGCGAGTGCATGTCGCATGGGATAAGCCGGCGCCAGCCTGGCTGCAATGTAGCATCCAACCACGCTATAGATGAGACGATAGACTAGTATGGTAATTATCAGGGATTCAGAGCCATACATCGGCAACGGCCCGCTGGAAAACACACCCATCGATTCCAGCACAGCATCAGTTCCATACGACAGGGCAAAGATGGCAATAAATCCCGCGACAACAGCTCCGATACTTTTAAAAATGTTTTTATTCATGTCATTTCTCCTTTTTCAATTCCTGTAAAACTTCGTCGAGACGATCAAAACTCTCGCTCCAGAAACGCTCAAACGGTGCGACCCACTCATAGATGGGCCTGAGCCGTTCCGCGTTGACCCGATACATTCTCTGACGACCGACCCGCCTCTCGCTCACCAATCCAACCTGCTTCAGCACCCCGAGGTGCTTCGACACCATGGGCTGGGTCCATCCAAGCTTTCATGGGCTGGGTCCATCCAAGCTTTTTAACGATCTCGTTGACCGAGAGTTCTCTCACGCCGAGTATTTCAAGGACTTGTCGTCTTTTGGGTTCAGCCACGGCGTTGAACGGGTCATGGGTTGTCGGTGTGCGTGCCATGACTGCTATTATATTCCTATATAGGAATATGTCAATGCCTTATTCTAGAATATGTGTTCTATTTTGTCAAGAGGGAAAATAAGGGAATTTTTCGAGTTGTTGGTTCACCCGAACTCATGAAAATACCCGCGAGGCCCGCCGCAACTCCCCCATGGATTCTTGAACGTTCAATGGATTACAGAAAATATAAGCATCAAAAAAATTACGCCACAAAATTCCAGCCTTACCCTTCTCAGAGCATTCATGGGATTTTGTTCCCCGTCAAAAGCAAGCACTTAATCTTTTAACAGGTGCGGAGCCAGGTCTGACAGCAGCACATCAGATATTTTTTCTCTTATCAGATCTGCCTCACGCAATCGACCTGCTGAAAAAGTCTGTGCGACCGCGATGCAGCGCATTCCAGCAGCCTGCGCGGCTTGTATCCCATTAACCGCGTCTTCAACTACGACACATTCTTCCGGCTTCGCTCCAAGCTTTCCGGCTGCTGAAAGGAAAATATCCGGCGCCGGCTTTTTGTTCTTCACATCTTCACCTTTTACGACCGCATTCCAAAACTTCATCGGCAGCCCGATTTTTTGCAGATTTGCATGAACTTTGATCTCGTCGGCACTTGAAGCTACCGCCATAAGCAAACCTGCTTCTCGACATGCGTGCACGAGTTCAAGGACTCCGGGGAAAGGCTCAAGCCGCAACGGAACCAGGTCGAGATAGATCTCGTAAGTCCTGCGTTTCGCCTCAGGCAGATCCAAGGGAAAATCATACTTCTCTGCAACACCACCGATGTAGCGATCCTCCCCTGCTCCCACAAAGGGCAAAAAGTCATCAGGTTGTACAACCAATCCTTTTTCCCTAAACATGGCGACCGCGGCAGCATTTATGAGCGACTCAGAATCAACCAGTACGCCATCCATGTCGAAGATTACCGCGCGGATTTTTGGGTGCTCGGCCATTTTAAATACGCGCCTCAACCTTCCAAAACACAAACGCGCCGATAAACCCAGCCAGTGCATCGGCTCCAGATCCATGATTGATTGTCAATATCTTTCCGACAGATTCTTGAACAGCCATCCTATTAGCGGAAATAAACGCGATCGCCACAGGAGGGCGGCTGAACAACGAGATATGTCGCCCTCACATATATGGCGTTCAAAGAATTACTTGCGGTGTTTGGAGGATGCTCGTTTTGAAGAGGGTCTTGCCACTTTGCGTTTCAGCACAGGCTTTGCCTTCATGCTTCTCGAGGCAGGTTTCACAGCAGATTTGCTTTGTTTGAAAATACTCAGCGGCAGGTATGCTGAGACAATCCAATTCGGAGCATCCACAATTTCGCTGATCTTCAAATCCACGGCCGCGCCGCACAGGCAATAGGCCTGCTCTCGGGTCATGTCGTACTTGGAGACAAGATGGTTGATCATATACCGAATGGACTGCTGGGCGTTCTTGAACAGGTCAGGACCATGTGCGGTTGTGACGAAGTAACCGCCCTCATCTGTGACGGTGAGTTTCTTGCCAAGCGGTGTAATGAATCGGAGTTCCGGTATGTTTGCGCCTTTTATCACCCGGAAGCGCAAGGTGACTGTCATGGGAGTCTCGATGCCAGTTCCATTCACTTCGCCATCTCCCTGTGCGGAGTGACAATCGCCGCATGAGAACAACGCTCCAGGAACCAGAACCGGGAACGTTACGTGCGTGCCAGGCGTGAGGTGCCGAATATCAATATTGCCGGCGTTTTCGCGTGGTGGAATTGTATCGAGCCGTCCAGCCTCGCGAGGGCCAACTCCCATCACGCCGCAGAAAGGCTCATAAGGTATCAGGATATCCTTGCGGAATTCGCAGTGCGTGCGTCCCAACTTGTAATGGTGAAGATAGGGATTGGGGAATTCCTCGCCCAACAGGCCAAAGCCGGGAATAACCGCGTTCCAACCCCAGCCCTTATGTTTGATACTGATAACCTCGACCTCCAACCCATCGCCAGGCTCAGCTCCTTCCACATACACCGGACCTGTCAACGGATGGATGGGATCAAAACTCAAGTTAGCGACCGCCGCATCTTCTGAGGCAGGTGTTACCTGTCGGGCAGATGCCTCCAGGGTTTCGAAGACCACGGTGTCGCCGGGATTGATGCGAACACGCGGGGGATGGGAATTGTCCCAAAATGCGTGAGGTTGCGTATCGTCAAGATGATGAGTAGCCATTTGTTTTCTCCTTTATGTTGATTAGGGAAGATGAAAAGATGATCCATGAATTTTTATTGCCTGCCATGGCGGATACGCGGGTCTGCGAATCCTTGCGCCAGGTCAATTAAGATTCCACTACCTACAACGATGACTGCCGTAAAGATGACAGTCCCAAGGATGAGTGGAACATCCACTGTTTCGACTGCCTCTACGGCAAGGCGACCTACTCCGGGCCAGTCAAACACGCGTTCGACCAATACGACCCCGCCGATAAACCAGGGAATATCGAGCCCAGCCATGGTAATGATAGGATTGAGCGCGTTTGGCAGAACATGGCGCAAAATGACAAGGATATTACGCAGGCCCTTCGCGCGCGCAGTGCGGACATAGTCAGCGGATAAAATATCGAGCGTGCTCGAACGCATCATACGTGCGTACCAGGCTGCTCCGCCCAAACCCGCCGTCAGCGCCGGGAGGACAAGATGCATCAAACTGCCGGTCCCGCCCAGCGGAAAGATTGGGATGAGGTAACCCAGCCAGTAAAGCAGTAACAGCCCGAGCCAGAATGGCGGAGCCGATACTCCGAGGAGGGCAATAAACATCCCAAGGCGATCCACCCATTGTCCGCGCGCGACGGCGGAGGCCAATCCCACTGGCAGACCGATAAGAAGCTCCACAATGATGCCTCCAAGGATGAGCGCCAAAGTGTAAGGGATTCGGCTGATAAGCAGTGTGGTAACAGGGACTTGTTTGCGGTACGAAAAGCCCAGATCGCCATGTAATACTCTTTGCATGTAGTGCCCATATTGCTCCCATATGGGCAAATCCAGGCCAAGTTCGTGGCGGATGCGGGCAACAGTCGCAACAGTGGCACTAGGGCCGGCATACATTCTTGCCGGGTCCGCGGGCAGGTAATAGATCAAGACGAAGGTGATGACAGAGATGCCAAGCAGGACGGGAATGGCTTGTAAGAGCCGGCGAGAAAGCAGAGTCAACATACCCGTTCGCTAACTCCCTCCGCGCTGGGTTGGATCAAGCGCATCGCGTAAACCATCACCGAACAGGTTGAAAGCGAAGACCGTCAGCATAATGGCCAAACCGGGAAATATCACCAGCCACGGCGCGGCGCGGTAGAAAGACTGTCCCTGATGGATCATCCCACCCCAGCTCGGAGTTGGAGGCTGCACGCCAATGCCCAGGTAACTCAGGCTTGCTTCAAGCATCACATTCGTTGCTATGCCAAGCGTGCCCCATACAATGATGGTTGGAAAGAGTTGAGGCAGGATGTGATGAAAGAGTGTAAAGAGGCGTCCAGCCCCGAGTGCACGAGTTGCAATAACAAAGTCCCGGTCGCGCAATGCTAACACCTGTCCATAGATTACGCGGGCAATCCACGTCCAATAGACTGCACCGATTACAAGAATAATGATCCAAACACTGGGCTTTAGAATGGCAACCAGAGTCATCGCCAGCAAGAGCGTTGGAAATGCCATCATCATATCTGTGAAGCGCATCAGGATTGTTTCAACCCAGCCGCCAAAGTACGCGGCAACTGAACCTACAAACGTGCCTATCGCTACAGCCAACAGATTCGCCAATACGCCGACAAGCAGGCTGATACGGGCTCCGTACAGGATGCGGCTAAGTAAATCGCGCCCATTTGCATCCGTCCCAAGCGGGAAGTTCAAATCACTATGCGCGAAGAGCGTGCTTGGCACGGGTTGCCCGCCTGGGGTTAATCCATCACGGAATTGTTCTGCTGGATCATGAGGGGAAAGGATTGGAGCAAGTATCGCAACCAGAAGAATGAAGATCACGAGCGCGCCGCCAAACATTGCCGTTCGGTCACGACGCAAACGCCGCCAAGCCATCGTCAAATAGGTGGGTTGATCCACAGTGGACAAAGCCTCCGCCTGGGCGGCTGCTTTTTCGGCCTGCGATTCGGAAATCAGGTCGCGTTGCGAATCGATCTTCATGCTGACTTTTGATTAACATAGAGTCATTCCATTGGAACGACTCTATGTTTTGTTAATGGTTTGTCTCTATTGTGAGAGCCACATCGTTTCGTAAATAAAGAGGTGCTCAGGGTGGATCAGAGTTGGCTGGCCATGAAGATTTTCAGAATGCGCCACATCATATTCGCCGTTTATGACCGGCACCCAAACTGCATCGTCCATTAATGCTTTAAACAGCGGCTTGTATGCCTCCAGGCGCGCGTTGCGATCCGTCATAGCGAGCAATTCAATACTCTTGGCGTGCACATCTTGATTGCAGTAGCGCGACCAGTTCCAGCCGCCAGGTACATTCGAATCGCATCCGAGGATGGGAGCATAGAAGTCATCCGGGTCAGGATAATCCTGAGTCCATGCCAAACCGCCCGACCAGACAAGCGGAGTCTTCCCATTGCCGGCATCGTCAATAACATTCGGTGCTGCGAGGCTGTTGATGGTCAGTTTGATGCCGACCTTCGCCAGGTCCTGCTGGAATGATTCGCAAAGCTTGGGCTGTGGATCAACGGAAATGCATTCAATGCTGGTTTCAAAGCCATCCGGGAAACCAGCCTCGGCGAGCAAGGCTTTGGCTTTCTCTGGATCATACTCGTAACCCGTATATGCCGGGTCATAACCAGGCATGAGCGGCGGGAGGATTTGGTTTGCCACAGTGGCCCGTCCGTTGAGCAGCTGAACGATGCGCTGTTTATCAATCGCGTGGTTGAGGGCCTGTCTCACTTCCAAATTATCGAAAGGTGCCATCGTTGTGTTGATGGCAATGTAGGTGGTGTTGACTGTCGGTTGTTTCTCAATACGGTTTGCCCAGGCCGGGTCTGCAGTGATGCGTGCCCAATCCGCTCCAGGTGGCGGGTCGCCCATCATCTGGATCTCACCTTTCTCGAGGCGAAGCAGGGCAACGTCAGGCGCGACGCCCACTTGGATGGTGATCGAGTCGAGGAATGGCAGACCTTCATAAAAGTAGTTCGGGTTGCGTTCGAACGTGAGTGATTCGCCGGACTTCCATTCCTTTAGGGTGAAGGGGCCGGTACCGACCGGGGCGTGACCGAAGTTTTCTCCAGCTTTTTCAACTTCTTCCTTCGGAACGATGAAGGAGAAATTGATCGCCATTTTGTTGAGGAAGGTCACGTCAGGCGTGGACAATGTGAATTCGACTGTATTGGCATCCAGGGCTTTGATGCCTTCCACCGTCGTGGCACTGCCATCAATAAATTCCTGAGCGCCTTTAATACCAACAAAGAAACCGGCGCCAGGGCTGCCAGTTTTGGGATCCAGGACGCGTGTGATCGTGTATACGACATCGTCGGCGGTGAACTCGCGCCCATTGCTGAATTTAACGCCCTTGCGCAGTTTGAAAGTATAAACTGTGCCATCAGCGCTGACAGTGGGTAGAGACTCTGCCAGGCGCGGAGTGATGGTTGTGCCACTGTCATAATCCAGCAAACCGTCGAAGACCATCTTGATCGCGGGCCAGTTGGTCCAATCGTAGCCAATTGCCGGATCCAGCGTAGCCAGATCGTCCTTATAGGCGATGATCATCGAACCGCCTTTTGTCGGCGTTGTAGAACCTGCGACATTCTCAGTTGGGGCAGCAGCAGGGCCTCCACCGCACGCGGCAAGCAAGGTCATTAAAATGATAAGCCACAAGTTGAACAGGGTTTTCTTTTTCATCGAAATTCTCCTTTTGCGAAAGATACGATTAAGTATGGAACCGATCCTCACGAATTTAGATTCTAAAACTTGATTTAACGCTTGATGACACGAAAGAGAATTTGGTCGCTTTCATTATACTCCCACCATTTTTTTTACAGAGGAGTTTGATCGGTCACGAATCGGTAATGACCGTTCATCGGATTGCCTTCGGGAGCAAATCTCTGCGAAAGGTTTCTGCCCAGGACATAAACACACAGAAGAACCCCATCAGCGCGTCGGCTCCAGAGGTCTCACCCACCGCGAGGATTTTGTCCATTGATTCTTGAACGCGCACAGGGTCTGCCAGGATCAATGCATCAAAAAAATTATGCCATAAAATTCCCGCTTCGCCTCTCCCCGCGGACCTAAGCCACGCCGCCGAAAGTGACGTGGTCAACGGTGCGGCAGTTTTCGTTATCTCTTCCGCAAGAACGCTCGCAACCTCTGGCGGATGAATGATCCACGCCGCGAGAACCGCGCCCATAATAAAGTCATCGCCTGCAGGGGTGAGACCTTGCCCTAAGCCAGCTAGTTGGGAGGTTATTGTTTGTGCTGAGGAAATATCTGCGTTAACAAGTGCAGAGGAGAGATTGGAGATTAGAGACAGGGTAATTGGCAACTTATGATAGTCGAGCCCCGTCCTGAGCTTGTCGAAGGGTAGCCCCGAGTGATCGTCGAAGGGCGTATCGCGAAGTCCCCGAAGGGGGAAACCACCTCGTATCTGGTAATTAGTCCCAAAGGGATGCTTCGCGATAATTTGTAAAAGTTTAAGCTGGTTGAGAATACCCTCTCTCCTGGCGTGCAACCTTTCCCAATCGGGGCGCGGGGCCCAGAGTTTCGCGTCCGCTGTGCTGATGGTCAAGTCCCCGAGGGTGAGTTGATTTGCAGAATTAGAGACTGGAGACTGAAGACTGAGATGGCTGAAAGAGACTTCGGAAGTCTGCCTTGATTCGTCCAGATCAGGAAATCCTCCAGAAGACTTCCAAAGTATGGATATCATAAGATTGAACGGTCCGTTACCGATTTGTGGAGTGACGATGGATAAAACCTCCCTGCGCTCATTGATCAAATTGCAGGCATGGTCAAAGACATGCAAAATGCGCGGGTGACGCGAATATGCCAGCCAATCGCGGGCGTCGGGGGCAAGGGAAAGTGCATTAATGGATTGCATTATCTTCGCTCACATAATTTATCCAATCAAAGCCTACGGTTAATCTCTCTTTGCATCAAATATCCTGCAATTGCACCAAGAACGCCAAACACGCCTAGAGATACAAGAACAATTCCCACAGGAATCAGTATCATGCCAAATTGTTGGAGAATGAGTATTGCCAGAGAACCCACTGCGCCAATGACTCCGATAAGTGCCATTAGAGCCAGCCAACGGAATCGGCTTTTCTGCTTTGGAGTATTCATATCATCGAATACACCCCTATTTTGAGCCTCTATGATTCGCTCGGCATATCTCAACCTAGAACGTGTACCAAAAATAGCGGCTATGAGTACTATCCCCATTGGAATGACTAAACAAAGCCAAGATAAATCAATTGCATTTGATTCCATGGGGTTCATTTCAGAAAAAGTATAGCATCATTTTCCTAAAATGTTCTTTCAATGAACGATTCAAGTTTTGTCGGCTCTCTCTTCAAAAGCCATCTCAATATAATGGGGTTTCCTATCAATCCCCACTGATCGTAATACTCAAACATCTTGACCAGATTCTCAACCGCGTACTCGCTCATTCCCAGGCTTTGCTCGGCGCGTAATCTCCAGTCTCTAATCTCTTCTTTCTCAGCGCGCATATCACGCTTCAAGGCGCGGCTAAATATTCCAGCCACTTCAACATGTGACAAAGGCTGGGTTCCAGCAAGTTCGTAGGTTGCATTGAGATGCTCAGGTTCAGTCAATACAATTTTGGCAGCTTCGGCAATGTCTTCAAGGTCAACGAAGCTGAATTTTGAGTTGATGGAATATGGCACGCGCAACACACCATCTTCAACGATGCTTTTCCAGCCTGCCAGCAAGTTTTGCATGTAAGGCGCGGGTTGCAGGATGGTGAAAGGTAAACCTGACTCGAATATCATTTCTTCCACGCGGAGTTTAGCCCAGTGATGCTTCATCCTCTCCGTTTGCGGATGCAGGACGGAATGATAGATGAAGTGTTCAATCCCTGCCTTTCGAGCCGCGTCAATTACCAACTTACCAATTACAACTTCATCAGGATTCATGTTAGGGCACACATGATAGACCACCCGTTCACCCTGCATAGCGGAGTGAATTGCGGCTTCGTCGCGTATGTCACCGACGATGACTTTCTCCGCGCCAAGAGATTTTGCAACTGAAACATGCTCTTCGCGATGGACAAACGCGCAAATGCTCTCGACTTTTGAGAGAGTCTTGATGAGATTCCTGCCCGTTTTGCCGCCAGCGCCTGTAACTAGAATCATATGTTTCAATATCGTATAATTCCGAATATAGTCCATTATACAGAATTGCGTTGAAGAAGTAGTTGAAATGAGACCAGGGGCAAAAGCCGGAAGCCGCCTACCTTACGGCACAATTATTGGAAAAACGCGCAATCGCTCTCGACTTTAAGAATAAGAAGGATGCGATATGAGAACAACCATCTATACGATCGAACCGATTGGGTTTGTCCGCTCTGAGCTGACCCGGCTTGAGGAAGCACCCATGCAGGGAGATGAAGGCGCGCCCGATGCCTGACTGGAAATCACGCCGCGAGCAGCACAGGGACTCATGGGCATTCAGGCTGGTGACGAACTCCTCGTGCTGACGTGGCTTCACCTCGCCGAACGCGACGTATTGCAAGTGCATCCACGCGGCGACCTCAACAGACCGTTAACAGGTGTGTTCGCGACGCGTTCGCCAGATCGTCCCAACCCGGTGGGACTGCATCGCGTTTCGGTTCTGGAAGTCACGGAGCAGAAATTGCAGGTTGCGCCGTTGGAAGCTGTCAATGGGACACCCATCATTGATATTAAACCAGTACTGGCAGGGTCGGATCCATCAGACCGATAACTTTCTCCACGCTCAGGGGTTTCACAACCAAAACGTACTCTTCACAATGAATGAACGCGCGAACGCTCTCGGATTTCGAGAACACCTCGACCAGATACCTGTGACGATGATCATGCGGTCTGTTCACTTTAGAATATTTGTCACTCCATTTTCTTGAAAACTCAACTGACAAGAATTGGATATAGTCTATTATTTAGACCAGATCTCAGGATGGTTGGATGCCAGGGTAGCTCAGAGTAGGTCTATTTTTTGTATTGACAAACAGAAAATATGTTCTACAATAAATGAGATCTTAAGGAGATAGTATGACAATTGAACATGCGCCAATTGCAAAGGCACAAATGCTCATTATTCGTTCGCATCACATAGGCGGGCTTTTCCGGCAACGATGACGAACTTGTGAAACAGGTGACTGACTCGACTCAAGGGTTCACATTGGTGCTCGCAGGCCTCAAAGCGCTCCTTGAGCATAACGTCAGACTGAATCTTGTAGCGGACCACCACCCTGACGCGATTAAGATGAGCTAAAGGTTCACGAACCGCTGGGCGGTTTCCTGCTGAATAAGCATCAGATAAGGAGAGCTCATGAAAAGCAAAAAAGCTGGCTTTAATTCAATCGATGAGTATATTGCGACTTTCCCCAAAGATGTACAAAAAATACTGGAAGAATTACGGGGGACAATAAAAGCCGCTGCTCCTGACGTCGAAGAAAAAATTAGCTATCAAATGCCCACTTTCAATCTAAACGGCAGATATTTAGTATATTTCGCCGCCTGGAAAAATCATATCTCAATGTACCCGATTCCCTCGGGAAGCGAGGCTTTCGATAAAGAAGTGTCGCAATATGCAGAAGGAAAAGGCACCCTAAAATTCCCAATAAACAAACCGTTACCATTGAAATTGATAACCAAAATCGTTAAATTTAGAGTTGCTGAAAATCTAAAAAGAACCGATAAGAAAAAATATTAGTTCGCGTAAATCGGTATCATTACAGACCGTCAACCAACCCAGGTGAAAGTGATCAAAGGAGAAAAAACATGCGGAAATTGATCGTCTTCAATCATGTGTCGCTGGATGGTTACTTTACAGATGCGAATGGCGACATGACCTTTGCGCAGAATGCCACCCTTGACCCCGAGTGGGACGCATTTGTTGCGGGCAATGCCAGTGGCGGAGGCACGTTCGTGTTCGGCAGGGTCACTTACGAACTCATGGCAAGCTTCTGGCCCACGCCGCTTGCGGCAGAAAATATGCCTGATGTCGCTGAACGGATGAATAATCTTCCGAAGGTTGTGTTTTCAAGAACACTGGAAGAGGCGTCGTGGAACAACACAAAGCTGGTGAAGAGCGACTTGACAGGTGAAATACGAAGGATGAAACAAGAGGAAGGAGATGGCATGGTGATCTTTGGAAGCGGTACCATTATTGCGCAATTAGCCCAGGAGGGCTTGATCGATGAATACCAGGTCGTGGTGGATCCCATCGCTCTCGGCAACGGTAGGATAATGTTCGACGGCATGAAAGAGAAGCTGCCTCTGAAGCTGACAAAGACGCGGACTTTCGGTAATGGGAATGTCCTGCTATGCTACGAGCCGCGAGCGTGATGAAGAAGTACCATAACCAGCATCCAGCCTGTTTTGCCACCCACGCCTGTGACCAGGATCATGTGTTCAATAAAGTCTGTTCACCACTGGAATACACAATGGTTCCGCGTAAATCATAGCCAGACACCAGGAGAGACCTATGAGCATTAGCGGTTCCAGTGAGATAAATTCTAAACCAAGCCATGGAAAGTCCGAGGGTGGGTTCCTTGGCCTCCTGCGCACAGTGGCCTTAATCGTGGTGGTAATTGGGGCTGGAGGTTCAGTTGGTTTGATGCTTCGTGAAGGTCAGCGCACTCCCCGTCTCCTGCTGGTTCTTTTCACAATCTGGGTGCTCTCCCCGTTCGTGGCCCTCCTATGGGCAAACATGGTTTCGAAACGTTGGTCGGTTGTTACGCGGGTGACGCTCTACAGTGTGACGTTTATTCTCGCGCTGGGATCTTTGTCCATTTACAGTGAGCTTGTTGTCTTAAGGCCCCCTGGATCGGCGAACGCTTTCCTGTTTGTTATCATTCCCCCGGCATCATGGATATTCATGGCGATAGTTGGTCCGATGGCCGCATTAATATCAGGCAGATTGTCACGTCGGGGCAATGGTGTCTAACCCGGTGTTGCACCGGACGCGCATGCGCGCCGCTGAACACCAATCGTTTGGCTGCCAAACCTAGGATTGGAGGAGTACCTTGAGTTATCCGGCGGAGTCGTATGAGAACTATATGGTGCCAGCCCTGTTCGGCCCATGGTCGTCTTATCTGGTTCAGGCCGCGAATGTGCAACCGGGCGAGCATGTCCTGGATGTGGCGTGCGGGACAGGTATCGTCGCTCGGCATATCGCTCCACGTGTTGGACCGCAGGAAATGGTGATCGGCCTCGATCTCAGTCCTGACAAGCTCAACGTGGCTCGCATAGCGGCCGAGCGAGAGGGTCTTGCGATTGAATGGTGTTTAAGCCCGGCTGAAAAACTCCCTTTTCCAGATGGCAGTTTTGACTTGATATTGTGCCAGTTTGGACTGATGTTCTTCACCGACCGGCACGCCGCCCTCACCGAAATGCACCGCGTTCTGAGAGCTGGCGGGCGCGTCGGACTGAGCGTCTGGCAAGGCCTGGATCGCCACCCCTTCTATCAGACGCTTCATGAAGTGAGCCGGCAACGTCTCGGGAAATCGAGTGTGGAAGATATCTTTTCCCTCGGCGATTCCAATGAACTGCGCAGCTTGCTGACAGACGCTGGTTTTCAGCACGTGGAGATTGAGCCGGTGTCAATCACGGCGCGCTATTCAAACCCCGAGGAGTTTCTCGCCTGGGAAAGCGATGTAGACCCGGCTGAAACTCCTGCACTGCAATACCTCGATGCCCAGGCACAGCACGCCATCCTGGCGGCTGTTCGCCTGGACATGCAGGCGCCGTTGCACGAGATCATACAGGATGGTCAGGTGGTGCTCGCGTCCCATGCGCATGTTGCACATACCACAAAATGACCTGCTACCATAATTCGAGACAGGCCTTATCAGGCTGCGCCAGAAAGGAGTCTCTTGATGACCGAGAATTTTCTTGGAAAGTTATTTGAGCATAACAACTGGGCAAACCTTCAGATCATCCAGGCTTGCTCAACCCTGAGTGACGAGCAACTCGATGCTGAACCCCAGTCCGCCACGAAAGGGAGCATTCGCCGCACCTTGTTGCATCTCGTGTCTTCGCAGCAGGGTTACCTGTCACTTCTGACCCTGCCAATTGAGGCAAGGCTCGATGTCCCCCCCACATTCGCCGAGTTGCAGGAGTCTTCAAGCCTCAGCGGAGAAGGGTTGCTGTCCCTGGCGAGAGACGAGCCCGGAAAACACCTGAAGACTCAACTCCAAAGCGGAGAAGGGTTGCTGTCCCTGGCGAGAGACGAGCCCGGAAAACACCTGAAGACTCAACTCCAAACGAAGGATGGATTCTTCGTGGAGCCCTGGGTTGTCATGCTTCATGTCATCAACCATGCGACCGAACACCGCGAGCAGATCAAGAGTATGCTTAGCGCTTTGGGAGTGACTCCTCCAAACATTGATGGTTGGGACTATGGAGAGGCTACCAATGCGCTCATCCCGATATCAACGTGATCGAAGTCAGGTTCTCCGAAAAGGCAGCAACCGTATCTCACTAGCGGGTGCAACCGACCGCCTCCGGCAATAGGGATGTCTTGCTTTGCTACGAGCTGATGGCGTGATGATAAAGACCAGGATGGACATGCAACCGCTCTCAAAAATTGAGAGCGTCTAGATCAGAGCCCTGGCTGTTTTGCCGCCTGCGCCCGCTTCGGGCAGTTTGCGACGGAACAAAATTGGACCCCAGGACGTTTAGCATCAGAACAACGAAGGAGACCCATGATGATAAAGAAGCAATGGTTAATTCTGACTTTGATACTGACGATGCTGGCGTTGGCAGCCTGCACAACTCCAGCAAGCGCGTGTCCCTCTGCGACAGCCGACTTGAAACTTTTGATGAACGCCGAGGACGGCTATTGCCTCCTCTATCTGGCGGACTACTCGACGGATCTGCCCAATTACATCGTCATTAATCCGGTCTCCGGGCCTGGGGATGTGTTGGGTGACGCCTGGGCGTCCATAGACATGGAAGCCGCGACAGGTCGCACAGCCGCACAGGTGGCGAAGGCTCAGATTGCTGCGGTTGATCCAGGATTCAATATTGAGCGAAGCGATGTTGTAGTGGATGGCGAGCAGGCGGTCGTGATTGACGGGCTGCCGGGTCCAGATTCATGGCGCAAGATTTTCATCGTCAGCAACGAGAGGCTGTATACGCTCACCTTCCTGCCGTGGGCGCCAAACACCAATAACCCCGCGCAACCTACTCCGCTGGAGGGCCTGTACACAACGATCATGGACACGCTCCACTTCCTGCCGCCAACGCAGGCACTGCCCACTGCCGCCCAGCAGTAGTGTCAAAGTCATTTGCCATCCGCGCTCGTGTCCGAATATCCAGTCGATCAGCAGGTCGTTGATTATGAGGGTACCTGCTTCAACCGCCGCGCTGACTGCCACTCCAACAATCGGGAATTTTAGCAAGAAATCGGTTCGGGTTTTGAGGCAAGCGTAATTATTGGACGAATGCAGGAACGCTCTCGAAAGTCGAGAGCGTTCCTGTTTTGCCGCCAGCGCTTGTGAGGAGGATCATATGTTTCGATAACGACTTTTCACCTTTAGGGTATTTGTCTCTTAATTCTCCTGCCAACGGAATCGACAAGAGCAGATCATCTCAGGGGAAGGTCCAAATACAAAAAACCGCTATATAACACCCTGCATTGGGAATCTAAACAGAATGATTCTACATAAAGTGACAGTTCGCAGTTAAGGGAGTTGTATTGGCAGCGTAGGGAGCAACTCAGGCACCTCTGTTGGTAAAGGAAGCCGTGGAGGCGTATCTACTGGGGGTGGTGTGGTTTTACTCGCGACAGCGGTCGTGGTTGGCACAGGAGGAGTCGCAGATGGACCGCTATTACGCGAAGTCGAGGTTGCGCCCGTTGTCCCTGACGAACCCGGGGTGGTGGTCGCTACAGCTGTTCCCGTTACGGGCTCTGCGGCCAGACGGGTCTGAAGATATTGCAGGGTTGGTTCCAGCCCGGATTGTCCTTCGGCTACTGCGGTTTGAATACTATTCAATTGATTGAGAAGAAGAGTCACGGCGGTTGCGGTCTGCCCGGCAGCGCTGGCAGATTTCTGATTTAAGTTGATGGCAAACATGGTTGATGCAGCCAGCCCGATCAGCAGAAAGGTCACGGCGATCCAGGGAACCATTGCCAGCAACTTTTTGCGTCTTACTGCACGGTCCTGCCTTATCATCTCGCTACGAATATCAAGAGTCACCTCTTCAGGGCCTTTCGTCATTGCGATCTCTGCAGCGGCTGCTTTCAGATAGGACGGGGTTGGAGGCTGACTCTTGGATTCGCTCTCCAAAGCTTCCGCTAACGCTTTAGCCATTTCCGTGGCAGTCCGGTAACGGTTAGCGGGATCTTTGGCCATTGCGCGCAGGATGACAGCTTCGGCAGCTTCCGAGATTGTGGCGTTTATATGGCGTGGCAGGCGCAGAGTGCCCCGGATGTGCATCATTGCCTCAGCCATGGGTGTCTCTGCTGAAAATGGACGCTCTCCGGTCAGCATCTCGTAGAGTATTACCCCCAGTCCGTAAATATCAGTTTGTGAAGTGACCGGCAAACCCATGGTCTGCTCAGGAGCCATATAAGCTGGTGTACCCATACTCGTGCTGGTCTTGGTCAGTTCTACGGCACCCCCAAGCACCTTGGCCAGGCCAAAATCAGAAAGATGGGCATGGCCGTGGATGTCCACGAGAATATTGTTCGGTTTGACATCCCTATGGATGATGTTCAGGCTATGTGCGTAATCCAATGCAGCGGCTATTTCGGTCACGAGACTGGATGCGTCGCGCAGGGACAGGGGGCCGCGCGCAATAACATCCTGGACCGTTCCTGCACGCATATAACGCATAACAAGATAGATGATACCGCCATCTTGGCCGGAATCGTAGACCTGGACGATGTTGGGGTGTTCGAGTCTGGCGATCACGCGAGCTTCCTGCTGGAAGCGCTGTACCGCAATCGAGTTCTGGTTGAAATAATCGAGCAACACCTTAAGCGCTACCAAGCGGTCCGTGCTCGGCTGGTAGGCCTTGTAGACTATTGCCATCCCTCCGCGGCCAATCAATTCCAGAACGCGATAAGGACCAATCTTAAAACCGTTCAACTCGGGATTGGTCAAGCGTGATGAAAAGTCGGGAGGCAGAGTCGAATTCATTGGGTCTGATACCTGTAATCAGCATTATACAGGAAGTGGAATCACTACGCGTTGATATTCCATAACAGCTGATTATGTTTCCTGATGAAAGCGCCAAAAGGATTTAGGTTACCTGGGGGAGCTATTGGAAGCCGGCAAAATCGTCCCTGTCATCGATACGCGTTATCCGTTAAGTGAGATTGCTGAAGCTTTTCGGTATATAGAAGATATACACGCCCAGGGGAAAGTCGTCATCACTGTGGTATAAAACCTTCCATAACCGCTGCGGTAGATGAATGACATGGAAGGATAAACGTATGAAAGCGATTGTATATCACCGATATGGTTCACCCGATGTTCTTAAGCTTGAAGAGGTCCAAAAGCCGACCCCTGCGGACAATCAGCTGCTAATAAAAGTTTATGCGGTCTCCATCAATAGATCTGACTGGGAGGGCTTAACAGGCAAACCACTCTATGCCCGCATCGGGGGGCTCATAAAACCCAATAACAAGATACTGGGATCTGATATCGCGGGGATAGTTGAAGCGGTCGGCAAAGATGTCAAGCAGTTTAAGCCTGGGGATGAGGTATTTGGGCTCATGTTGAATTATGGAGGCGGCTTTGCAGAGTATGCCTGTACATCTGGAAAGGCATTGGTACTGAAACCCGCCGATCTGACATTCGAGGAAGCCGCGGCCATCCCGCAAGCCGCATTTATTGCCGTGCAGGGGATTCGCGAGAAAGGACAAGTACAGCCCGGGCAAAAAGTTTTGATCAATGGTGCGGGCGGCGGGACAGGCACATTTGCAATTCAGCTTGCCAAATTAGCCGGGGCTGAAGTTACCGGCGTGGACAATGCAGAGAAACTGGAATTGATGCAGTCGCTTGGTGCAGACCACGTCATTGATTACACCAAGGAAGATTTCACCAAAAATGGAAAACAATATGACCTGATCCTTGATGTAATCGCACATCGGTCGGTTTTCGCTTATAAGCGCGCACTAGGGTCCAATGGAAGTTGTTTCGTGGTCGGAGGTTCTCTGGCTACATTTTTCCAGATTTTGCTCCTGGGGCCCTCGATAAGGAGAGCCTCGGGCAAGAACATACGCGTGCTGGTGGTTCAAACAGATCCAAAAGATTTGATTTACATGACCAATCTCATCGAATCTGGCAAAGTCGTACTTGTCATCGACAAACGTTACCCGTTCAGTGAGACTGCTGAAGCGCTCCGCTATCTTGGAGAGGGACACGCCAAAGGAAAAGTCGTCATCACTGTTGGATAGAATAAAAATAACCTGTAAACAAGTCGCGTCAATAACACTGTGTCGCTCTGAGGGAGCGCTCTTCGCGACCGAAGAGTCTCGTGCATTCGGAAGCCGAGATCCTTCGCTACGCTCAGGATGACAATTTTGAGATGACTTATAGATGCTGGAGGAATACTGATGAAAGCAATTATATGGACTAAATACGGATCACCGGACGGTCTTCAGCTTCGAGAGATAGAAAAACCGACTCCCAGGGACAATGAAGTCCTGATCAAAATACATGCGGCAACCGCATCCACACCGGACACTGAACTCCGAAGGCTCAAACTCCCTCTCTTGTTTGCGATTCCCCTGCGGTTATATATCGGCTTCATAAAACCAACCAGAATAACGATCCTTGGGACGGAGTTTGCCGGAGAGATTGAATCGGCTGGCAAAGATGTAACTCTCCATAAGACAGGCGACCAGGTTTTTGGTTATACCGGCCTTGGCATGAGAACATATGCTGAGTATATGTGTCTGCCTGAAAAATCTTCAGGTATAGCCGGGGTGCTTGGAAAAAAACCAGTTAATTTGAGTTACGAGGAAGCTGCCGCCGTTCCGTTTGGCGGGCTTGAAGCGCTGAATTCCCTTAGCAAAGTAAATATCCAAAAAGGACAAAAAGTTTTAATTGTTGGCGCAGGCGGTAGTATCGGCTCGTATTCAGTACAATTTGCCAAACTATACGGAGCAGAAGTGACCGGCGTGGATCACACCGAGAAACTGGACATGCTGCGCTCGATTGGGGCGAATCACGTCATTGATTACACTAAAGAAGATTTCACCAAAAACGGGCAGAAGTATGATGTCATCCTGGATACATTCGGTAAGAGTCCATTTGCAGGCAGTATAAGATCACTCAACGAAAATGGGACCTACCTGAACGACAACCCGGGGCTATTCGGCGGATTTCGAGCGCGCAGGGCAACAAAGAACAGCAACAAGAAAGTCCTTACGTGGACAGCTGGCTATACTACCAAAAATCTGCTTGCACTTAAAGAGCTAATTGAGGCGGGGAAGATAAAACCAGTGATCGATCGACTCTATCCACTGGAACAAACTGCTGAGGCGCATCGCTATGTTGACACAGGGCTGAAAAAGGGAAATGTGGTCATCACCTTGGAACATCTTCACAAATCACCCTCAAAGGAGCATCCATGAACAAATCAGATCGCCGTGTCAAAGGGTTAGGTGAAGTGTCCATCCGCGTCAAGGATCTGGACGCCATGCACAAGTTTTACGAAGAAGTGGTAGGACTCGAAGTGCTCAGGCGGGATGATGATTTTGTGTTCTTCAAAATCGCAGAGGGTTATGGCGGTCACACACAGAATCTCGCCCTCTTTGAAGCATCGAACACCATGTTTCTAGATAACAGGGCTGTACAACTAAATTCACAAGAGACGACGCTTCACCACATTGCGCTCAATATATCACTTGAAGATCTCGAATCGGAGAAAATGCGACTCGAGGGCTTGGGATTGAAGGTGGATGCGACTGCGCACGAGTGGTTGCATGTTCGTTCGCTGTACTTCCCCGACCCAGAAGGGAATCTGCTGGAGTTTGTCTGTTACGATGCAAGCGTGGGATAGGGGAAATGCTGGCATGCACTTAAAGAGCGCAGTGATAAGTCCTGACTGATTTGCCGCCAGCGCCTGTGGCAAGAATCATGAGTTCAAAAAAGCCTGTTCACATTCATATTTGTCATTTTATTTTCTTGTAACTGACCTGATAAGAACTTATAATTTCGAATAGTGTCCTATCGGTGCAACCAAGCAGGAGTATAGGTATGGTCTCCACACGAACCGCGGATTTACTTTCCATTGTGCAATCGGGGCTTCAACCATGGGCGATCAAACCGAAGAAGATTATTGTCGTCGGTGCAGGTATGGCTGGGCTGGTCGCAGGGTACGAGCTTAAGCGGGCTGGGCACGATGTGAAAATCCTGGAAGCCCGCGAGCGAGTCGGCGGTCGTATTCTAACCTTACGGGAACCGTTCAGTAATGGACTCTACGCCGAGGCCGGGGCGATGCGCCTTCCTTCAACACACAAACTTGTCCAGGCTTATATCCAAAAACTTGGCTTACAGACCACCGGATTCACCAAGGCAAATCCCAACTCTTTCTTTTACATCAACGGGCACAAGCACTTGAGGAGTGAGGTGGAACATGATCCCGCCAGCCTGGGCTTGGATTTCGCCGGGCCAAACGGAGACCGGACAGTTGTCCAATTGTGGGGGGACCTGATACACGATACAGCAGAGCGGCTGGAAGCGGATGCAGGATATTGGGGTGAATTGCGCAACCGGTACGGGGATTATTCATTCTACAGTTATCTTCGGAGCCAACAATGGTCAACGGATGCCATTAGTGCCTTGGCTTTGATCGAGGGGTTGGAAACGGTATTCGATACATCCTTCCTCCACATCCTGCAATTGGAACTGCAGTGGCTGGGTGCAGATATGACTCAAATCATCGGCGGCATGGACCGGCTGCCGATGGCGTTCTTGCCTGAACTTGAGAATCGCATTCAGTTTGGGGCGGAAATGGTGGCTCTTGACTATACTGCCGACTCGGTAACCATCCATTACCGGAGCCATGCAGGGCCTGACCTGGTGACGGGAGATTTTGCCATCGTTACCATGCCATACTCCGTACTGCGCTTTGTGGACGTGCTCAAACCCTTCTCGCCTGGCAAACAGATGGCGCTCAGGCAACTGCATTATGTTGATGCCATGAAGGTCTTTCTCCAGTGCCGCCGCCGGTTTTGGGAGGAAGATGATGGGCTATTTGGAGGGTCAACCATCACCGACCTTCCCATCCGGCAGATCCAGTATCCGGATCACAATCGAGAGACGAAGCAAGGCGTGTTGATGGGCTCCTATACGTACGGAGAAGAAGCCAACCGCTGGACGTCGCGCTCACCTGAGGATCGGGTCACGCAGACATTGAAGTACGTGGCTATGATCCATCCACAAGTTACCAGGGAATATGAAAAAGGAGTTTTCAAAGTTTGGAGCGAAGATAAGTTCTCCGGCGGAGCCTTTGCTGTGTTCGAGCCAGGTGAGGAAGCCCGCTTATCCACGCATATGGTCACTCCTGAAGGTCCAATCCATTTCGCGGGCGAGCATACATCCTTTAAAAAGCGCACATGGATCGAGGGCGCTGTCGAATCTGGTCTTCGCGCGGCTCAGGAAGTTCATGAACGTTCTAGCATACGATGAGAGCGCAGGATAGGTGGAAATTATGACTGGTTCGCCTTCACAGTCGTGTAAGATAATCCGGATTCAGGTCAACAGCACGCGGACACCCTATCAGCGCCAGCGTGGTATCAATTTCTCGGCGTAACAGATCAAGAACATTGTGCGCGCCAGCCTCGCCGTCAACAGCTAATCCCCACAATACAGGTCGCCCCACTAGCACCATTTTTGCACCCAACGCCAGGGCTTTGACTACATCCGTGCCTCGGCGGATTCCCCCATCGACAATGATATCGAGACCAGTACCTCTCATGGCGGATACGATCTCAGGGAGGGCATCAAGTGTTGCGATGGCTCCATCCAACTGACGACCACCATGATTTGAGACAATGATTCCCTGCACGCCTGCCAGTGCGGCAAGACGTGCATCCTCTGGATGGAGGACACCTTTCACAAAGACAGACATCTGCGCAGTCTTCACGAACCATTCGACTTCGCGCCAGGTCAGCGACGGGTCAATCTGTTGTTTGATAAAGCGAACCATCGGTGATTCATACTCCCCAGGTGCAGCAGGCGACAGGTTGAGATTGCGCATCTCAATACCTGCGGGAAGTTCAAACTGATTACGGGAATCCCGTTCACGACGACCCAGCACTGGTGTATCCACAGTAAGAACCAAGGCGCGGTAACCAACAGCCTTTGCGCGTGCTGCCAGATCAGCGGTAAGACCACGATCTTTGAATATGTAAGTCTGGAGCCATAAGGGTCCTGATGCAGCAGCAGCAACTTCTTCAATGGATGCGGTTGCCATGATGCTAAGACACATCACCGTGCCAACAGTTCCTGCCGCACGGACAGTTGCCAGCTCGCCATCAGGATGCATGAGTTTATGGAATGCGCTCGGTGCGATGCCAATGGGGAGACTCAACGTATCCCCCAGCATAATTACGCTGAGCTCGCGGTGTTCCACATTGACCATGGCGCGCGGACGCAATCTCCATGGAGCCACCCGCAATATAATCATAAATCGAGGCTTCAAGACGCTCACGCGCGGCATGTTCATAATCGTCAACATTTAGAAGAGTTGCCATAAGTTCCTCCGGATTTGGTCGGGGCGACTCCCTCCATTATATACTTTCATCATAACTCTTATACTTTATCTTAGAAAATGCGACTCGAAGGCTTGGGGCTAAAGGTAAATGCAACTGAACACGAGTGGCTGCACGTTCGCTCGCTGTACTTCCCCGACCCAGAGGGGAATCTGCTGGAGTTTGTCTGTTACGATGCAAGTGTGGGATAGGGAAAATGCTGGCATGCACTCAAAGCGCGCCTTGACAAGTTCTGCCTGTTTTGAACCCAACACTTAATGAAAACTGTTTACGCTGGGCTTGACATTGCCATTGACAAGATTTAGTTACCTTGCTATAGTTAACCAGAAAGTTAACTACAATGACCAAGACTCAGAACCCACCAGACTTAGATATTATCTTTGAAGCACTCGCCAATAAACACAGGAGAGAGATCATTTATGTTTTAAGCCTGCAACCTTGCTCCATAAGTAAGTTAGCTTTTTTGAGAAATCTCTCTCTCCCAGCCATTCACAAGCATATAGAAATTCTTGAGAAGGGAGGCATGGTCACTCGCAGAAAGATCGGGCAGACCAATTTTCTTACGCTCAACCGAACATCGTTACGTGGTCTTCAAGATTGGCTTATTCGGATAAACCTTACTGAAACAGAGATGAAGCAACCTTAGAAAACTCTGCTCAATATGTGAGCAGAGATTAAATCAACAACAAGGAGAAAAAATGAAGAAGTTTATAATTTTTCACTACGGATATGAAAATCCCACCCCAGAAATAATGGGCGCCTGGAGCAAGTGGTTCGAATCGATAGGAGACAAGATGGTTGATCCCGGCAGCCCCCTCGGTCCTGGAAAAGAAATCTCACCTTCTGGAACGAAAGAATTGCCACTGGGATTGGAGTCATTAACTGGCTACACAGTAATTCGAGCAGCCGACATGGATGAGGCAGAAAAAATCGCCAAGAGTTGCCCAATGATCACAAGCGTAAGAGTATACGAAGCAAAGTCAATGTAGGACCATATATTTATAAAGAGGTATCTCTATTTTGGAGATACCTCTTTATAAATCGGGTGAACAAGATTTACAAAGCTTTACAAAAAAATTAGTACAAGAAGCCTTACACAAAGTCGTTGAACAAAGCGCACCTATCGCGGCTCGGATAGGGGAATTTGTTGGAGTTCGTCTGTTACGATGCAAGTGTAGGATAGGGGAAATGCTGGCATGTCCGCAAATTGGAGGACATATCAATTGGCTGAATGTTTAAAGATTCATTACACCCCATTAAGAGATGCTGGCTGTAACATATTCAACAGTGCTTCATACTCCGCCCGACAATCTGGACACATATCAAGGTGCTGGCGGACAAGCGGCATTAAGAGCAAAACGTTCTCGCCGTGGTGAACAGCCTCGACGAACTGATCGAGCACGGCAAAGACCTCGTCGCAGGAAATTTCCCGTTCTTCAGTCATCGCCAGCGACTGAAGCATTTTCACCATCAGGGGATTTGGATTATACCATTTTTTGAAGCGTCGGTCGAACCAATCAAAAATAGATTTCATAATCTTGTTGTTTGTACGCATGAGATCATATTTTCTTACTATTGCTGGAAAATTTCCAGCAATTCCTTTGGATTTAAGCCTTCTCTCTCCAAGCGTCGTTTGAGGCGAAGACGGGCATCGTGCATCAACTTGTAGAGCGCGTTGCGGTTGGTGCCCATATGCCGCGCAACTTCTTCCATAGGAACGCCCTGCACATGGATGGCATTCATCGCAGCGCGCTGTCGTTCGGTCAATTCTTCTGCGAGGATTATTTGAACGCGTTTGAGCATTTCAGTGCGTTCAACAACAGATTCAGGTCTGGGGTCTGACGAAGCGAACTGGCGAGACGCGCTGTCGTCAGCCTTATCATTCTCCAGTCCATCCAGCGAAACATCCCGCCATCTGCGACGCCGCAATTCGTTCAAGGCAACGCGCACGGCGATCTTATAAGCCCAGGTAGTGAACTGGCTGCGACCCTCGAAGGTATCCAGCCCGTCCAGTACGCGCAATAAGGTTTCCTGTGCGGTGTCTTCAATGAGAGACTCGAACCCTGAATTATCGGGCGAAAGCCATCGGGATAGTCCTTGAGGCAGAGTGCGAAGCAACAATGCGTGCAAATCTGCAAGCGCCGCGTCGCGTTGTGTGTCGCCAGCACGCAGATCTCTCAGTCAGATATCGTTATCGCGTTTCAACATATAAAAGATTATATCTGAAATCTTGGTAAGAAATATAGCTTGAATTGTTACCTTATAGCAAATGGGTAATATTCAAAATTCTAAAAGGAGTTGAAAATGAACGTATTAGGAGCAATTGTTGCAGGTCTGGTTGGTACAGGGGTCTTCTCTATGGTTCTGCTGATGGCGCCCAAAATGGGCATGCCGAAAATGGATATCGTCGGTCTGCTTGGCACAATGTTCGGTAAAGAGAGCATATTGCTTGGCTGGATGATGCACGCGATGATGGGAGTTATCTTCGGCTTGATCTACGCCCTGCTCTGGTCAAGAGGAATTGGTGCACCGACGTTGTTAGGCGGTTTAATTTTTGGAGTGGTGCACTGGCTGATCGTCGGCATGGTCATGGGCATGATCCCGATGATGCATGTCGGCATCCGTCGCGGTGATGTACAAGCCCCCGGGTTATGGATGACCAACAATGGCGGCATGATGGGATTTGTTGGCGGGCTGGTTGGTCACATCGTCTTTGGTGTGATGACAGCTTTAGTCTATTCCCTCTTCTAGTTGGACAGACGTGAATATAAGCTGATTATTCATCCTCGGATGAGTCACATTATAGTAATAAGAATTTTCAGAAAGTGATATTCCTATGAATACTAAACTAATTGTTTATGGGCATGAATATTGCGCCGATGCTATTTACTTAAAAGGCTACTTAAACCGAAATACGATTTCTTATGAGTGGCGTGATATTGCAGACGGCGATCCGCGCTTCAAGGATGAATTACGCTTGCTGGCAAGGGGTTACCTCTCTGTGCCGACCATTATCTTTCCGGATGGAGAGGTGTTGGTGGAGCCGAATCCCAAAGAGGTTCTTGCCAGGTTGAAGTCATAACTCGTTATGAAAGTCCCTGCCTTAACCACAGACCAAATGAGGGAAGTTGATCGCTTGATGATCGAAACCTATGGCATTGCGCTTGAGCAAATGATGGAAAACGCCGGTCGCAATCTCGCAGAACTGGCATAGCAGATGCTTGGTGGACAGGCAGATGGTCGCCAAATTACTGTGTTATGTGGTGTAGGAAATAACGGTGGCGGTGGCATGGTCGCGGCGCGACATTTGCACAACATGGGCGCGCAAGTAAGTGCTGTGCTTGCATCCGATTCCGATAGACTCAAAGAGGTTCCTGCGCATCAGTGGTCTATTCTTCGAGCCATCCATCTCAACCGCGCTAACTTTGATTTGGAGGCATCTGCTCTTATCCTGGACGCCTTGCTGGGTTACGGCGCAAAAGGCGATCCGCGTCTCCCAATCAGAGACTGGATCGAGCGCGCCAACGCCTCGGCGATCCCCATCCTCTCGCTGGATTCGCCGTCCGGGCTGGATACTACCTCAGGAAACCCCAGCCAGCCCTGCATCCGGGCAGAAGCGACGATGACGCTTGCACTTCCCAAAACAGGATTGTTTGCATCACAAGCGAATCCATTTGTAGGCGAGTTATATCTGGCTGACATCGGAGTCCCGCCAAAACTGTATCGTGAAATTGGTATTGATGTTGACCCACTATTTCTTGAAGGACCAATTATCCGTTTGGAATGAATGGTATTTCAGAAAATGAAATTCTGATGACTAATAATTGCTTTTAAGTTCCTTCGGCATGATCATCGCTATGATGGGTATGTTTCCGATGGTGGGCATACTCATCCGCGTCAGGGACCTGGACGCGATGCACAAGTTTTACGAAGAAGTGGTTGGACTCGAAGTGGCTGCCCACAGGGGGCTGTGCCAGGCGGGACGAGAGTTTTGTGTTCTTCAAAATCGCCGAAGGTTATGGCGGTCATACACAGAATCTCGCTCTCTTTGAGGCATCGAACACAATGTTTCTTGATAACAAGGCCGTACAGCTGAATTCACAAGAGACGACGCTCCATCACATTGCGCTCAATATAGCGCTTGAAGATTTCGAATCTGAGAAAACGCGACTCGAGGGCTTGGGGTTGAAGGTCAATGTGACTGAACACGAGTGGCTGCATGTTCGCTCACTGTACTTCCCCGACCCAGAGGGGAATCTGCTGGAGTTTGTCTGTTACGATGCCAGCGTGGGATAGGGGAAATGCCTTGACAAGTTCTGCCTGTTTTGTCGCCAGCCCATGTGACGGGGATCATGGGGTTATTTGTCACTTCTTTTCTTGCAAGCTGAACTGACACGAGCGTATAATTCTGAATATAGTCCACTATTCAGAAATTCGCTGTATAACACCCAAATTCGAGAGGTATACAGCCGTTGGCCGTATACCTCATAGTTGAGCGCACTACGCCAATGCCTTCACTTCAAGCATGACTCCAAAAAAGTGAATTTCATGCAACTGATAATGATATGACACACAGAGCCTGAATTGGTGGTTGGGCAGTATTATGAAGCGACCTCATACTAAAGGCAAACTCACGAACTGGCCACGCACGAACATCCCGGCTGTGCTGACCAGCTTTGTCGGGCGCAAGCGCGAGATCGCAGAAATCTCACAATTGCTGGCATCTACACATCTGTTGAGCCTTGTAGGAGCTGGTGGATGTGGCAAGACGCGCCTGGCTCTTCGCGTGGCGGCGGAACTCAGTCACCAATATAAAGAGGGTGTTTATTGGGTAGAGCTTGCACGACTAGTAGACTCGACGCTGGTCCCCCAGGCCGTCGCAAAAGCATTGAACGTGATTGAACAATCCGGAACTCCATTGGTGGACACACTCTTGGATTCGCTCGGCGACAGACAAATCTTACTCGTGCTCGATAACTGTGAACATTTATTGGGAGCCTGTGCTCAACTGGTAGAAGCCTTCGCAGGTTGCCCTAATATAAAGGTTCTGGCAACGAGCCGTGAACCCCTTGGTGTTATCGGTGAGACACTTTATCCGGTGTTACCTTTAGCGCTTCCAGTAGCTCATCTCTCTATTGACGAAATCAGACGGGTTGAATCGGTGCAGTTATTTGTCGAACGCGCTCGGAGCATTCTACCCACCTTCAGCTTGATGCCGGATAACGCTGAAATCGTCTCCACGATCTGCCGCGATCTTGACGGTATCCCGTTAGCGATTGAACTCGCCAGCGCGCGCGTGAGTGTCTTGAACGTGAAGCAGATTCAAGAACGCCTCGACCACCGCCTTGATCTGCTCCTCACCACAGCGCGCGCCGATGAACGGCATCGCACTTTGCGGGCTGCAATTGATTGGAGCTATGATCTGCTGTCCTCTTCGGAGCGACTCCTGTTGCAGCGACTCTCGCTTTTTACCGCCGGTTTCACCTTCAGCACGGCTGAGTCAGCATGTGCCTGGGGTGAGATCCAGCGTGCTGAGGTCCTTAATTTGCTGTCATCGCTCGTCAGCAAATCGCTGGTTGTAGCGGAGACTCTGCAGGGCAGCGAGGCTCGTTATCGCCTTTTAGAGACGATACGCCAACACGCCCAGGAAAAGCTAAGAGCTTCTGAGGATTGGGTTTCAGCCCATGAACACTATCTGGCGTGCTTCTTGCGGTTGGCAGAGGAAGTTGCCCCGAAATTGCGAGAACAATATCAGCAGTTGTGGTTTGACTGGCTGGAAACTGAAAACGACAATATTCGAGCGGCGCTGGCCTGGGCACTGGAACAGAAGCGCATTGAGGCGGGAATGCGGATTGGTATTGCCCTTTACACGTTCTGGCAGACACGCGCTTACATCCGGGAAGGGTATACCTGGTACGAACGATTTCTGCATCAGACAGACGATAGTGTTCCTCTGGCGGTGCATGTGAACGCCCTGACCTGGTCGTCCGTCATGGCTAGTTTCCTTGGCGACGCTGTTACAGCAATGGCGCGTGGGCAGGAAGCAGTTGCCTTGTGTGAGTCCGCTGGCGAGGAGGACAAGCCACTGCTCGCCGTCGCGCTGATTGGTGTGGCTTCTGGGGCAAAGGTGGCGGGTGACTATCAAACGACCTATACGATCGGCGAGCGACTCATCGAAGTGTACCGTGGCTTGGGTGATCTGGTCTCGCTCGGAATCTCGATAATGATACAAGGTGAAACGGCAATCGCGCTAGGTAAACACAATACGGCTCGATTACTGCTCGAAGAAAGCTTGACCCTGGCCCGTGCAGCCGGCGACAGGTATAGGATTGCACTAACACTTAACTTTATGGGAGATCTTGCCCGGAGTGAACGACAGGTCGTTCAGGCACACGCCACGTACGAGGAAAGTCTGTCTATCTTGCGCGAACTTGGCGCGGCGCATGAAATTCCATCCACGCTTCACAATCTTGCCTACGTTTGGTTGTATCAAGGTGACATTGAACGGGCTCATAATTTGTTTAACGAAAGTTTGGAAGCACAGCGCGCACAGGCCAATCAAGAAGGTGTTTTGGAAGGTCTGCGGGGCTATGCCGCCCTGGCTTCGACGACCGGGTTGGCGGCTGAGAGTGCTCGCTTATATGCGGCGGCTGTTGCAAACGGTAGAGGAGGGAACTCTGCGAGCTTGTGGGCACTGGAAAAGCTTGAGTATGAACACTACATCGGATTGGCGCGTGCCAAGCTGAGCGATGCTGAATTCGAGGCAGAGCAGGTAAAAGGGCGTACCCTATCTATGGAGCAAGCCATTGCGTATGCCCTCAACCTGCCCTTCGGGTTGCCGATGCTCTCAAAGAAGGAACTCGAACCATTACAGGCATTGACTGAGCGCGAGCGAGAAGTCGTGACCCTGATTGCGCGCGGTCTGTCCAATGGCGAGATTGCAGATGAACTGGTTCTGAGCAAACGGACTGTCGAACATCATATCGCCAACATTCTCTCCAGACTTGGCTTTACGAATCGGGCGCAGATCGTCCGCTGGGCCATGGAAAATGGGCTAACACAGGCATCGAAGTAAGCTTCCCAATAATCACAACCTAAATGGGATAACTCGGGCGGTTGTTCAACTCTGAACAACCGCTTTTTTCTGTCTACCCAACAGCGCGAAATAGGTACACAGATAGGTGCGCACACCCATGACAATTCAGAGTATTTCTGTCAGAATTCAGATCAACAAATGAGATGAGTAATTCCCAATTACTGGAAGAAGAGAAGCCCAGATCTACAACTCAAAAGGAGAGTTAACATGTCAATCGAACAAAACAAATCCATCGTTCGCAAATACGGTGAACTAATGAACGCACAGGATGTAGATGGCGCCCTCGCCCATTTCGGTCCCAGCTTTGTCGACCATGCTGTTCGTCCAGGAATGCCGCCGGGAATCGAAGGTACCCGCTTGTTTTTCAATATGCTGTTCACGGCGTTCCCTGATCTACGCGCGACCATTCAGGACATCATTGCCGAGGGTGATAAAGTTGTTGATCGGATGACCTGTGAGGGCACCCATCAAGGGATGTTCATGGGCACTCCGCCAACTGGCAAGCGCGTGAAGTGGTCGTTTATTGACATCAACCGGATTGTGGATGGCAAGGTCGTCGAACACTGGGCTGAGGTCGATACCATGAGCATAATGCAGCAGCTTGGCCTCGTTCCGCCGCCCTCAGGTCTTTGAACCAAGGTTGGTTAGGCCAGTGACACCTATCGATGATGCGGTATGCGGACAACCCCAGTCGGCCGTTGATCGAAATTGGGTTTGGCATTCAGATTGAGAATGTCTGGAAATTTCTTATCAAGGAGAGTATTGCATGACATTCCTAATTAACATGACAGAACTTCGCCTTAGTGGTGAGACAGCGCGGGTGTTCGATGGATCAAAATATGGTGACACGAGCGTATCGTTTTTTCTTATCGATGCACCGCCAGGAGACGGACCGTCACTACATTCGCATCCCTATGAGGAAATTTTTGTCATTCAGGCGGGCCAGGCTACCTTTACAGTCGGCGATGCCACAATAGAAGCGACCGGCGGCCATATCGTGATTGCACCGGCCAGAGTACCCCATAAATTCGTCAATTCAGGCAAGACACCGCTACGCAGTATTAATATCCATCCAATCTCGCGCATGATCACTGAGTGGCTGGAAGATTGAGAGAACCCGATGACAAAAAGAATAATGCACATCGCGGAAGTAGGGCTGAGCGTGAAGGATTTGCCCCGTTCAGTCGCGTTCTATCAAGAAACCCTGGGATTGGAGATGGTGCGCGCTTATCCGACAATAGTCTTTCTCAAAGTAGGCGAATTGGATTCGCCATTGGGTCGCGGCGGGCATCCGCAACTCTTGGTACTGTTTGATCGTCAGGTTCAGATTGACATTGCGCTGACCACTCTCGATCATATCGCTTTCGAAATTCCTCTGGAACATTTTCAGGCGGAGCGCGAGAGACTTCAGCAACTTGGGCTGGAGGTATCGGAGCGGATTTGGCGGGGCGAATATGCCTGGTTGGGAGCTCGCTCATTGTTTCTCGACGACCCGGATGGGAACAATGTCGAACTAATCGCGTGCGATCCAAACGCCGCCAGTGAGGAGAAGACATCATGAGAAAAGTATTGAAGTGGATTGGAGTCGTTCTTGGTCTTTTGGTTGGGCTGGTTGTTTTGACGGTTGGGATCGTATACGCTATCACCGAGGCGCGCCTCAATAAGACCTACACCATTCAAGTCGAACCCGTATCCATCCCAACCGACGCTGCCGCTATCGAACGCGGCCAGCATGTAGCGGTGATTCGGCTGTGTACAGATTGTCATGGGGCTAACCTGGCCGGGCGGGTGTTTCTCGATAATCCAGTGATTGGGCGTATTGTTACCACAAACCTGACCTCCGGCAAAGGCGGTGTGGGCGGCGAATTGAGCGACGCGGATTGGGTGCGGGCCATTCGCCACGGAGTTCGTCCGGATGGCAAGCCCCTGCTGATTATGCCGGCAGGAGAATTCTATTATCTCAGCGACGCCGACTTAGGCGCGGTCATTGCTTACTTGAAGAGCCTCCCGCCTGTAGACAACGTACTGCCTACCAACAAAATAGGACCTTTGTTTCGCGTGGCAATGACGTTTATGGATGTGGTCATAATACCTGCTGAAGTGATTGATCACACTGCCCAGCGACCGATCGCCCCCGAAGCGGGTGTCACGGTCGAGTACGGCAAGTATCTTGCCATCACCTGTACCAGTTGTCATGGCCCGGGTTTTTCCGGCGGGCCTATTCCTATGGTACCCCCCGAGTGGCCACCAGCCTTGAACCTGACTCCCGGTGGCGAGTTGCAGGGTTGGACGGAGGAAATGTTCATCGACACCATGCGCAATGGCGTGACGCCCAGCGGCCATCAATTCAACAACCTGTACATGCCATGGAAACTATTGGGTCAAATGACTGACGATGAACTCAAAGCGGTCTTCCTTTTTCTTCGCTCACTCCCAGCCAAAGAGCAAGGCAACCGATAAACTTGTTCTATTAGAGGTAAAAATGAATAGTTCTTTAAGGCATATTGCCTTGTTTGTCCCCGATCTGCGGACGGCTGAACACTATTACCAATCGATATTCGACATGGAGTTAATCGGACGCGAGGCTGAACTTGCGGACGGCTTGTGGTATACGCTTCCCTTCGATAAAGGTTGGGATGAGGCAGATGCGGCGGGCATTAAGCTGAATATGCTCGCTCTTCGAAAGGATGAGTTTGGTTTGGCCTTGTTCAGAGGCGATGGGACCCCAGGTCAGATCTATTTGATTGGCCTGAAGATGCCTATGGAGGAGATAGCCAGGGTTCGAGCTCGATTGACAGAGGATACGCAAATAAGCAAGGACGTATCTGATAGCCTTGAATTCCGCGATCCCTACCGGATCACCTGGCAGATCGTGCTTCCTGAAATTAAATTCCGCACCGGAGGTGATTTCGCAAACCGTTGGCTCAAACTTTGATTATTGATCTGGTCATTACACCGCCGGTCCTTTTGTCTTTTGCTACCCGAAACCCCATGCAGCTGACTCTTGCGTTCGTTCCTGGCGACTTGCAGCAGCCGCCATTTTCTCGTAAAAGGTTATTCAGCAACAAAAGGAGCAGTCATGTTTACGAATGATTTCTCAGCAGTTACGATTGGTTGGGTAGCAATTGCAGCGGGTATTGCGGGGCTGCTTGGGTTGGCCTTCATCATTTTATTCTTCTCCGTCGGTCAGCCTTTTGGCACTCTTAATGACATTTGCATTGGTCTTACAGCAATATTGAGCGTGGTCTTGGTTTGGATGTTATACCCCGGGCATCACGCACAGTTCCCACTCCTCAGCAAAGTTGCGTTCGTGATCGCAATGTTTGGAGCGATTCTTGTTTTGGTTGGCACGGCGCTTGCCATCTCTGGCGTCAAAGGCTGGTTTCTGTCTGGGTTATACATGGCGGCAGGAAATGCCATGATTGGCTTGTGGTTGCTGGGATTGAATTACTCTGCCTTGCAAGATAATTCCCTTCCTCAAAGTCTGGTCGTTTTCGGGCTCATTAGCGGCGTGATCTTGGCACTGGGCCTGGTGACAATTCCTGGGATCTTCCGCGGCATTGATTCCCAAGAGTACGAATTAACAACATTCAATTATATTTGGTGGGCAAGCTCCCTGGGATACCTTGCTCTTTACCCCACCTGGTGCATTCTGCTGGGCCGCATCCTCTTACTCAAGTGAACATGGAAATGTGAACATATGAGTCTACAGTAATCGAGATTAGTTCAGATTTCACATTCGTTATTCATCCTCGCTACGCTCGCTCCTGGCTATAGAACAAGGCAACCGATACAAGCGTCGCCATCCTAATTCAAAGCAATAGGTCGCCAAACACAGCGTGCACACGATTGGTGGGATGTGTGTCGTTAATAGGAGCTGATTCTACATCTGAGCATTGTCCACACCCGCGCCACCAGCGGGTACCGATTATTTGCAGTCTCAAGGGTATGAAAGCTTGTGGATATTTTCTTTTTTTAGGGAATGCTTCGCCACACCCATCAGCCTTCTTGCGTGCTGGGGTTTTAAAGTACTTACCGTTTTATCGAAAAGAAAAATAGCACGTCAAGCCCAATTCAGCCATCCGTGTCAAAACTTCTTGTCTGGAGGCGGGATGAGGGTTTTGTTTTCTTCAAAGTCGCAGAGGGTTATGGTGGTCACACACAGAATCTCGCACTCTTTGAAGCAACTACAGAGTGCCGCATAATTTACTTAACTTGATATTTGAATTTCAACCTACAAATCCATGAGAAAAGTTAACTTATTAATGAGACAAGCGGTAACACCATGTTTCTTGATAACAAGGCTGTACAGCTGAATTCACAAGAGACGATGCTCCACCACATTGCACTCAATATATCGTTGGAAGATTACGAATCTGAGAAAATGCGACTCGAAGGCTTGGGGCTAAAGGTGGATGCGACCGTACACGAGTGGTTGCATGTTCGCTCGCTCTACTTCCCCGACCCAGAAGGGAATCTGCTGGAGTTTGTCTGTTACGATACAAGCGTGGGATAGGGGAAATGCTGGCACGCACTCAAAGAGCTACCAAACACCGCGAACAGATAAACAGTATGCTCGGCGCTCTGGAAGTGACTCCTCCTGACCTTGATGGTTGGGACTGTAAGAGTAGTGGGGTAAAATACAGGCAGGAGTACGAACATGAAAAACTTGAAACGCATTACCTTTGATCCCAATGTAATGGGCGGCAAGCCCACTATTCGCGGGCTACGCGTGACTGTGGGGATGATTATCGGTCTCATCGCCGCGGGACATGACAATAAGGAGATACTCAAGGCTTATCCATATCTTGAAGCAGAAGATATTCGCGAAGCCCTGACGTATGCCGCGTGGCGCGTAGAAGAAATTGAGTTGCCCTTGGCTGGCGCATGAAAATTGTTATTGATATGAACCTTTCGCCTGATTGGGTAAAAGTGCTGGAGGATGCAGGCTGGGAATCCGTTCACTGGTCAACGGTCGGAGATATGCGCGCCACGGATGATGTCATCATGTCATGGGCGCGTGCTAATGGTTATATCGTTTTCACTCACGATTTGGATTTTGGCGTTTTACTGGCATTGACACAGGCGGAAAGCCCAAGCGTGATTCAAGTTCGCACGCAGGATGTGTTCCCCGAAGTGTTAGGGAACAGGTTGGTAAAGGTTTTGCAGGAACATCAGTCTGTTTTGGAGAAGGGCGCGTTGTTGACTGTAGATGAGGCGAAGGAACGAGTTAGAGTCCTGCCATTTGGATGAGAAGCCATGGACAAGTCAAACGGTCGGGTCAAAGGATTAGGCGAAGTGTCCATCCGCGTCAGGGACCTCGACGCGATGCAAAAGTTTTACGAAGAAGTGGTTGGACTCGAAGTGGCTGCCCACAGGGGGCTGTGCCAGGCGGGACGAGAGTTTTGTGTTCTTCAAAATCGCCGAGGGCTATGGCGGTCATACTCAGAATCTCGCACTCTTTGATGCATCTAATACAATGTTTCTTGATAACAAGGGTGTAGAGCTGAATTCACAAGGGACGACGCTCCACCACATTGCGCTCAATATAGCGCTTGAAGATTTCGAATCTGAGAAAATGCGACTCGAGGGCTCGGGGTTGAAGGTCAATGCGGCTGCCCACGAGTGGCTGCATGTTCGCTCGCTGTACTTCCCCGACCCAGAGGGGAACTTGCTGGAGTTTGTCGCTTACGATGCAAGCGTGGGATAGGAGAAATGCTGGTAAAACTCAAAGAGTGCTTTGACAAGTTTTGCTTGTTTTGCCGCCCGCACCTGTGAAACGGACAAATGGACAGTTCCTTTGCAGACTCTCTCCCTTCTTGCTAGACAAAAGAGACAGCTACTCTCAAATAACCGTCTCTTTCGCTACTTCAATAATAGACAGGCAAACTACGCGTGCACAATGATATGCTCTCGAGTCAATTCAACGTAGCGATTCTCCGTCAGCGCCGAAATCAATTGATCGAAGTTTGCAATCAGCAGAATTTCTAATTCAGCATTTCTTATGTTGCCTGTAGAAATCAGTAACAGTTTGTTGGGGCGGTTTTGCAGCCAGAAGGATGTGCTGAAATCGGAATCTTTGGTTGTAATGACGCAGTTGTTTTTCTCGGAATAATCCAGAAGTGCGGCATCTACGGTTGCATTGCCTTCGGGTAAATCCAGCGTATGCACAGCGTCATGACCGCGCTCTTGAAATATGCGGACAAGGCGGCGCGGTAAATTGGCATCGATCAGAAAGTTCATGCGTTGACCAAACTCATCCGTTTGACTTGGCTAAGCCGCGCCGCGTAAAGTAGAACCGCCTGAATATCGGCAGGTTCAAGGTCTTCGTAATCTGCAAGAATTTCGTCGTTTGTCATGCCTGAACTGAGCGTTTCCAACAGCCACTCTACAGAATAACGCAGCCCGCGAATAGTGGGTTTTCCGAACGCCATGTTGGGATTCACAGTGATTCGTTTGAGGAGTTCCTGGTTAGTCATAATTAAATCTCCTGTCCCAATGATACACGATTTTCAACCCTTCCCCCAAAGTACGAAGAAGTGCTTGGACTCGAAGTGCTGAGGCGGGACGAGAGTTTTGTGTTCTTCAAAGTTGCCGATGGATATGGCGGTCATACCCAGAATCTCGCACTCTTTGAAGCATCCAACACCATGTTTCTTGATAACAAGGCTGAACAGCTAAATCCACAAGAGACGACGCTCCATCACATTGCGCTCAATCTAGCGCTTGAAGATATCGAATCTGAGAAAACGCGACTCGAGGGCTTGGGGCTAAAGGTCAATGCGACTGTACACGAGTGGCTGCATGTGCGCTCGCTGTACTTCCCCGACCCAGAAGGGAATTCGCTGGAGTTTGTCGCTTATGATGAGAGTGTACAATAAGTCTTGATTTGGAAAAACCTCATCCTCATCAGCCAAGAACAGAAGCTGACTCCATGCCCTCTCCCTTGGGAGCCCCACAGGGGTGCTTCGCGAAGGGGCAAACGGACACGCCGATCAATCGTCACAATCGGGGTGAGGCAGCGCTATTCGCCAATTGAAAAATGGTTCGTAACCGTATCAGTGACCGCCTGTGTGCTGATGCGGCTTTCAGTCGTAATGAAGGCGCCGCGCTCAATTACATCCCGATCGATACGTTGACGTAGTTTCGCAAACGTAGACTTCTTGTATACAAATAACCCACGAACCATTAACTTTAAGATCAGGAATTTAGCAGGGGATATTTCCAAAACACCTACCGAATACTTCAGGTTCGTGCCGTCTCCGGCAGGGACAACTTGAATAGTATGAAGAAGCTGCGCACCCATAATCAGGTCAGATGTTGTATATCCTTCAAAGGGCTCCCAGTCCAGGATGGGCTGCAGAACCTGATTCTTTCCGTGCGCACATACATATAACGAACCGATACCGGCGCGTCCTGCGGACAGATCTTTGAACTCCTGAAAGTCAGAACCATTAATAATCGAGCGGAATTCGGGAGCGATTATATATTGCCACATGACTTCAGGCGGGTAAGGAAAGTTAAATTCAAGCTGGCCCATCATGTGGTTCTTCTCTGCTGTGATTCGTACTTCATTGCCGCGTCTTTCCCAAACATCGTGCATATTTTGAACATACAACTGCACTTCGCCGACATCTGGGAAGGTCTCATGATGGGAAATCATGCTCCCGGCAATCTCGCTTAATCCCATTTTTTCGATGACCACCTGGGTGTAGGCTGCGTACGCCCCAAAACCGGTTTGTTCCTTGATGTGATTCTTCGCCAGGCGATGGACCAGATTGACGTCATTGCCCAACAGCTCGCGATACTCGTTCAGTTTTTGGATGGTGAAGGAACCGTAGTGGACGAAGAATTTCAGGTCAAGGTCTTTCAAGCTGCGGCAGGCGGCGCACGTACAGGTTGTATTGCGAATCATCAACTCAAGCGCTTTGCGAAAGGCGAGATAAGTAGACTCGACCATCTCAACCAGAGTCTGTCCCTGCAAGAAGCCTTCAGAAGATGCATAGGCAAATACCGCATCGCCCTCCAGTTTGGATAGGACAAGTGGCGAACGGGTGTAGTCGATTAACAAATGGAGTAAATCCGTCAGGCTGCTCTGCGCATGTTCAAGCTCGGTTTGGTGGACGTATTTTGAATAGCCAGTAATATCTGTGATAAGAAGAAGACCTGTTTGAGCCATACTTTCACCTGTACGTATTATGGAATTAATTGGATGGAATGTGCGCAAGAAATGCTCTTCGCGCGATGGTTTCCAGCCATTGTATCCTGAATTATTTATCAAAACAAAAATTTTCTTGGAAATTCAACAAACCCATCAGCCAAGAACAGAAGCCGACTCCATGCCCTCTCCCTTGGGAGAGAGGCAAACGGACACGCCGATCAAATCGTCACAATCGGGGTGAGGTCTGTTACGATGCAAACGTGGGATAGGCATCGTCAAAATAATCACAAGTGGTATACTGCGTCTGAGGCAGTGGTCTAACAAGGTATGACGACTGATATTTCAGTAAATCCTGGTTCGATTCCAGGCTGCCAAAGTTCATCTGAATCAGGTGGATTTTGGCAGCCCGAAATCCAAAGGCGGTGTAAAAAATGGATCAAAATAGCCGATTAGCCGTTTATAAAGCCCAAACAAAAAATGTCAAAGAAATAGATAAAGTGCGAACGCAGGTTAATCGTGCTATTAATGATGCACTCAAGCGCGGTGACAGGATTGCAGTAGAAGCATTAACAAAAACAATGGCTTTAGTTTTTTGTGCATGGGTAGAGGCTAACTTCTCAAAAGTAATTCATACTCCCCTCTGTGCCTATAATCGTGAGACACTCGATCCGAATAATTTAGTGAGCAGGGCGCAGGAGAAAAGGCATGATAGAGGAACAGAACGGCAAGACAGAAGCAGAAATAAAAACAGAGGTAGTCGCCAAAGCCAAACGGCGACAGCATTCAGCAGAATATAAATTGCGAATTCTGAGGGAATTGGATGAATGCAAAGGCACAGGCATGGCAGGCGCAGTGCTGCGACGAGAAGGGCTGTATTCGTCTTTGGTGAGCAAGTGGCGGGAACAGCGTGAACGCGGGAGCCTGTCAGGATTATCAGAACATCGGCGCGGTCCGAAAGTGGATCCAAACGCGGCAGAACTGACACGCCTGCAACGGGAGAACAAACGCCTGAAAGAACAATTGGAACGGGCAGAACTGATTATCGATGTCCAAAAAAAAGTTGCGCAACTGATTGGCACAACGCCGCCGCCGAAGAACGAGGAAAACTGATGCAGACCGCCGAAGAATTATCCAAAAAGATTGGGAAGCGGGCAGCCTGCACTGCCTTGGGACTTCCGCGAAGCAGTCTATACCGCGCCCAAAAGCCACGCAGGGCACAAACCAGTCCGCAGGCTTCTCCGCGTGCGCTCAGCCAACCCGAAAAGGACGCGGTTCGGCAGGAACTCAACAGTGAGCGCTTCCAGAACTTTGCGCCGCGCGAGGTGTATGCGACTTTGATGGATGAAGGTCGTTATCTATGCTCCTACCGCAGCATGTATCGGATCTTGTCTGAGAACAACGAGGTGCGAGAACGCCGCAATCAGCTGCACCACCCCAATTACACCAAGCCGGAACTGCTCGCAACGGCTCCAAATCAACTGTGGAGTTGGGATATCACCAAACTTCTGGGACCGTCTAAATGGACATACTTCTACCTGTACGTTATTTTGGATGTGTTCAGCCGTTATGTGGTGGGATGGATGATCGCTGAGCGCGAATCCGCCGCCCTGGCGGAAGAGTTGATCTCCCAAACCTGTGCGCGCCAAGGCATCCAACGCGGACAACTCACCATCCATGCGGATCGTGGCAGTTCGATGACATCCAAGCCCGTGGCATTGCTTCTGGCAGACTTGGGCGTGACCAAAACCCATTCCCGTCCACATGTCTCCAACGACAACCCATACTCGGAGGCACAGTTTAAGACCTTGAAGTATCGCCCCGACTACCCCACTCGCTTCGGTTGTCAACAGGATGCGCGCGCCTGGGCAAATACATTCTTTGACTGGTACAACCGTGAACATCATCATACGGGTCTGGCTTTACTGACCCCGGTCGATGTCCATTTCCATCGCGCACAAGTTGTGCTTCAAAAACGTCAAGCAGTGTTGCGAGCTGCCTATGAAAAAACGCCAGAACGTTTTGTGAAGGGATCGCCAGTTCCAGCGCAATTACCAAAAGCAGTTTGGATCAACCCGCCGCTACAACCCGCCGCAACAGATCGAATGAGCATGTCAAGCATCTCCAGAAATGAAAACGAGAACAGCCACTGCAAGAGCGCCGTTCCCGTTTCGTTTGGGGGTGAGATTATTTTACCCGAACTTCGGCTGCAAAAAGAAGTGACTAAATTCTGAAATTTCGTGTCTCAAATCATTGACACATTCCG